>Ga0116194_1001063_pt1 | contig 18365 bp, 14 predicted proteins | sample AD_SCU001_MetaG_FD_89887 | JGI IMG/M metagenome (GOLD analysis project Ga0116194, IMG submission 89887) | Active sludge microbial communities of municipal wastewater-treating anaerobic digesters from China - AD_SCU001_MetaG | ecosystem: Engineered > Bioreactor > Anaerobic > Digestate | place...
CCAGGTTGACTGCCTGGGAACTGAAACAGATGGGCATTCCTTTTGAGATTATCAGCGATAATATGGCGGGTTATTTTTTAAGCACCGGGCAAGCCCAAAAGGTCTTTTTTGGAGCGGACCGCGTGGCTGCCAATGGGGATGTGGCGAACAAGATCGGTTCCTATATGCTGGCGCTGGCTGCCGCGGATAATCATGTCCCGGTCTATAGTGTTTTTCCGACCTCTACGGTAGATCTCAACCTTGGAGACGGAAAGCAAATCCCGATCGAAGAGCGTGATCAGGATGAGGTGCTGGATATCTCATTAAAAGGGCAGCGTGTGGTACCCGAAGGGGCGACTGCTCGAAATCCGTCTTTTGATGTAACGCCGGCACGTTTGATCACCGCTTATGTTACCGACCTGGGTGTGGTCGAACAACCTTTTTCGACCCGCTATCCAGAGCTCCTGAAAATGAAGAAGGACTAAAGAGGGAATTATGGCAATTATATGTACTGGTTCCATCGCGTATGATTACATCATGTCTTTTCCCGGCTATTTCAAAGATCACATCATTCCGGATAAGCTGGATTCCATCAGCCTGTCTTTCCTGGTCGATTCGATGGTGCGCCAAAAAGGCGGCACCGCCCCCAACATTGCTTATAACCTGGCATTGTTGGGAGAATCGCCCAAATTGATGGGCACGGTAGGGATCGATTTTGACGATTATAGAAAATGGCTGGAAGAGAAGGGTGTTGATACTTCGCTGGTAAAGGTGATCTCAGGGGAATATACGGCATCGTTCTTTGCCAATACCGATCTGGGAAATGCGCAGATCGCCAGCTTCTACACCGGGGCGATGGCTTATTCAAAAGATTTATCCATTCAGGATCTGAACAGAAAAGAAATTGACCTGGTCATGATTTCTCCCAATGACCCCACTGCCATGCGCCGCTACGTGAGAGAATGTAGCGAATTGGGCATCCCTTATTTGTTCGATCCGGGTCAGCAGGTGGTTCGGGTGGACCCCCAGGATATTGTGGAAGGGGTGAACGGGGCGCAGAGTGTGTTCATCAACGAATATGAATTTGAATTGATCCAGAAACATACCAGAATGACCGCAGGCGAGATCATTAACATGGTTGAATATCTGGTGGTGACCTGCGGTGAATGTGGCTCGGATGTGTATGTGAAAGATGAACAGTATCGCATTCCCATTGTTCTGCCGGTTAAAGTTGCCGATCCTACCGGGGTCGGGGATGCCTTCCGCGGTGGTTTCTTGCGCGGTCGCCGGCTGGGTTATGATTGGCAAACCGCCGGGCAGATGGGCGCGTTGGCTGCCACCTACTGTCTTGAAGAACGGGGAACACAAAATCATGCCTACACTTTGCAGGAATTTGTGGCACGCTATCGTGAAAACTTTGATGACCAGGGAAAACTGGATTCCCTGATAAAATCAACCAACTAAAGAGAGGAATACATCCATGTCTGAATACGACGTAAAAGATCTGAAATTAGCAGAGGGTGGATCTCTGCGTATGGAATGGGCTGAACGCGAAATGCCGGTTTTGCGTTTGATCCGCGAACGTTTCGAAAAGGAAAAACCCTTACAGGGGGTGCGCGTTTCTGCTTGTTTGCATGTGACCACGGAAACGGCTAATCTCATGACCACTCTGCAAACAGGTGGCGCCGATGTGATGCTCACCGCGTCCAACCCGCTTTCCACCCAGGATGACGTGGCAGCCGCCCTGGTATCGCGCTATGAAATACCGGTTTTCGCCATCAAGGGTGAGAGCAATCAGGTCTATTACAAGCATATCCATGCAGCGCTCGATCATAAACCCCATTACACCATGGATGACGGGGCTGATCTGGTCAGCACATTGCACAAAGAACGCCGTGACCTGTTAGAAAGTATTCAGGGTGGCACCGAAGAGACCACCACCGGTGTCATTCGGTTGCGCGCCATGGCGGTTGACGGGGCGTTGGAGTATCCCATCATTGCAGTCAATGATGCCATGACCAAGCACTTCTTCGATAATCGCTACGGCACAGGGCAATCTACGTTGGATGGTATTATCCGCGCTACCAATGTGCTCCTTTCGGGAAAGACATTTGTGGTTGCCGGGTATGGTTGGTGTGCCCGCGGTCTGGCTATGCGCGCCAGAGGCATGGGTGCCAATGTGATCGTCACGGAAGTCGACCCCTTGCCAGCACTGGAAGCGGTCATGGACGGTTACAGAGTGATGCCCATGCAAGAAGCGGCGCAATTGGGCGATTTCTTCTGCACTTTAACCGGTGACCTGAACGTGCTCGATAAACACCACTTCGAACAAATGAAAGATGGCGCCATCATTTCGAATTCTGGGCACTTTAATGTTGAGATCAATATCCCTGCGCTGGAAGAAATGGCTGTTTCCAAGCGCCTGGTTCGCCCCTTCGTAGAGGAATATGTGTTGAAAGATGGACGCTATATCTATTTGCTGGGCGAAGGTCGTCTGATCAACCTGGCTGCTGCCGAAGGGCACCCAGCCAGCGTGATGGATATGTCTTTTGCCAATCAGGCGCTCAGTTTGGAATACATGATCAAACACCATGCCGAAATGGAGAAAAAAGTTTACGGCGTGCCCGAAGAGATTGATCGGGGCATTGCCAAGCTGAAACTGGAAGCCATGGGCGTGGATATTGATGTGCTTACCCCCGAACAGGAAAAATATTTGAAATCCTGGGAACACGGCACATAGAGATCGTCAGAAAAGTCGTAAAAGAGAGGAAACAGGTGATAGAAATTTTCCCTGTTTCCTTTTTTATTCCGCAAGGATGATTGCACGGTTTTCCAAAACCGCCCACCGTTCCAAAAATGTCTCCAGCACCACATTATAAGTCCAGGCGCTGTCCACTACCGTTACCGTGGATAAGTTATAGCCGCTAACGATCCAGGTATGCTCAAAACGGGCAATGGGTACGGTGTTCCCCGTAGAGGCGGTGTATGTGGATTGATCGATCTCAAAGGGTAAGTTGACGATCCAGACGATCACCGGGCGGTCGTGGGAGATTTCCCTTTGCAGCTCTTCGTAGGTCATGTTCTTCACTGCCTGAGCGTTCAACCCATATTGGCGCAGGATGCTGGCGATGGGTGGCGGGTAAACGCCGTATCCTTCGGGAGGGAGTTGTCCCATCGCTCCATCGATATCGCCCACGAACCCCACTTCGGGATCGTCGGAACGGGGAAGCTTGGAAATGAATTCGGTTTCGTCGATGGTCGTGCCAAAATAGCGTGCCCAATCGACCGCCGAACGCATCTCGCAATCCAGCGTGGTCATCTGCGCCATTCCATAAACCCCGTTGATGTAATAGGATGCAGGGATCTCCTCTTCCGCAGGTGAGGGGCTGGTTGTGCCGGTGGGTATTGCCGCCGTTGCTTCAGTTGGAGCTGGATCGGTTGGGGTGAGATCGATCTCTGCAACGGGAAGAAATGGGGTAGGTGTTGCCTGCCTGGATTGGTATTCAGCCAGCGTGAGGATGGTTTGTTTCTTCCCAGGATGGAGAAGACTGGCAAGATTGAAATCCAGCCAGCGCGCCGCTGCAATTCCAGCCAGAATGCAAAAAACGATCACCGCAAAGACAACCGGAATAGTAAGATTTTGAGTTTTTCTTTCGCGAGTTTTCATGATTGTTCATGGTCTTTAATGCAAGAATGCTGCCAATTATAGCAGCATCTTGTTTTTCTCCTGATGGTGGTCTTTTGCTAAAGAGCCTCTGCGTCCTCTTGGTCCTGGAACTCTTCGTCTGCAAAGCTGGGCAATTGCGCGCCCATGGCTTTTTCGCGCACGGCTTTCTCCACCTCGGCGCACATCTCGGGATTCTGTTGCAAGAAATCCTTGGCGTTTTCGCGCCCCTGTCCGAGCCGGGTGTCTCCGAAGGAGTAGAATGCGCCGCGTTTGGTGATCACATCCAGTTCGGAGCCCAAATCGAGGATGTCTCCCGCCTTGGAGATGCCTTCGTTGTACATGATGTCGAACTCTGCCGTGCGGAAGGGTGGCGCGACCTTGTTTTTGACCACGCGCACGCGCACGCGGTTGCCGACGATCTCCGCCTGGCGCTTGATGGATTGGATGCGGCGCACGTCCAGCCGCACGGAGGAATAGAATTTGAGCGCCATTCCACCGGTGGTGGTTTCGGGGTTGCCGAACATGACGCCGATCTTTTGGCGCAGCTGATTGGTGAAGACCACAGCCGTGCGGGTTTGGTTGATGGCACCGGAAAGTTTGCGCAATGCCTGCGACATCAACCGTGCCTGCATGCCCATGGTGGCGTCGCCCATGTCGCCTTCGATCTCCGAGCGGGGCACCAGCGCTGCCACCGAGTCCACGATCACCAGGTCCAGCGCGCCGGAGCGTACCAGCGTTTGCACGATCTCCAGCGCCTGTTCGCCGAAATCAGGTTGCGAGATGAGCAGGTCATTCACGTTCACGCCCACCTTGGCGGCATACGCCGGGTCAAGCGCGTGCTCCATGTCCACAAAAGCTACCGTGCCGCCCATTTTTTGGGCTTCGGCTGCCAGGTGCAGACAAATGGTGGTCTTGCCGGATGCTTCCGGTCCGAAGATTTCGCTCACCCTGCCGCGTGGAATGCCGCCCACGCCCAGCGCGATATCCAGGGATAAGGAACCGGTTGGAATGGAAGCCACTTCCATATGGGTGGCTTCTCCCAGCCGCAGGATGGAGCCATCTCCGTAGCGTTTTTTGATATCGTCCAACGCTTTATCCAACACTGCTTGTTTGGCTTGATCTACCTGGGGTTCATTGTTCTTCGCAGCCATGGCTTTCTCCTCCACCAAATGAATTCTTTGATGAGTATATTATATCTCCATCAATCCAATAATAGCAAGGATGTTCTAAATTTGCTTAATGGCAAGAAAATACCATACCTTTGTCATATTTCGAACGGTGCGAATAGGGACAGTGCTATAATGGGCTTGACTGTTCTTATAAGTGTTCTTACAGGTAGCGGGGTTTGAAAAAGGGGTACGAATGTATGGAAAGAAAAGTCTTGTTTTGAGAAGGCTACGAACGTACAACAAGCTGTTCCTGTGCGGTTTGCTGCTGGTTTCCATGGGGGTAAGTTTGTTCTTCATCTTGAATGAGATCAACCGCCAGCAGGCGCTGGAAGCTGTGCAGGATTACTGGCGCACCGATTACGATATTTTAGTACACCCGGCGGGCAGTACTTTTTTGTACGATGCAGCCGGCAATCGCCTGGTCGAGCCGAATTTCTTATCCGGTCAGCAGGGCGGCATCACCGATGAACAATTGGAATTGATCAATTCCATTGATGGCATCGAGGTAACGGCTCCGGTGGCGTTCCTGGGGTATTTCCCGCTGGGCATGTTGATCGAAGGCGAAAAAGTGAATGATGATCCGGCCAACGCGGAAGCGCCCTGGCTGGTTTACAAGGACGTGCGCACCTTCACCATGAGCGATGGCTGGCAGGAGGCTGCCGCTTCGGATACCTTATATACTGTTGAAAATCACAGCGATGATTTTTCTCTGGACCCTTATACGGGGGCTTTGAGCTTTACCGGTGAAAACGGGGAGAGATACTTAATGCCGTCAAGCATCACTTCCATCTTTGCCAATCCTTCGAGTGGGGAGAAGAAGGTCTGGCTCAGCGGGAAAGAGACCTGGGAAAGTGCTCTGGCATATTATGAGCGCGAGAATATGCAGCCAATCTATAAATATCAATACAACGGGTTGTTCAATCTCTATCTACCCGTGGCTGCCATCGATCCGCAGGCGGAGCAGGCGCTGGTGGGTTTGGAAGATGCGCTGCTGGAAGGCAGATATCTATCCTCCACCGACACCTATAGGGGACCTAACGATACGTATTCCTATCTCATCCCGGTGCTGATCAATGAGAGTTCCTTTCAAAATATCTCCATCAATATCAAAACCTATCGCCTGACGGATCCCGCGCAGCAGAACCTCTCGCAATCTCTGAGCAGCGGAGGAATAACTTATCTGGAAGGCATGCAGAGCGAGCTGCTGGGGGAGAAAATCACCACGCTGCATGATTACTTTTTACAGTATATAAAGAATTCAATGGCACGCGGAGGGGTTGTTGGTGCAACGATGAAGACTTATCTGCGTCCCAGCCCTGTCCAATATACGCAAATAGAGGGGCAAAAGGCTGCTTTGAGCATTTCTCCGTCTGGAACCAGCGGGTATGGTCCTATTCCCGGCGTGTCCGCTGATCCTGCTCAGGGAGCGTATCGAAAAGCGCTGGTAGATGATTTTGTTCTGGTTGAAAAGCATAGAGGATATACGTTTGAATTTGCACCGGTGGGTATTTATGATCTTACCGGTCTTGGAGGCTCCATCCTCAATCAGGTTCCGCAGGAACTCTATTCTGCCCCAACCGCGCTGCTGCGCGAGGACGGCGATGGAAATGTGCTGCAGCAAGAGGTGACCATCATTCCGACCAACAATCCGCTGGGTTATCTGTCGCAGCCGCCGGTGGTGCTGACCACTCTGCCGGCGGCTAAATTCTTGGCACAGCGTGACGATTACATCAGCGCGGTGCGCGTCAGGGTGGCGGGGGTGGAGACGGCTGGAGAAGCCTCGCAACATAAGATTGAAAAAGTGGCGCACGAGATCGAGAAACTCACCGGCTTGCAGGTGGATATCACCCTCGGCTCTTCTCCGCAGACGGTGTTGGTGGACGTGCAGGGTTCGGAAAAAGTGGAAGCGCTGGGCAAGGTGGAAGAACTGTGGGTGCGCCAGTTGGTGGGCATCACCCTGCAGCGCGATTTCACCCGTTTTGACGCGCTGCTGTTTGCAGCCATGTTTTTCTCTTTCGCAGTTTTCATCTATACCAGCGCTGCGCTCAATATGACCGGCAGGCAGGGGGAGATCGGGGTGTTGAAAACCATCGGCTGGAAGGACCGGCGTATTCTGGGGTATTTGTTATCGGAGGCGCTGCTGCTGGCTTTAATCATCGGTTGTATCACATACCTGGGCACGTTGGGTGTTACTGCATGGCTGGGGCAGCCCATTGCCTTGGATCGGGCAGTATGGATCTTCCCGCTCATGGGGGGCTTGTTTGCCTTGGGCACGGGACTCCCCTTTGCGCAGGCAGCCCGGCGCAGCCCGCTGTCTTTGCTTGGCTTGGGGGAACTGCACGAGGAAAAAGGAAAAGTATCTGATTTCGATATGCGCTCGTTATCTTCAAAGAATATTTCCAGGCAGCGTTCGCGCTTCACCACCGCCACACTGGGGCTCATTCCAGCTTTCCTGGCGCTCATCCTATTCTTCTTCATCACCCTCATCATGGCGGGCGAATTGAGCGGCAGTTTGCTCGGGCAGCATATTCAAATTCTCATCCAGCCTTATCATTATCTGGTCATGGCGCTCATCCTGCTGGTGTGCCAGTTGATCCTGTTGAATATTACTACCCTCAATATCAGCAAGCGCCAGAACGAGATCGGAGTGCTGCTCACCGCTGGCTGGAAACCAGCTACAATTTTATTCACTTTCTTGAAAGAAACCCTGTACAGCGCGCTGATCAGCGCTTTGCTGGCTGCCTTGCTGGCGCTTGGATTGCTTTCGTTGCTGCAAGGGGTTTTTCAGCTTCAATTTTTATGGGCTATCCCGCTGGGACTGCTGTTGGCGGGGGTGATGAGTTTGATCGCCATGCTTTACCCGCGCCATTTGGTCCGTAAAACACAGAGCGCTGATTTGTTGCAGAAAAGATCGGCATAAAGAGAAGGGATTGATCTATGCAGGTGATTGTTGAAAACGTGAGCAAGAAATATCAAGTGGGAGATGAAGAGATCACCGTTTTGGATGCGGTGAGCTTTCAGATCGAGGCGGGGGATTTTCTGGTGATCACCGGACCTTCCGGCGCCGGAAAGACCACCTTGCTAAATCTGCTGGGCACGCTGGATGCACCCAGCGCGGGCAAGATTTTGTATGACGGGGTAGAAGCGGGCGCGCTGCACCCCAACCAGATCGCGGATTTCCGCCGTGATCATATTGGCTTTGTCTTCCAGTTCTATAACCTCATCCCGCAGCTTTCCGCCAAAGAAAACGTCATGCTGCCTTTGCTGCCTTCCATGAAACAGTTAGATTTCGACCTGCAAGATAGGGCGGTAGCTCTATTGGCGGAGGTGGGGCTGGATGGCAAGGGCGAGAAATATCCCTACCAGCTTTCGGGCGGCGAACAGCAGCGCGTGGCTATTGCGCGCGCGCTGGTCAACACTCCCAGCCTGGTGCTGGCGGATGAGCCCACCGGCAATCTGGATATGGAGATCGGTGAACAGATCCTGCACATTTTGCAGGAGGTCAACCGAAAGCAAGGCGTGACGGTGGTGCTGGTGACGCATAACGCAGGTTTCACCCACTTTGGAACACGGGTGATCAGGATACAAGATCAGAAATTGCACGAGGTTCGATGAGCTATGCGACACGGTATATGTGTTGGGTTTTGCTGCATGGTGATCATTGTCAGTTCTGCTTGCGTTGGTAAGGAGGAACCTGCCGTGAAACAGGCGCTCCCATCTGTACAGAACCCCACCTCAGAAATTGACCCCACTCCTCCCATCATGCATGGGACTGGTTGGGAAGTTTCTGAAGCGCTGCCGGCTCCCATCGATGGAGAAGGGAATGAATTAGAACCCTTTATCACGCTGGCAGGAGATGAGTTGTATTTTTTCTATACACCGGACTTTTCTGTTTCGGAAGCAAAACGGGCTTTGGATGGTGTTTCGGGTATTTATTATTCAAAAAAAGTGAATGGCGCGTGGTCTATCCCCGAAAGGCTGGAGCTGGGTGGGGATAATGCCTTGAATGGTTGCGTTTACACTGATGGGCAAACGCTTTGGTTCTGTTCCATACGCGAAGGAAATTACAATCCAAAGGGTGACTACTATACTGCTTATTTTCTGAATGGAAGTTGGAGCAATTGGCAAAATGCAGGGGAGTTATTGAATCGTATTCTTGATATAGAAGAAATCCATCTCTCAACAGATCAGAGTACCATGATCTTCTCTGCGTTTCTCCCGGGTAGTTATGGTTATGCGGATCTCTGGCAGATCCACCGCGAAGGAGAAAGCTGGTCACAACCTGAAAATCTGGGGAATATTATCAACAGTACAGAGGAAGAGACTTTTCCCTATCTTTCGGAGGATGGTACACAGGTATGGTTCACTTCTTCCAGTCGCTTGGGTTACCCTGGTTATGCTATTTTCCGTTCCATCTGGCAGAATGGCGCGTGGGGAGAACCGCAGGAGATCATTTCCAATTACGTTAGTGAGGTATCGATTGATCTGCAGGGGAATCTGTATTTTACCCATTTTCTCTATGATGAGAATGGTGAGTTGTTGGGATCTAAAATCTATGTGGCGTATAAAGAGACCAATTCAGTTCCTTAATCTGGTAAGACGAAACTGTTTCCTGTATATATTTCTTCGTAACAGAAATGAAATACAGAAAGTGAGATGAAGCATGCAATGGAAATTTTCGAGATTGCTCAGATACCTTTGCCTAGTGCTTCTTCTTTTCAGTGCCGCTTGTAGTAACGATAAAGGAGAGGGGCAAGCTAACCAGCAACTTTCATCTCCTTCACCGGACGTCGCTCTTCAAACGGATAAGAATCCTCCTGTTTTGCATGCAGAGCATTGGGAAACTCCGCAGCCGCTGCCGGCTCCTATTGATATGGAGGGAGATGAATTGGCGCCTTTCATCACGCTGGCAGGCGATGAGTTGTATTTTTTCTATAATACCGATCTTTCCCTTTCCGAAGCCAAGAGAGTATTAGATGGTATTTCAGGTATTTATTATTCAAGAAAGGTAGATCGAGTGTGGTCAGAACCTGAAAAGGTGGTGCTGTCAGAAGAAAATGCTTTGGATAGCTGTGTCTATACCGATGGGCAAACGCTCTGGTTTTGTTCGAAGCGTGATGGAAATTATAAGGAAGAAGGTGATCTTTATACCGCTTCCCGGGTGGATGGCATCTGGCAGAATTGGCAGAATGCAGGAGAGCAATTGAATATAGATTACGATGTGAGCGAAGTACATCTCTCCGCGGATCAAAACACCATGATCTTCTCCGCTTTTCGTTATGGAGGATTCGCTCTGACAGATCTATGGCAAACCCGGCGTGTTGGGGAGGGCTGGTCTGAACCGGCGAATTTGGGGGATGTTATTAACAGCACTGAAATAGAAGACTATCCTTTCCTCTCGGAGGATGGGTTGGAATTATGGTTTACTTCTCCCAGCCGTTTGGGCTATCCAGGATTTGCCATTTTCCGCTCGATCTGGCAGGATGGTGCGTGGGGAGAACCGCAGGAGATCATTTCCAACAATGTTAGCGAGGTTTCCATTGATAGGGCGGGGAATCTGTATTTTGCTCATTTTTTCTTTAATGAAGAAGAAGAGTTGCTGGGGTCAAAGATTTATGTGGCTGTAAAAAAATAGATTCAGTGAGGAATCTTCAATGCTATTTCACAAGAAGATGTGTCAATAAGGTTTAGAAAACTAGAGAGGAATAATGAAAAGCAACAAAAAACTGATGACGAAACCAGAATCACAAAAGAATACCCTAAGCTTGATTATTATCATCCTTTTAGCATTGCAGGTTGTCTTATCAGGAATTATCCTTATGCGGCTGCTAAACCTGGAAAATATATTAGGAGAAACAGAAACGAATGCACCGGTTCCAGTGTATGTTGAAGGGGTCAGTGAAGGGGATAACCCTTCATTGGGGCCACAAGATGCTCCCATAACGATCATCATTTTTAGTGATTTTCAGTGTCCTTATTGTGCGTCAGCGAATCAATTGATAAAAGAGCTCATGCAGGAGTATCCTGATCAGATTCGTTATGTTCATCGCGATTTTCCGCTTGAAGAGATTCACCCTGATGCTTTCAATACTGCTCTTGCTGCTCGCTGTGCTGGTGATCAGGGTAAATATTGGGAGATGAACGATGCCCTTTTTTCCAATCAGGAAGATTTGAGTATTCCGGGTATCAATAAATTGGTTGAAATGTTGGGTCTGGATCAAGTTCAATTCGACACTTGCTTTGAATCAGGAAAATTTGAGGAAAAGATTCTTAATGATAAGCAAACTGGAGAAGAATATGGGGTGTCTGGCACTCCTACCTTATTTGTCAATGGGTATCAGGTGAATGGCGCAGATAGAGACGCGATTCTTAATATTATTGAAGATATTTTATAAAGTTTCCCAGGAAGGGTGGGCATAGGGAAAAGATATGAGGCAAAAACATAAATAATTTGGGAGGATGAAATGAAAGCAAAAAATAAAATACAGAAGGTTATTTTATTAGGATTAGTGGCGATATCACTGTTCCTGATTGCGTTTTCAATTGATACACCCAAACCTGTATATGCTGAAGCAAAGTATCCGTGTTATGGATATGTTTGTCTTGATTTAATGAGTGACCCACGGGTTATAGCTTGTTTAGCTATTGAAGCAGGAAATGCATGGTCCTGTACAAACTATTGTTATAGTGGGCAATGGTTTTGCGCGGGCTATGCACAATGCCAAGTTGGGTGTTAAAAAGATATTGTGAAACCATAGACTTCATATGAAACAATCCCATACCCACTCCTTCTTGGATAACCGTATCTGGAGCGCCATTCTCCCGGCGGCGCTGCTGAACAGTCTGGTGCTGGTGATCTTCTTCTCAGCGCTTTCCACCCAGCAAGTGGTGGTCGATCGCACTCTTAACGATTATCAGCGCACCACCTACGATATTTTGGTGCGAGCGCCTGAAAATGTGACCGAGATCGAAAAAGAATATGGCTTGGTGGAAGCCAACCATCTGAACGGCACAGCCGGCGGCATCACCATGCAGCAGTACGAACAGATCAAAGCCATCCCTGGGGTGGAGGTGGCTGCCCCCATCGCCATGCTGGGTTATATGAATCGCACCTCTATGGGGATCGCCATTCAAGAAGACCTGCCCGCCGGCATCTACCGGGTGAGCGCCAGCGATGGCATCATGGCGAGTGAGGAGTATGTGACAGAAGCCAGCCTTACGCCTTATTATGCCCTACACATCCCTGAATCGTCCGGCAGTTGGGGGCTTTTTTCATCCAGGTATGAAGGATTGATGGATGAAATGCTGCGGTTGCATTTATCGATCACGCTGGGTGGCGCTAGCCTGATAACGGATGCGTTTTTGGTGTCCCTCCCCAGTGCCCATGATCGCATGCTGATCGCTGCCATCGATCCTGAGCAGGAAGCCAGGCTCGTGCATCTGGATGACATGCTGGTATCCGGCAATTATTTGCCGCAAGATCCACTGTTAATAATTGACCATGATTTGCTCTACGTTCCGGTGCTGTTCAACATCCATGACTATATTCAGCAGGTTCTTTCTATCCAGTTGGAGAAGACGGATTTCGAGCTGAACGTGAGCGAAAATTATGCTCAGCAGACCAGCGCAATCCCCGACCGGGAGACAGTGGAAAGCATGCCGCTGGAGACGGTATATAAGGCAGACCTTTCCGTGCAGCGCGAGTGGCATAAGAATGCCGTCCAATTGATTGTCAAAAATAATGAAGTGGTGGATGTTTATCAGCAAAATGCTTCGATAACAGGGTTGCTGTATGCCCCCAGCGCGGTGCAGTACCGCGAAATGGAGACTGTGCCGGCTGCGCTGCCAGAGGATACGCTGGTGCTGGAAGCCATTCCGCAGGGACTTACGCAGGAGGAGCCGAGTTTATTCTATAATTTCATACCCGAAGAAACACAGAATTGGCTTGATATCGTCCAATGGCAAGTGGAACCTGAAGCGACATACCGCTCGCTTTCACCCCGCTCTTCTTATTTATTTAACTTCAGTCCCTATGCAGAAGGCAACGGGCAATTCGAGATCGATACGGCTACTGCTCTGGCTGGTTCCTCGCTCAATCAGGTACCGTTGGAGACCTATTTACCCCCCTCCGCGACTTTGAAATATGATGAAAATGGGCAGGAGCTGGAAAATCCTGTTACCCTTACCCCCACCCTCAACAATGAGGGGTACCTGATTTCTCCCCCCGATCTGCTCATTTCTCTCAGCTCTGCCCAACAGATTCTGGAAAATGCTTGCTATGAATCGGTGGCTGACGAGGCGGCTGGCTCGGGCTTTCGCTTGAAAAAGATGGATTGTGGCTTGGGGGATGACTTCATCTCCGCCATCCGCGTGCGGGTGGGCGGCGTCGATGAGCTGGATGCAAATGCCCAGGCGCGCATTGAGGCGGTGGCGAATGCGATCGTACAGCGCACCGGGCTGCATGTGGATGTGATGGTCGGTTCTTCTCCGCAGCCGGTGCTGGTGCATATCCCCGGTTATGAGGGGATTGGTGAATTGGGCTATGTTGAGGAATACTGGGTTAAGAAGAATGTCAATACCCTCATTCGCAGCGGCATGAATCTGGCGGATGGCTTGCTGTTCACTGCTATGCTGGGCGCAGGAGTGCTGCTGCTTTTCAACCTCAATTTGTTTTTGATGCTGGGCAGGGTTTCCGAGGTGGCGCTGTATAATGCGCTGGGATGGCGGCGCTGGGATATCGTCAAACGGCTACTGGGGCAGATGCTGCCGATTGCTTTGTTCAGCATCCTGCTGGCAGCACTGGTTTCCCTGCCGGTCATTCATATTCTGTCATTGGAAATCGTGGTGGGGCAGTTCCTGTTGATCGTGGCACTGGAATTGCTGGCGTTCATGCTCAGTGCCTTACTGCCCGCCTGGCAGATTTCCAGAGCTTCTCCGGTTGAATATCTGCAGAAAGGGGAAGCCATTTCGCAACCTTCCCATGGTAAAAAAACGCACATGCGTGCCATTGTCATGGAAAACATCCTGCGCAAGCCAGCGCGTTCCCTGACCATCTTGCTCAGCATTCTCCTGACCAGTGCGTTGTTGACCCTGCTGTTCTTGGTGCAAACCGGATTGGAGGGGCAGTTGTACGGTACGCTGCTGGGTCGTTGGATCCACAGTTCCATCCGGCCCTATCACCTGTTGATGGGGGCGGGTGCGTTGTTGGTGACCGTGATCAATATCTTTCTTTCCACGCGCGTCAATGTCAATGAACGCAAAGATGAGATCGGGCTGCTCAGCGCGTTTGGCTGGCGCCGCCGGGATGTGGCGGGCATCTTCTGCCGCGAGCAGGTCGGTATCAGCCTGATGGGCGCTGTGATCGGTTTTGGTATTGCGCTGGGCGTTTATGGAAGCGCCTACCAGGAACCTCCGGCGCACACCCTTGCCTGGCTGAAAAGCATCGCGCTGGGAATTCTGCTGCCGGTGGGGCTTTCAGCCCTTGCTTCATTCCTGCCGGCTTACCGCGGCGCCAGCTTGCTGCCGTTGGAAGCGCTGCGCGAAAAAGCGGGTAAAGTGCGCAGCCACCTGCTGCGCTGCACCGTGGTATATATGGGGCTGGGTTTGGTGGGATTGTTCGCAGTGGTCTTTCTGCTTCAAAGTACCCTTTTCTCCGCTGTTTCTCAAGATATTTCCATTGCTTCGGAGACGCCTTCCACCAGTACGGTCGCTGCAGCAGCCACCATCACGCCTGCTCCCACGCCAACCCCTGTTTCGGAGAAGGAGGTTCCGTATTATCACGTGGATGTGGTGGTTGATCCGGACCAGTTGCGCATGACAGGGCAGGAGACCATTACCTATACAAACACTACCGGTGAGCTGCTGAAGGAAATAGTGCTGCGGCTGTATGCCAACCTGCCTTTTGGGTTCGAAGAACTGGAAAAGGATCCTGAACGCGGCAGTTTGTACACCAACCGTATTCAATTAAGGGATGTGAAAATGGATGGCCAGCCGGTGGAAGTGGTGCTGAGCGGACATAACAGTATCGCCACCCTGCGATTGGAAGAGCCGTTGGCAATCGGGCAGTCTGCCTCCATTGATCTGTCATTTACTTTGCAGGGCATTTCTACTCTGAATTATGTGGGCTTGGGCTCCGTATGGTCGGAAGACTCGCTCTTTCCCATGCTGGCGGTCTACGATCAAAACGGCTGGCGCCGGGATATCACTTCCACGCCGGATATTGTCTACAGCCAGAGCGCCCGCTTCGATTATTCGGTCACCCTTCCCCCCGATTGGCAGATCGTAGCGACGGGAGAGCAGGTTGCACAGGAAACGTTGGGCTCCGGACAGATACGCTATTCCTACCAGACTGGTTTGGTGCGCGATGTGAGCATCTCACTCAGCCAGCAGTTTGAGATTCTACAGCGCACCGTTGGCGATACCACCCTGTACCTGGCTCTTGCCAATCCGGAACCGGATGCCGAGTTTCTCATGGATACCGCGGAAAGTGTCTTTACTTTCTATGAAAACCTTTTTGGCGAATATCCCTTCGCTTCCTTGAAAATGGTTGCCTGGCGAAGCGTTCGTTCCAGCGGCAAGGAATACCCCGCTCTGGTCTATTTTGGGTACAACATCAGCGAAGGAACCAAAATGCAGGAAGTGATTGCGCACGAAATCGCGCATCAGTGGTGGTACAGCACGGTAGGGAATGATATTTTCAACGAAGCCTGGTTGGATGAAGGTTTTGCAGAATACTCTGCCTTGCTGTATCTGCGGGAAACCCAGGGCGAAGAGGTGTTTCAGGATTACTTGAAGGAATTTCAAAATAGCGCTGCTCTGGCGGATGCTGAAACAGATGGAAAGTTCAAGGTTGGCAGCTCGGTGGAGGAGTTATCGGCAACCCACTACTACACCAACTTCGTTTACGCAAAGGGTGTGCTTTTTCTGCATACTTTGTGTACCCAAATGGGGGAAGAAGCTTTCTTCGACGGGTTGCGTGCCTATTACCGGCAGTATCAGTTTGGGGTGGCGGATCGGCAGGGATTCCTGGAAGTGATGCAGCGCTTCAGTCCGCTTGACCTTCGCCCCCTCTTTGATACATGGATCGGAATGGATTGAGCTGATCCAAAAGACTAATACAGGATGATCACGGTGATGCCCGGGTTGTTCTTGCTGAAATCGGGGTCAATTTTGAGCTGCGTATATTGGTGCAGGTAGAGGATCGTGTCTTCGTTGACCCCAAAGCGTTCTCCGGGAATGAAATCTTTGATCTTGCCGCTTTGTCTCTTTTTGGTCAATTCCTGGCGCAATCCGCCGCGCAATCTTCCGCCCACGCCGCTCGATCCATACCCATGGATGATCTTGATCACCCGCCTGCCGGAATGTTGCGCTTCATTGATGAACTGGTTCATGCGCACAATGCCTTCAGCCAAAGAGGGCATGTCGGCTTCGATGTTCATTTTGGGGAGTTCCCGGGTAAATGGTTTCTTTGGCATGCGTGTCTCCTTCCGTTGAAAAATGATAACAAAAAAGGGTTTTCTTATCAAACATTGCAGAATTTGGCGAAAACAAGGCGAAAACAGACGGGCGCAACTTTTTTCGATCAGGGTAGTTATTAAAAGAGATGGATATGATCGCTTTTCTGCCTGGCTGTTTGGGAGCCTATTTGATTGGCTCGATCCCTTTTGGGTTGCTGGTTGCCAGGGCGCGCGGCGTTGATATCCGTCAGGTGGGCAGCGGAAACATCGGCAGCACCAATATCACCCGGGCGCTCGGATTTCGTTGGGGATTGGTGGTGGCGATGCTGGATGCTGCCAAAGCCTATTTTCCCGCTTTGCTTGCCCGGCAATTCTCTCCACATACCTGGCAGATGCTGGTCATTTCGCTGATGCCGGTCATCGGGCATATTTTTTCGGTATGGATGGGCTTCAAAGGCGGCAAGGGGGTGGCTGCCACCTTTGGCTTGCTGGCTTTTTACTTTGGTCTCCCGCTCTTTGCAGCCTTCATGGTGATCTGGTATCTGAGCGTGAAATGTGTGAAATTGATGAGCCTGGTCAATCTTGTGGTGGGGTTGCTGCTGCCGTTGGTGTTTTGGTGGAAGTATCCAACGACCCCGTACGTGCTGTTCGGGATCGTTTTGTGCGCCATTATCTGGTGGAGTCACCGCGAGAATATCAAGCGGCTGTTGAAAGGGACAGAACTCCCCACGAATTACTGATCATGCCGGATAAAAGGCAATGCGCTCAGCGGGCAGCCGTTTGCTCAAACGCTGCAGGCGTCTCTGTACTTCTTGTTGGATGCGCGCTTTATCAAGGGTAAGCAATTTGCGCCCCTGCATCAACACTTTTCCATCGCATAACACGCTATCCACATCCGTTGATTTTGCGCAGTAGGTCAAAAATGCCAGGGGGTTGGCTTTGGGCGTGGCGTGCAAACCATCTTGCCGGATGAGGGCGATATCTGCCAGCATGCCGGGTTTCAATTCGCCGATTTTTCCGGGCAATTGCATTACTTTTGCGCTGCCGCGGAAGGTGATTTCTGCGATCTCCTCCAGCTTCATGTTGGTCGGGTCAGATTTCAGGTATTTGGCGAATAAGCCGAATAGTCGCATCTGTTCCAGGATATCCAGCGTATTGTTGCTTACCGCCCCATCGGTTGCCAGACCCACTGGAATGCCGTATTCCATGTATTGGTGGATGGGAGCCAGCCCCATGCCTGCTTTCAGGTAGGTCTTGGGCGCCTGCGCGATGCCGGTATTGGCTTTCGCCAGGATGTCGAAATCTTCACCGCGTGGATCGATGACGTGTGCCAGAATGGAAGGCACGTCCAGAATACCGCAATCGCGGATCTGTTGAACGGGGGTGACGCCGTATTCCTTCAAGCTCAGATCCACCTGTGCTGCTGTTTCAGAAACGTGGATATGAATTCCCAGGTCGTTCTTTTTTGCTTTTTGCGAGCATAATTGCAAGAATTCTGGGGTCGTTGTGTACGGGGCGTGCGGTCCAAGCCAGGTGGTGATGCGCCCGTTGGCTTTCCCCTGCCAGCGTTTGGCGAAATCAATGGTCTTGTCGAGCATCGCCTCGCCCTGGTGGGCAAAGACTGCCCACGCCAGATTGGCGCGTGTGCCCGCCAGTTCCACTGCTTTGGCTACTTCATCCATAAAGAAATAATGGTCAGCCACACAGGTGATGCCATTTTCGATCATTTCCGCCAGCCCAAGCTGCGTTCCCCAATACACATCTTCTTCCGTCAGGTTAGATTCCATCGGCCAGATGTAATCGTTGAACCATTCGGTCACCGTGACATCTTCAGCCAGGTTGCGGAACAGCACCATGGGCACATGCGCGTGCGTGTTGATGAAACCTGGCACAGCCAGCAACCCGCTGGCGTCTATGCACTGTTCGTAATTTGCCTCCGCCAGGGTGTCTTTTTCCTGGATGGCGGCGATGGAATTTCCCTGGATGGCGATATCTTGTTGGGCAACTACATGGGCTTTTCCACCCTCAAAGCTGAGAACATCGCAATTCTTCAACAGTAAATTGGTCATGGATATTTACCTCTTTTCGCAACCG
>Ga0116194_1001070_pt1 | contig 18250 bp, 12 predicted proteins | sample AD_SCU001_MetaG_FD_89887 | JGI IMG/M metagenome (GOLD analysis project Ga0116194, IMG submission 89887) | Active sludge microbial communities of municipal wastewater-treating anaerobic digesters from China - AD_SCU001_MetaG | ecosystem: Engineered > Bioreactor > Anaerobic > Digestate | place...
ATCCGCTCGCTGAACGTGGCGCTGCGCCAATCCCTCGACCTGTTTGTTTGCCTGCGCCCCGTGCGCTGGTTTAAAGGCGTTCCTTCGCCCATCCGCTACCCTTCGCTGGTCGATATGCACATCTTCCGCGAAAACACCGAAGATATCTACGCCGGCATCGAATACATGGCCGGCGAAGCGGATACCCGCAAATTCAGGGATTTTCTCATCAACGAAATGGGCGTCGACAAAATCCGCTTCCCCGAAAGTTCGTCGTTTGGCGTTAAGCCGGTTTCCCGCGACGGTTCGGAGCGGCTGATCCGTGCGGCGATCCAGTATGCTGTCGCCCGTCGGCTGCCTTCGGTTACGCTGGTCCACAAAGGCAATATCATGAAGTTTACCGAAGGGGCTTTCAAAAACTGGGGCTATGCCCTGGCCGAAAAGGAATTTCCGCAGCAGACCTTTAACTGGCAGCAGTATGAGAAAGTGAAGGAGGAGCGCGGAAAGCCGGCCGCCGACCAGGCGCTGGCCGACGCTAAAAAAGCCGGTAAAGTGGTGATCAAGGATGTGATTACCGACGCTTTTCTGCAGGAGTCGCTCCTGCGGCCTTACGACCATTCGGTGATTGCCACCCTCAACCTGAACGGCGACTACATTTCCGACCAGCTGGCCGCCATGGTGGGCGGAATAGGCATTTCGCCCGGCGCCAATATCAACTACCACAGCGGTTACGCCATTTTTGAGGCAACCCACGGCACGGCTCCCAACATCGCCGGGACCGGCCAGGCCAATCCCAGCTCGCTGATCCTTTCGTGCGTGATGCTGCTGGAGTATATCGGCTGGCACGAAGCGGCCGAAAAAGTTTACGACGGCATGGAGCACACCTTTTCGAAACGGAGGGTCACCGCCGACCTGTTTGCCCAGATGGAAGGGGCTACCCTGCTGTCAACGGCCGAATTTGCCGACGAAATTATCCGGAACATGCACTAATCTCAGAATAGGAATCATTTAATCAGATCACGATGGAATACATAAAGAACAGATTTTTTCAGAAAGCCAGCCGGTGTATCAGCGAATACCAGCGGCTAAAAACCGAACACGGCGACAAAGTGATCGGTCAGGTAACAATTGGGCAGGTCCTTTCGGGGATGAAGGGGATTCCGGCGCTGGTGACCGACACCTCCAAACTCGACCCCAACGAGGGGATTCGTTTCCGGGGGCACTCCCTGCCCGAACTGCGCGAAAAGCTGCCGCGTCTTGAAGAGGAGGGGGAACCGCTCCCCGAAGGGCTCTTCTACCTCATGCTGATCGGGGAGATCCCCGAGAAGGACGATGTGCTGAATATCTCGAAGGATTGGGCTACCCGCGCCTATGTGCCGCAGCATGTTTTCGACGTTATCGATGCCATTCCCCGAAACAGCCGGCCGATGACCCAGTTCAGCGCCGCCATCCTGGCCATGGCTACCGAATCGATTTTCCAGAAAGCTTACCGCGCCGGCGTCAATAAAAAGTATTACTGGGATTCGACCTACGAAGATGTGATGAACCTGATTGCCCGCCTGCCGCGGATTGCCGCTTACATCTACCGCCGCATTTACCACAATGGCCACCACATTGAGCCCAATCCGCAGCTGGACTGGGCCGGTAACCTGGCCCACATGATGGGGTTCGACTCGGTGGAGGTGAAACGGTTGCTCCGGCTTTACATGGTCATCCATGCCGACCACGAAGGCGGCAACGTGTCGGCGCACACCACCCACCTGGTGGGCTCGGCGCTCAGCAACGCCTATTACGCCTTTGCCGCCGGAATGACCGGACTGGCCGGCCCGCTCCACGGCTATGCCAACCAGGATGTGATCTACTGGCTCAACGAGATGTGCGACCACCTCAACACCGACGAGCCTACCGATGCGCAGATTACCGCCTACATCGAAAAAACCCTGCGCGAAGGGCGCGTGGTGCCGGGTTACGGCCATGCCGTGCTGCGGATTACCGATCCGCGGTTTACCGTGCAGCAGGAGTTTGCCGATAAATATGTCAAAAACGACAAGCTGATCAACCTGGTGAATGCCATCTACCGCGTGGCGCCGCCCATCCTCGAATCGACCGGGAAGATCAAAAACCCGTGGCCCAATGTGGATGCTTACAGCGGCGCACTGCTCAACCATTATGGCATTACCGAATACACCTTCTACACGGTGCTCTTTGGCGTGTCGCGCTCGCTGGGCGTGCTGGCCTCGCTCATCCAGGACCGCCTCTACGGAATGCCGCTCGAACGGCCCAGCTCTTTCCCGCTCTCGTGGTTTAAAAAACAGGCCGAAGGCACCTCGGAAGGCTGCTGAAAAACCAGCGTGTCGCCGGAACGCTCTTCCCAACGTCCGAACAGGGAGGGCAGCTGCCCTCCCTGTTCCTTTTGCGGTTGGCAAGGTGGTGTATTTTACCCTGAAATGTTAAATCCGATAATCGTTGCTGTCGTATTACGGGAAAGTTGCCCTGCGTCTTAATGAACCGCCATGTACGTGTCCGGGTGGAAGCGAAGGAGAGGAGCGAAGCTCGCGTACGCACGTTGGAGTGAGAGGCACTCCCCGTCACTACTCACTGGCGGGGCAGTCTACTCGATTGGCGGGTCGTGCTTTATTTTTGTCATTCGTTTTCCATTCGTTTCTGTCATGGTACATTGGCTTGATAGCTCTTTTACGTTTTTTTGTTTGGTTTTGTGCGGTTGGCAAAAATGCAAATTTGCTATCAAAAGCGTTGGTGTTTAGTTTATTATCGTTTTGAAATATCCATATTCTTTATTCACAATTAGATTTCTGTCAAGGTATAAATTTGATAATTCACAAGTTGTTTCAGGTGTCAATGTACAAGAATGACAGGCAGCTAAGTTAAGTTGCCCTACGCCTTGTCCGTCTGATTCAATGCAAATTGGGTCGGAAGAACAATCTGTCGCCCTAAAAATTGCACTATTAATAATGTCTCCAAGATTCTCCAAATCGTTGCATAAGCTCGAAAGCCCCCCCAAATATCCGTCTGTTCCATCAAAAGCCGAGATTAAAAATCCGTGCATTGTTTCACTAACGTATAATCTTTCAGACAAGGAAGACACAGGATAACCGCAAATATATTCCAGTTCACGCATTAATAAATGGGAAAGCGTATGAATTAATATCTTTCTTGGCGTTAAAGTTTTTGCAATAATCTGGTGCGATTTCCAATCGGCATTTTGAGCGTTCGACTTTATCTTTTCCGTTCGTTCAATCACTTCCTGTTGTTTCTCCCATTGTTCTAATTTTTCCCTGTCTAAAACGAACAAAATCCCTTCTCCGTAACTTTCCAATGCCGGCAATGTTTTTGTGTCAAAACTGTTTTTAGAAATAGATTGCCGTTGAACGGCATATTCATATTCGTTCTGATTTTGCAGGATTGAATCTATGTCAATCGGTTCATTTCGGGTAAAAGAAGTTTGAACGGTAGTCCTTTTTAACTTATCAATTTTTACTAATTTGGAAAAACCGTTGATTTGTTCGCTGCAATCAATTATACAAAACTTGATTTGTTTGTTATCGGGCTGTTCTTTTTCCAGAAAATAATTGTATTCTGTTTGTCGGTAGATATTGTCGGGAATGTATTTAATGTCGCCTGTTTCTAAATATTGTTGAATAAGTTCTTTGTCTATCTTTTTCTGAATACTTACCAATTGAACTATTTGTTCGGCTGTAAATTGTCCACTTTCGACCATATTATCAATATCTATTCTTATTTCGGGTGAAAGCGGGTTTTGTAGTTCTGGAATATATAAACTGCTCAATGTATTTGCATAATAAACGCTGTTGCTTGTTTTCAGTTTTACAGAAACACCTGGCCGAACATTTGGTATTTCTCTTAAACTTAGATTACATTCTTCTTTGTGAAACATGCCATTTGTTTGTCCTAACCAATATTTTTGTCCATCGCATTTCTTTTCAAAATCAAAAACACCTTTCAGGTTTGCTTTTTTACCACAGCTTTTACATTCAATCCAGATACCGGATAATTCCGTGTTTTCACGACTTATTTTGTAAACTAATTCTTGCTTGTCACCACAACATTTTTCACGTTTTAATTGAGGTCCCTTTGGCTTTTCATTTTTGTTTTCGTCTTCATTGTCTTCCTCATTGGTTCTGTCGGTTGGCAAACGATTGTTCCAAAATTCCCAGGGTAAATCGTGAATATGCCCGTTAGTACATGTCATTACAAATCTGATTTGCTCCAAATGGTTTTCCTTGCAATCTTTGTTGCTGCACTTTGGCGGATTAAAAAACTCTCGCTTTTTCCCTGCTGCCAACCACCTTTTTAACCATTCATCGTAGGTCGCTAATCTGCCACATTTAGGATTTGTACAATAAAACCACTTCGGGAAATAGCTTGCTTTTGGTTGTACATGGTGTAAAAATGAATCTCTGTCGGTAGGAATTGCCACCAAATGTTTAAGGTTTGGAAAACGATTTTTCAGGCGTTGCAACAAACGGTCGTCTTTGATAATGAAATGAGCCAGTTTTTCGTTTAAATCGGCATATCCCCAACTATCAAATGTCTCTATGATAATGGAATTGTCGGTTGTTTCAATTAGCGAACCAATACCGCCGTAATTGGAAATATGTTTACTCCTTCCGTGTTTTATTTTGTCGTTTGGCATAGCTTAATATTGTCTGATTAGTATTTCTGCGCTTGGTTCTACGCTTCGCATGGATTGCATTGCCGTTAATGTTTCATCGTCGTTTTTCTTTTCCTGCATCGGAACAATCAACGATGGATGGTCTTTCCAATAGTAATGTTTTAAGTCTCTATTATCGTCTATTTTAGATTTCCAGTCTCGCAATATATCGTCTATTTTTTCTGTAATAAGTTGCAAGTCATTTTGAGCGAACTTATGGTTTTGAAATAGCTGTATCAGGTTGTTTCTTAGTTCATCTTTTACACTACCGTCAATTAGTGCCGTTGCAGTGTCATTAGCCGTATATTTTGTTGTGTGCCTGAAATAGGCAAGTATAAGCGTGAACAGCATTTTATCCAAAGCATTTTCGGCAAAAGGCGTTACGCTCAAAGGTTCAACCTGTTTGTAAAACGTTTTGTGGAACTGGACAAAATCTTCAAAGTAAGATAAATCACGGCTATTGAAAGGTTCGTAAAGTGTTAAAACCAAGCCTTCGTTTTTCCGCGCCACACGGCTACTTGCCTGAATGTATTCTGCCGTATTTGGCGGCATTCCATTCATTACCATAATACCCAGCCTGCCCACATCAAGTCCAACGCTAATCATATTGGTTGCCAAAACAAGGTCGTAAGCGTTACGTTCTTTAATGTTTCCGTCAAATTGAATTTCCAATTTGTCTAAATTCTTTTTGATTCTTTCGTTCGGGATACGGCTTGTTAATTCAATATTCCGATACGAAAGTTTATGATAGTTGTTTGTTGTTGTATCGTTATTGTCCAAATACCGAACTTGCAGTTGTTTGATAATCGGCTTTAACTCTGAATTAATTTTATTGGAAAACCGTCCGATTTCTTTCAGACTTTTGAAATACGACAATATTGTCCAAAAACTGTCTGCATCTTTTTTGTCAGTGGCATTTTTCCAGATTTCCAACCTTGCGTAAAGCAGGGAAGCCAATAGTTGTAAATTGGTAACAACCGTTGTTTTTCCTGTTGGTAAAATACCAATGTATTTTCTTTTGCTTTCTTCAATTACTTTTGAAAAGAACGTATCGTCGGCATTGGTGGCGTATTGCGGAAAAATTCTTGCTTCCCGCCCGTACAAACCCTCAATTTGTTTGTCCACGTTTTTAACAGTGGCAGTGGAAGCAATAATTTTAGGATTGTCGCAAAGTTGCAACAAAGCATTTTCAAATAAGCCGACTAAACTGCCCAACGTACCGTTAAGCAAGTGCAATTCGTCCTGAATAATCAGTTCGGGCTTTCGGTTTGTACCGTTATTGAAAAAAGTAGTTGCTTCGCCCTTCCAAGCCAGTGTTGCAAATTTATCAACAGTGGCAAAAAGAATTGTTGGCGGTTTTGAGTAAATATCGTCATCAATCAGCACAACCGGCAATCCGCCGTTTTTTTCCGAGAAATGGCAATTCTCATTCAGGCAATGGCTGTGTAATTGTGTTTTTCCTATTCTATGCCCGATTTGACTGGTTGTTTCTTTTTCCGATAATCGGGAAATAATTTTGGTATTGCACCACTGGCAATTTGATAGCTGAAAAGGGTTTACAACATAGCTATCGCCTTTGTTTAATTTGTTCTGTGTTGCTTCTAACTTCTTTTTGGCATCTTGCAGATAATTTGGAATGGTTTGTTTCCCGACCCAAAAACCAATGGAAATTTTACTCTCGCCTAAATCTTTATAATGACTTCGGATAAATTCGCAGGCTAAAATCATTTTTGAAGCCCGCTCAAATTGTTGTGCCGAAAGCAACCGCAATGTGTAGCGAATTATGATATTTACCCCGTCATAGTTGTTTGGATATTGTATTCTCCGCCAGAAAATAAGAAATGCGGAAACAGCTAAATAGGCTTCTGTTTTTCCGCCGCCCGTGGGGAAATACAATAAGTCTATTAATTCTTTTTCCTTGCTGTTTTCTTCTGCAAACGAAGTCAGACATTGCAGTATAAACGCCAACTGAAACGGTCGCCATTCGGGTACTCTGTCAGACGGGAAAGGTAGTGAGGCATAGTCTTCAAACTTATGCTGCAAAATTTCATTTCGTTCCCAGACTTCAAAACCTTCCTTTTTATTGGTAAAATGCTGCTGGTTTTGAGACATTTGCAGGTAAATAGCAGTATTGGCTAAACGGAATGCCCGCAAGGCATTTCCATTTTCGGACAACAATTTTATCCCATTGCTAATTCTATCATAAATCTGCTCACATTTGGCAATGTTTTTCAACCCCAATTCATTTCCGTTAGAGGATTTCCGTTCATCTTCAATCCAACTTTTGTAGGCTTCGGCAACCTGTCTGAGATTTGAAATAATGTTTTCTTTGTTTGTGTTGTAAACGGACAGATTTTTAATATTCAGAATGTCGCCTTTGATTTTGTCGGTTTCGGAACTTTGGCTTTTTACGTCATATTCGGGCAAAAAAGTTGATTGTATCCATTGCGGCGTGTTGGGCGATTGGGCATTTTCCCACGTGCAGGCTGTGTTATGCCCGATTCCGAAAGCCAATTTGCCCCGATAGAGATAGTCCAGCATTTTGTCTTCGTCTGTTTTGTACAGGTGTGCTTTGTAATCTCTGAACGGTAAAAGTTTATCGCTCTCAATCCTGATTTTAGTTTGAAAACAAGACAGTTGATTTACTTTTTCTTTTGAAAGTGAAAATTTGTCTTTTGGAATTAAGGTTTTATTTTCAATAACGGCTTTGATATAATATTTGTCTGCATAATCGGTGTAAAGTTTCAAATGGAAAACGAGGTTTTCTTTCATTTCTTTGCTCCAATTTTCGGTATTGCAGTTTGGTTGTTCCGATAATTTTAATTTAATGTGTTGATTGGTTGCATCGAGAATATTGGCAATGCTTATTTCCAACTCAATGCAATTGTCGTTTCGTTTGTATTTGTCTTTGAAAAACAGTTTTGTAATGGTTTTATATAGTGCGTGGTCGTAAGACGTCTTTTTTCCTAAAGACTTTAAACTGTCCTGAAAATGTAAATATTCTTCGGTTGGTTTGCCGTCTTTGGTTCGCTGAATTTTTTGGGTTTGTGATAGTGTTTTGTTTTTTTCATCATAGCTTACATAATGGATTAAACCGTGTTCGCTCAACAGGTTTATTCCTTCGCCACTGTATGGAATTTTAATTTCGTCATGTTTGGCTTTGCTGTAATTGCCAAAATTTATGATCGCTTTGAACCTGTCGCAGGTGTTTTTAACGGCAAATGTTATCCCGAAATGAGAGGGAAAGAAAGTATTTGCAGTGTATTTTGGTTGGGTATCTGTTTTGTCGGTTTCATCCCCATCTTCTTCAAATATTTCTTGTTCATTAGTTTCAGGTTCGACCAAATCAGAAGTTAAATCGGTTGTATCGTCCTCATCTTCATCTTTCATTTCTTGTTCGCCATTATCGCTTGCGTTTGGCTGTAATTGTTTGGGGAACAGAATGCCTGAGAAATACCGTTGCAAAGGTTTTCCTTCAATAATTTCATCGCTAAAATCATCTTTACACCGGAAAATGTCCGAACCCGGACCAATAATTTCTTTTTGGACACGTTCTATGACAATATTCCTGTTTTCTTTTATGCTCATAATTCAATTTGTTGTAAGGTTGATTCTCCCAAAGTTTCAATGTTATCGCAAAATACTTCTTTGTTAGTAACAATATGTATCGGCATAAAATCATCAACAAAAGTTTGCAAAGTATTTTCATTGAAATTTCTTTTTTGCAGGATTTCCCCGATTTTCTTTTTCATTAAAAACAAACGCAATTCCTGTTTCAAACCACGCCCAAGTACAATCATCGTACTGTTATAGGTGGTTTTTGATTTAAGAATTGGTTTTAAAATAGAGTCAATTTCATTATCCGGTTTATCATGGTAATATAATCTGAAAATCGCCCTTAAATCATTGTTAAACATTGGGAACTTTCTGTAACCTTTTCCATACGTTGCTAAGGTGGCGGGCAATATTCTAAGCCCTTTTTCTTTCAACTTTTGATAAAGGAAATCATCGCCCATTTTATGCCTCAATTCATTAATGAGTTGTTTCCAAAATATTGCGTGTTCTTCTACAATTCCAAAAATATCAGGTTCGGTTTCAACAGCAACCTGATATAAATTTTCTGCCAATTGCTCTTTGGGGTAAATCCTGATTTTATCGCCAACCTTGATTTTATACGATTTCATTAATTCGCCTTTGTCTGTAAAAATCGTATCGTTGCTTTCTAAAAACAGGGTTGCTTTATTTGAAGTTACTTTGTAAATGAGTTTTTCCTCAATCTCGTTAAGCAATAAATCACATTCGTTTTTGTAGCCTTCATAAGCCTTGCCGTTCATTTCGTCTAATCGGGAAACAATACCATTAATGGTTGTACTAATATCGGTTACGCTGTCCCTTGTTCCAATATACTCAACGCCACAAATCTGGAAACGGTCTTTTGATTTTATTTCTTCTTCAATCTGTTTCTTTCTTCGGTCGAGATATTTGTAATACAGATTTTTTTCCTGTTTGTAAATGATAAGCCGAATTTCATTATCCAGATTGTACAGGTAATCAAAATCCTTTTGTCCGTTAAATGAATGGAAAACCAGAACTTTGTTTTTTGTGTCTACTTTTTTCAATGCCGAAAAGGGCATGACTTCAACTTTTCTATTTCTCATATTCCTGCCAACAAAATCCAAATCATTGTTGTCGAAAACAGCGATTGTTTTTTTGTCTGTTTCTTTCAGGAACTTTAAAAGGACTTGTTGTTTGGGCAGATTTTCTTTGAGATAACAAAGCATTTCGAGCAATCCTGCTTTGGGATTGTTTTCGTTAAGATAAGCAACCGTGTAACCACCAGCATTCTCCAATGCTCTTTCCAATTCTTTGTTTATCGTAACCCGTTCAATCAGATTTTCAACAGTTTCTTTGTGAATGGCATTTATGGCAATCCGCAAAATGTTTCCGTAAGATTTCAATTCAATACCAAATTCTGAATTGACAAATGAAATTTTCTCATCAAATTTATTGATAAGCTCGTCCAATTCATTGCCCGGTATGTTTTTGAATTTAATCATAAGGCGTTTACGATTTCAATTTCTTCTTTAAACCAATTCCAACAAGGAATTGCCTGATTTTTTTCAGGCGAAAAATTATTTGAGATAACAATAATGTTAAACCCAAAACGAGATTTATCCTGCAATATTTGTTCTGTCTTATCTGCTTCTGTATCAAACACAACTATTGTTTTTATTTTCTCGTTCTTCAAAAGCAGGTTTTGATAGCAAACTTCATATTTTGGGGTAAAATAAATCAGACAATCATGCAGGGCTGGAATTGACCTGATTTCCGACACATTGTTTTCTTCTCTTGGGTTTGGTAAATAAGTACAGGGAATTTTATTTCTGTTCGGCAGACAATCCCATAACGATTTTCTGGCAATAAAAACAGATTTTTTCTCAAAAATGGTTGGTGAAAAGTCTAATTTCAAGCCACCATTTAAATCAGAAAAAAACTTGGAGTAGCCTTGCAATGTAGATTGTTTCGTACCTTGTTCTATAGGGATAAAATTTTTAACCAGAGTGTCGTATTTTAATTTTACCTGAGCTTTGTTTTTCGTATGCTCAAGTAAGAAAATATCGTTGTTGATATTCTTTATGGTATAGTCATGTTTCTTACCGTCTGCGTACTTTCTTTTGTCTCTCAGTTTATTTCCTTTAGCTAAAGTTGGCAAATCATAATGATTGACATAAATGTCGTTTGCAAGCTCAGTAAACAAATGTTTTCCGATTTCGCAAAGCATATCTTTTGAGTTCTGAAAGTTGATGTGAATCGGTTGGTTTTTCTGATAATGTTCTAAAATGATTTTCGTTGTTAAACACGAAGCGTTATCATTGAAAACATTTAAAGTTTTGACGTTTTCAAATTTTTTCCAAAGTGTTTGATAATAAGTCTCGTTTAAAATCATCTTTTAGTTGTTCTAGTCAGTCTGTACGTTGAGTGTCCGGGCAAGAGCAAATGTGCTGCAAAACGTTGGCTTTACGAGTAATGTTGCAGCTCTTTTGATTTTGCAAAGCATTTGCATTTTATCTTTCATTTTTTTCCAGTTCGTATAGTGTCTTCTCTCTCCTCTTTTAGGACGAGATATAACGTTCACTTGTAAGTTGTCGTTGCGGATTTCGAAGAGCGTTCCTGTCCGGAGGACACGGAACTGCGAAACGAGAATCCAGCGAACGACACACCACTAACCACACAATGCAATTTACAATTTATTATGCCCTGGCATTATATTTTTATTTTCTCACAAAATTCAATTGCTTCTGGACACTGTACAATGTAAGAGTCTTTAACTATTTTATCTGTAAACCAGACAAAACGATATTCATTCTGATGTTTATATTTTTCTCGTTTTAAAAACAATTCATATTCTCGTGTTTGTTCTCTAAAGGCGTCTCTCCCGAGTCGGTCATTTACAAACTTACCATCTTTAAAAAATGCGTATTCTTCCATTTTTTTCTTAAAGTTGAGTATTCTATGTTCATCATAAACACAGCTCCCCTCTATTCCTCCTAGAGCAAACGGGAGTTTTTTCGCAACTTCCAGTGCAAACTCTGTTGGATTATTAATCTTAATTGCACACTTTGCTTTAAAATCATCTACTACCTGTTTGTCAATTCTTGTTGTCGTTGACATTATAAAAGCATTGTTCCCCGAGTCGTATAAAATGAAATGTTGGTTTCCTGCTGCATCTTCGCCTCCAATAAACGCTTCTCCTTCTTCCTTATCTCCTTGCATTTCGTCTGGGTAATTTTTGAATTTATCAAAACAACTAATCAATAATTCTCCAGTCTTGAAAAAATTATCTGCCCATTTCTCATCGTCTAATAATCTGAAAACTGGGTCTCTTCTTATCGCCCAATTTACAGGATAGGATAGAGATAGTAGAGTGTATTGATTCATTTTTGTTGTTTCTTATTTTGCTTGTGCATAACTCATTTATATATCTACCCCATCCGTTTGCAAATACTTACAAACACTTATTCCCGGATAAATTGTAGAAGAAAGATTGCTGGAGAGCGAGTGATACGGTTGAATTGACATCATGTTAGTTCGGTTTAGATTTGGCTCCAAATTATAAAACAAAATTGGGTAAAACAATAGGTTTCAGCAAAAAATAGCGCAGGCAAATGAGTTTTTTGAGCTTCAACCATCCGGCACCCGGTTCGTCTGCTTCTCTTCAACCCCGGCGACCGTGCCGCAGCTGTGGTTGCTGTTCCATCCGGCCTCAACCCGGCCGCACAAAGGAGATCAATTCCCCGATGTTGAAAGATAGAGTTGCCATCGAAAAATAGCCGGGTCAAATGGTTGCCTTGCCGGTTGCCATGTTCAATGTAATAGGGAAACCTTTCTATGTAACCGAGGAAAACTATTATGTAATAAGGACAATCGACGATGTAACAGGGAAATTCTTCATTGTAAGAGAAAAACATTACGATGTAACAAAGAAAAACGTCATTTTAACAGGAAAAATCCACGATGTAACGGAGAAAATATCCATTTTAACAGGAAAAATCCACGATGTAACGGAGAAAATATTGATTGTAATCAAAAAAAACTTTTTGTCAGTAAGAAAAACTTCCTCGTCGGCAAAGAAATGCTGCGCTGCAACAAAGAAAACTCCATCGACGATAGAAAAATGACGGTATGCAGCAAAGAAATGCTGATTGACGGCAAAGAAATGATGGGGCGCAGTAAAGAAAAGCTGGTTGACGGTAAAGAAATGCTGCGTTGCAACAGCGAAAAGCTCATAGTCGACAAAGAAATGATGGGATGCAGCAAAGAAAACCTCTTCGACGACAGAGAAATGCCGGGACGCCACAACGAAATACAGATTGACCACAAAGAAATGCTGCGCTGCGACAAAGAAAACTCCATCGACGACAGAGAAATGACGGTATGCAGCAAAGAAAAGCTGATTGACGGCAAAGAAATGCCGGGATGCAGCAACGAAAACCTCTTCGACGACAGAGATATGCCGGAATGCAACGGTATTGGGGCAGAATTAGCTGGCGGACCTGTCATTTCCAAGAACTGGTGCCGGGTTGATTTAAAACAATACCGTTTGGGCAATGAAGTTTGGATGGGAATATTGAGCCTTCCCGCTTTCGTAAATCTGGTTGGCAATTTCCAGGGCTTCAAAACCGGTTGTAACCTCTTTGACTTTAAAATGCTGAGAGGAATATCGGGATTTAACTAATTCCAGGTTGAGGGTTTCGGCATAATTGATAAACTGCGATTCAGAAATGTTCGCTTCGTTATGGGCGGTAAGCACTTCGCTCAATAAAATCCAATAAGCAGCTGGGCCATTCTCCGAAGTGTAAAAGACGGGGGTGGCAGCGCCTATTTCATTGTCTTTGTTCAGCTCTTTTAAGTAGTTTTTGAAGCCTGCACAGTCGCACGTTGGACGGATACCTGCCATGATTTGTTTATAGTAACGGTCGTCCGAAAGATTATCGGTATGAATGAAAGCGTACTTTCCCAGAATCGATTTTGCCGCTGCTCCCGTTATCTCGTCCTGGTTAAACACAATCCAAACGGTATTTAATGAATGTTTCAGCAAAATCTTTGAGCCCCCGGAATAATAAAAATACTCCTCCGCACACAATTCCGGATTTGACGGTGCCTCCTCTTTTTCGCAGGCAGTCCAAAACGCCAGACCGATTAGCAGTAAAATATATTTCCGCATGGTTTTTTTCAGATAGATGATTTTGAGGCGAAAAGGTTGCGTCGGGCGAGCACTTTATTGGTTTGTTTGCTCCATCCGGTGGCAGATGACGGCCCGGGTTGGTTTCAGGAGAGGTTCCGGGAGAAGGATTCCGGCTGGCAGTCGTTCCCGCAGCCGCCACAGCCCGGACAGCGGGATCATAAAAACAGCTGTTTGGCAGGGAAGCAATAAATTACCAGACAGCGGTTGGTTTACACTCCCCACTCACTTTAATTTACACTCCCCTCCCTTATCAACTCCCTACACTCACTCCATTTCTAGGCGAAGCCCTCTCTCACTCTATGCCAACTGAATACTGCGAACGCTGGAGTAACCATCTTTTGGCTCTCCACATTCCACAGTTACCGCCGTAGTCGGCGGCGAAAACCTTAACAGCTCGTCATTGTCTACCATAATAGCAACTTCGCCGAAATCATCGAAGTGGAAAATGATGAACAATAGGCTGTTACCCTTCTTACTCTTCCCGGAGAATGTGACCCCGGTAGAGGTCCCGATGTGGGAACCTTCCGGCAGCGGAACACTGCTTCTAACCACCGTTGGGTTGTCAACTTTTGGGAGTTTCGGGTATTTTACCCGCTCCCATTCGGCGGACTCTTTGTAGATTATTTGGGAGGTAGGACTTTTTATTTCAGTTTTTTCTTCAATAGTTTTTCTGGCTGTTGCTAATAATGCTGTTGTCGCTTTTGCTTTTTGAAATTTCCCTTCATTCAACAATCCATTATCTTTAAACTTACTTGATTCATCTGAAATAGATGTGGTTTTTGCATTAGCTTGAATTTCAGATAATGTTTCTCGCTTCTGTTTTTGAATCGTTAGGTTTTCTTGTTTACACTTTTCTTCTTTTCTAACTTTAGAAAGTAGGGTAATAATAAACCCAATTACAGGACTCAGTAATAATGATAGGAAAAATGCGCCAACAAACCCAATTTTGCGTCCGTTTCCTAAAGCACCAACGATAATGCTAAATATTATCCATCCAATAAAAATTTTCATAAGTTTTGTTTTCAAAAGTTAATAATTTAATACTCAGGTATTCTTATTCAATTTGTAGTTTTCAGTAATCATTTTCAATGTGTTGCATAAGGTAATAGTGGTTTGTCAATCATCCTGCTATGGTAAACAAAACCATTGTTTTATTATGGGTTGTTGCCGTTGAAACGCCGCTTTGTTCCGGGGCAACCGCTGCCGGAAGCCGCCGGGTTAACCACCGGCAAATGAAAAAATGGTCAGGAGGATCGAGGTTGTACGTTGCTCCCCGGAGCTGTCGCCGGGGAGGCCAGCCAACCTTTTGGGGCTACTTCCCGCTGCGCCAGACCGATTTGAGCGGGTAGATTTCGAGCTCTTCCACCAGCAGCTCGCCGCCGGTGTTAAAAAGCTGGTAACCCAGGCTCCCTTCGTCGGGGAAGAAACAGTTTGACAGGTTGATTCTTCCGTTGTTGACATACACTTCAATGGAGGCCCGGTCGATCAGGATCTCCAGGTAAATTTTGTTGTCGATGGGTTCTACCGGGACGGTTTCGCCCAGGACCGACAGGGTTTGCCGTTTGACGCTGTAGAGCAGCTCGGTGCCGTTGCTTTTTTTGCCGGTCCGGAACATGAACCCGAACGCGTCGCAGTTCTTCAGGTCGAAGCGCCCTTTGATATGGAGGCAGTCGCCCGAAACTTTTTTGATGAGGTTCTCATTGAGGCCGGGGATCAGGTTTTTGTCTTTCCAGACCTCCCCTTTTTCGTGCAGCAGCTCGATTTCGCGGGCAGGCTGGCGGATCAGGAAGATCCCGTTGTTGAATTTTTTGAGCGAGAGCTCGCTGGGGAAAGTCATCTGGCCGTTGAAGGGCATGTTGGGCCACTCGCCCCCTTTCATCCAGGCAATTTGCAGGGTGCGGCCGTCGCTCTCGGGGAGGTTGCTCCAGGTTTGGGTGGCGTAGTAATTTCTTCCGAAATCACTTTTCATTTTGATGCTTTCAGGCGTAAACTTTTTTCCGTCAAAAGAGCCGATCAGGTAACTGCCGTCGCCGTCAAACAGCACCCAGCGGGTATCGTCGGGACGGTTGTTGACCCGCAGTTCAACGAGGTCGGGGCACTCGTAGAAGCCCGGGATGTGGCCGGTAAACTCCCAGTCGGTGAGATTTTGGGAGGTGTAGAAGGAGACCCCCTTTTTGCGGTCGTCGGTATCGGGGCGGCGGTAGAGCACCATCACCCAGTGCTGGCCGGGCTGGTACCAGAAAACTTTCGGATCGCGGGCATCGTCATTCTCCTGGTAGGGGATAATCGGGTTTCCGGCATATTTGTACCAGGTCCGGCCCCGGTCGGTGCTGTACGAAATGCGCTGGCCGCACTGGTAACTGGTGTAGAACGCCACCAGCGTTTTGTCGTCTCCTTTTTGCAGCCCCAGTACATTGTGGTGGTCCACAATGGCGCTGCCCGAAAAAGCGGTGCAGAACTCCTTCTCTTCCGACTGGTTGTCGGGATAGATTGCTTTGGGCAGGTGGGTCCAGTGGACCAGGTCGCGGCTCACGGCATGCCCCCAGTGCATGTAGCCCCATTCGTTGCCATTCGGGTTGTGCTGGTAAAAGAGGTGGTACTCGCCATCGTAATAAACCAGTCCGTTCGGGTCGTTCATCCAGTTCTTCTCGGGGGAGAAATGGAACTGCGGACGATAAATCTCGTTGTAATATCCTTTTTCGGGTTTGGAGGCTGTTAATACCAAAAAACTAATTGCCAGAATGGTAGCCGATATAAAGGTTTTCATGGTTACGTTTTTTTGTTAAAGGCTAAACTACAAAAATATCCGGTTAGTGAAAATCTTTTTAACCAGAGGCTGAAACTGTCTATGCAGGATAAAAAAAAGGCAGCGGCGCCGGAGTGGCCGGTTCTGCTGCCCTGTTTCCCGAAAAAGGGGCGGTGGTAAAATATTTTCGAGGTTAACGGATCGGGTAGTAGACACGGGTGAGCCATTTGGCCGGATCCGGTTCCGCCTGCGGATCGGTGGCATAAACCTCAACCGGCGGGCCGGCAAGCTGAAAGCCGTGCGTTTTGATCCACTGCTGAATGGCGGTGTGCGCCCGCTCCAGCTGGTTGTAGTCTCCGTAGTATTCTACCCCGGCACAGCGTGTTTCGGGAAAGGTGCCGCAAAGGAATTTCCCTTCCGGGGGGATGGCCCGGTCAACCGGCAGGCCGCACTCCATGTCTACCCGGGTGCCTTCAAACTGGTGGTAAACGGCATAGGGAAAACCGGCCATCTGAAGGTTGTTGCGGGTTGCAAAAGCCATCAGTTCGCCATACACAGCGCCCATCTCCGTGCTGATCTGCCCCATGTCGGTTTGTTTTCGCAGGCTCACATAGTGGAACAGCGGGATGGTAACCGGTTCAACGACATAGGTGCCATCGTGCTGCCATTTTTGGGCCACATCGTTCAGGTTGTTCAGCCCTTTGGTGAAATCGGCGCCCAGCCATTTGTTCATCAGCAGGCCCATCCAGCGGGCAAACGGGTTATTGCCCAGGTTGGTGTGCAGCCCCCAGGTTACCTCGGTGCCCTTCTCTTTTTCCTGAAATCTGAAGTAGCCGACAGCCGGTCTCTGCTCCATAAAGTGGAGTTCGGTGATGATGGAGTCGTAAGGCGCCGATTCGAGGATGAGCAGCTTGCCGCTGCCGACCTGCCTGTTCTCACTGCTCCAGGTGTAAGAGGCGCCGCTGCCCACCCCGCCATGCTGGAATTCGATCTGCATGTTGGGGTCAATCTGGTTCCAGGTTGCCCAGCTGTTCCAGTTGTGCAGGTCGTTGATTTGTGCAAAAACCACCTTTGCCGGCGCGTCAATCAGCCGGGTCCGTTCTACGGTGATCTCTTTCGGAAAGAGGTAGCCGGCTGCCGCAAAAAGGACGATCAGGACAGCTACCCAGCCTAAAAATCGGAGTAAACGTTTCATGTGTCGTTCGTTTTTGGTGAAAAATCTGTCATTGTCAGTACAAAACCGGAAAATCAGGTTAAACCCCAACGGGTTATTGGAATCTGATTAATCCGGAATGATTTGTTACTTCGACAAATAGCAACAGAAAAGTTATCACTTATTTTTGACTTCTGATCTCTTTTCTGTTGGCATGCGAAGAAGGAATTTCAGGCGAAATACCGGAGAGTGTAACAAAGGGTGCGGACGAATGACCAATAGACAACCAAGGGAAGAATGATGAACCGTAAAAATATATTTCGCAGGCCGCTGGCGTGGTTGCTGTTTGTGCTGATTGCCGCAGCCGGAGCTGTTTATGTCTATTTCAATTTTGGAAAGGCCAACAGCCTGATCAATATTGAAATCAGCATGGACCGCCCAGCCGCGCTGAAGAGGTCGGCGCAGCTGGCCCGCGATTTTCATCTGGGGCCCGAACATTTCCGGCAAACCGCTTCGTTTTCCCACGACGCCGGTTTTCAGAATTTTGTGGAACTGGAGGCGGGCGGCCTCGACACGCTGGTGAAGGTGATCCGCAACGGATACCATCCGGTTTACTTTTGGGAGGTCAGGCAGTTTGAATCGCAGAATGCCCGCGAGGTGACCTTTTGGTTTACCCCTTCGGGCAAAAGTTATGGGTTCAGCGAAAAAATTCCCGAATCCGAAAAAGGGGCGGCGCTCCCTGCCGAAGCGGCGCTCCGCCTGGCCGAACATGAGGCGGCTTACCGCTGGGAGGTCGATCTGACGCCTTACCGCCTGATTGAGCAGTCGAAAGAGGAGCGGGTGAGCGGACGGGTCGACCACTGGTTCGTTTATGAGCGCTCCGACGCAACAATCGGCGAGGGACGCTACCGGTTGAAACTGGCTGTCAGCGGC
>Ga0116194_1001072_pt1 | contig 18235 bp, 24 predicted proteins | sample AD_SCU001_MetaG_FD_89887 | JGI IMG/M metagenome (GOLD analysis project Ga0116194, IMG submission 89887) | Active sludge microbial communities of municipal wastewater-treating anaerobic digesters from China - AD_SCU001_MetaG | ecosystem: Engineered > Bioreactor > Anaerobic > Digestate | place...
ATGGTGTGCAGGTCCCGGATGCTCTCCCATGTCCATTCGTCGTCGTCTGTGCCGTTTGAGAAGTCGCTTACCTCTATACCGTCCTCGATGCGTGAATGCCGGATCAGGTCGCGCTCTGATATGATTCCGCTGAGTGTGCCGTCCTCCTTCAAGATGGGTATGGCGTCGTAGCCTGAGATCTCCATGATCCTCCCGACAAGCGTGAGGGGGGTCTCTTCCCAGAGTGCATACGTCCTGCTGACGAAGTTGTCCTTGATGGGGATGGTTACATGCATCTGTGCTACGGCATTGATAAGGTCAGCGACGCTGAGGATCCCGACAAGCGCCCCATCCTCGATGACCGGGAGCCTCCTTATGTTGTGCCGCACAAGCAACTGTGCCGCCTCTGAGATGGGAGCATCCGGTCGGATAACAACCGGATCCGGCGTCATCAGGAGGCCAAGTTGGGTCTCTTCCGCTTTACGGAGGAGATCTTTGCGAGTAATAATACCGACGAGTTCACCCTCTTTCAGGACCGGGACACCACTGATGCCTGTGCGTTTTAATATGCGCAGGACATCATCCCGGTTACCGGGGATTTCGACGCAGACAACGTCGGTCACCATGAAGTCCCGGACAAGCATCTGCTCGGGCGAGGTTATGATCTCACCACCATCGTCGTGACGGGACTGTTTCGCACCACGTAGTCGGTTGCGCTTCCGAGCAGGAGACGATCGACGCCGCTCTTCCCGTATGAACCAAGGACGATGAGATCGGCACCAAGTTCCTCTGCCATGGAGACGATCTGTGACCCCACGTGCCCCTGGCGAATATGGGTGGTCAGCGGAATGCCTGCCGCATCTGCTTTCTTTCTGGCCGCTTCGAGGATCTCTTCGCCTTCTTTCTGCAGGACACTGTATATTATCTCAAGTGTGCTGTCCATCGGAAGAGATGAAAAAAGCCCCGATTCAACCACATACACGACATGAGCCTCGGCTTTCCAGACACCAGCCTCAGCGAGAGCAGCCTCGAAAGCCCGGTCCGCTTGTTCTGAGCCATCTATAGCAACAAGTATCTTACGGAACATACACACCACACAGAACAGATACTGCGTATTTGATTTCTATTGCAGGGTTAAAATATTTTGGCCGATCGATGAAGAATCCAGCCGTTTTACAATGGTCGCACGGATGTCCCTGCTGAAGGAGAGGTTGCCCCTCGACGGATCTATTACCAGGAAATGTGCACTTTGCCTCTCTTCCAGGTAACCGGAGATTCCGGCGAGCCTCGCGCCTGCGATCGCGGCGCGGAGGATCTCTTCGGGGGTTACACGGTAGACTGTCGAGGTAAACGCCATCTCCTGGAGCAGATCTGGCTGGACAAACATCACGTTGTCAGTCCCCAGGTAAAGCGTGCCGCCGAGTTTGAGGATGCGCGCGATCGGCGGATATGCCGGCGATGCCGTGACACCGAGCACCCAGTTTGACCTGGGGCATACGGCGATAGGTATACCCATATCAACTATGCACCGAAGTTGCCCCTCCGTTGCGTGGGTGCAGTGGACGAGCAGGTCTGGCTCAAAAGTGAGCGCATCGTCAATATCATCCAGGTTCTTCTCCCCGGCATGGAATGCGACCAGTTTTCCCGCGGCACGCGCACCTCTCACGACCTCTTCTGCATTTTTCATGTCATGGACACTGCTGATTCCCGCCCCATCGCTCACCATCTCGCCGCCATCGCGACCCAGAATGACCGGATGGCAGTCAAGCCCCGCTGCCGCCTCACGGAGCGCTGCAACGCCATCAACCCCGCCCTCCCTGAAGTCGGCAAACCCGGCCGTCCCGGTTGCTATCATGGCGTTAATGCTTGCGCGCATCCCCCTGACCAGGTCGGCGCGCGGGGTTTCTGCAAGGATCCGGTGCTTCAAACCGTTGGGGGGTTTGACCAGGTCGGCCAGGCTTCCACGGGCAGGAATGTCCATCGCAACAGTGTCCCCAAGATGTGTATGGGCGTTGAAGAAAGCCGGCACAATCCAGAGTCCGGAGGGCCGTGAGACGGGCTCTATCGAGGTGATGATACCACCTGAGACGGTTATACTGACGTCCTCTTCCTGGAGATCTTCACCGAGAAGCGCCCGGCCGGTGATGACGCGTTCTGAAGACTGTTGCATGGTGTCCAACCTCGATTTTATATATTGCAAATGATAACTATCTGGTATGGCAAAGAAATCTGGCGGGAGACTCGTATCCTCTGCCGGCCTGGTAAATTATTACGACAGCGACGATCACCGGGCCATCCATATCAGCCCGACTGTCGTTCTCGCGATAGCCGTTGCGACCGGTGTGGCAGTTTATATATTAAATCTCCTCTTCTAATCTTTTTTTCTTCTCCTTCAGCAGCGCAGCCCTGATTATGTCCTCCTCCGCGGTGAAGTATATGAGATCGTGCCCCTTCCAGATGCGGCAGTTTTTGAAGACCACTGCAGGTACGCCCTGGTGGCTCTCTCCCATGACAAAGTTCGCGAAGGCGGCGATCTCGTCAACCACCGCTTCTTCTGTGATCTTGAGAACATGGCCAAAGAGATCGGTGTCGCCCCGGTAGTCGTCGATAGCCGTCATCCCCGCCCAACCGATGGCGATACCGGTCTGCCCCCGGCGGAACGCACGACCACAGGTATCGGTAATTATCACGCGGACGTCTTTTCCGCTGATTCGATGGATCTCGTCCCTCATCTCGGCGGCGGCGGCCATCGGATCGGGAGGGAGGAGGATCAGCCGACCATCCTCTATGTTGCTATGATCAACACCCGCCCTCACACCAATGTGGCCGAATGGCAGTTCGGAGAGTATGAACGGCTCTTCCAGCAGTATTGACGCGGAGGAGTCCAGCACCGCCTGCACAAAGCGCGGGTCCTCTCCTGTCTTTCTGGCTATCCGCACGGCATCCGCGCCGGGGACGATGGATTCAAGATCACGTGTGAACCCTTTTGCTTTAGAATAGACTGACGAGGCAACCGTCAGGATGTCACCGTCCTCGAACGCGACACGTTCACAGATCATGCCTGGCAGATCGTCGCCCTGCCGGATCAGGGGAAGACCCCGAACAGCGGATACCTGGATCTCCATCGATTTCACGGATCAGTGATCGTCGCTGCTTCCAGAAAAAGGCTCGGTCTCGTGCGACTGAATGACGTGTTTCCAGGGTTTGTTCCACGCCGGGTTTTGAGGGAGCGGGCACGCCACCTGCAGGGAGAGAACACATTGTCCCTCCCTCAGGTGAGTTTTACCCCCGAGCGCTGGGCCATCACGACCGGGGATCTTCATCGAGGGTGCAGCGCATGAGGATTGGCACCACAAAAACGGTGTGAGAAGTCTGGGCGAATAAAATGGCTCTTTCGGGGTTGGTTTCTCCCCGTCTCCCAAATAACAAGTGATCCCATCCCTGGCACCGGACACCGGGGAGGTTCATCAGTACTGGTTTGATAGCATAGCCCCTGTCTCACCGGCGAAATCACGATGGATAATTATAAATCCAGCCACCTGCACACACCCATTGATCATGTACCTTGTCATCCGCTGTCCGGGCTGCAAGACCTTCAACTACGTGGACCGCTACCAGCGCTGGAGGCTCTGCCCCATCTGCGGTGAGGTTATCAACGTGGAGCGGGTGCCGATCTATCTGGATGTGGATGACTTTCAGGATGCAGAACAGGTTGTGGATCAGCTTGAGTCTTACCTCCACCGGACGGGGAAGGCGGATCTGAACGATCAGGAGATCTGCAAGTTGAGGGCGGATTACGCCCGATGGGTGAAGAACCGTCTCTGACCGCTGCTTCACCAGAGGCGACCGCAACCAGGACAGATCATGCTCACTCTTCTTCCACAGTGCGGGCAGTATAGCCCAAGGCGCTCGTTACTGACCAGCGGTCTCCCGCAGCGCTTGCAGTGGATCGGAGCATCAAACCCACACTCGTGCCTGACCATCAGTCCAGATATTCGTAGTTCCCGACAAAAAGATTTCCTTTCCCGCGGTTCGCCACATCGCCAGTAAACTGGATTAGCGTCCGCCCTTCGTGCCTGACCGTGCCGAGGTTCCTGAATGTCGGGAGCATCCACCGCGCCGTCCCGTAGACGTAGCAGGCGCCATCCTTCATGTTAGCCGCCGGCCGCGTGCAGTCCCCGTGGATGATGAGCGTCCCGCCACGCATCTCGGCGCCGGGCATATCTCCTGCATCGCCGTGCACAATGACCGTCCCACCAGCAAGGTTCTCTGCCAGGAAATCGCCGACACGACCATAGACCTCCACGCGACCCCCGGTCATGCCCTTCCGGCCGCCGCGGTAGCCCGAAGCGCAGTAATCAGCGGCGTTACCCCGGCAGATGATTGATCCACCCCCCATCTCCCGACCGAGCCAGCCATCGGCGTTACCCTGGATCTCGATCGTCCCGCCGGTCATGAAGTTGCCGCAGTGCATCCCGATATCCCCGAGGACGGTGATCTTCCCTGCGTCCATGTACTCGCCGACCCTCTTCAACCGGGCGGTCTTCCCCGCGAGAACGATCTCCACATCCTCCGCCCGATCAGCACCCCCCACCACCGAGACCGAGAAAGCCTCCTCAAGACCGAGCTCGCGGTTCCCCCGCCAGACCGTGAGATCGGTGCCTGAAAGAAAGTTCGCAGGGATGATCGACTCCGCCTCGATCGGGATTGACCAGCTCCCCATCGGTTTAAGCGTAAGGTTGACTCTCATCATAGTTCTGTTTCCGTCTCGATGCATCGACTCCTGTTCAGATACTGTTCCTGAACCGGATAGTTACTCATCCTGACGGTATAGTACCGATCGAACTTCTCGACAAACTCCGGGTCCTTTCCCATATCATAGTTCTCAGATACCTTCGGCCTGACCCAGAGGGTGGAATTGCTCCCGTGAACCACACACTCGCCCCGGCGGGCGACGACCCTGCCCCGCTTGATCGTGTACTCTGTCCGGGAAAAACCATCGATCACCTTCTGGTAATCGGCCGAGGGGTCGACCTCATCGATCCGGATAGGGTAGATCGCGACGTCCGCATCCGCACCAGGAGCAAGATGGCCTTTCCCGAGATCCTGGATCCCGAGCGCCCGCGCCTGCCCTGCGCGGGTCATCACCGCGATCTCATACCAGTCCATCTCACGATCGATCGCCGGCAGGGGCACCCGCGAACCGGTATCGGGATGAATTGTGGCAAACTCAGCATCACGGTACCTCCTGCTCATCAGGAGACCTATGATCTCGGGGTATCGAACAAACGGCGCACCGTTCGGGTTATCCGTCGTGAGCAGGCACTGCCAGGGACTCTTCGTGAGTAGCGCAAGTTCAAGTCCGATCGCCCACATGACCGAGTTAACCAGGTTCTTACGCCGGTAGATGACCGGGATGATCCCCGAACCAGTCTCTAACTCCACGTCGTGGTTGCTCCACTTCTCGTGATGGAGGCGGTAGAGGTTGAACTCCATTGGGCCATCCGCGGTCATCGTTGTGGTCCGGCCAAAGAGGATCTGGCCCATATCTATGACCACCTGAGGACGCATGTTGACGAGGTTTGCTATAGGCTCACTCTTCGAAGAGAAGTCCTTCCACCCAGACCCACCGTAGGCGTGGAACTGAACGTGGGTGGCGTAAAGTGTCTGGCGTCTCGGGTTCAGGTCCGGGGCAAGGCCAAGCGACCCCAGTGTGCAGGTGTAGTTCCCTGGAGTGCCAAGGTTGTTACAATGGAGGTGAACAGAGTGCGGGAGGTGAAGGAGTTCGTTTGCCTCGATGACCGATCGGATGATCTCTGCCGGTGTCACCCCAAAGTACGGCACCGGGTCGCGGATACAGGATACGTTCTTCCCCCACTGCCAGGCCTCGGTACCGCCGGGGTTTGTGAGCTTTACTCCGAACCCCTTCACCGCCGAGAGCGTCCAGGCGATTATTGCGGCAACCCTCTTCACGTCTCCATCCCGGATCGCCTCCATGATCGACCAGTTCCCGTCAAAGAGGGTGTTTGCCATCGTGTCCTGGAGGGGGGTGTAGGTGAACTCCTCGTGGGTGTGCCGGGCCTCAAGCGGTGCCATCGCCCCCTCAAGCAGGGTGGTGTAGCCCATCACGCTGTAGCGGTAACTGTTACCATAGGTGGTCGGGACGCTGTAGCCTGAGGTGGCGTGCATCGGCCCACGTCGGGGCGTCCTCCCCGCCCGCATATCCTCCGGGCTCATGTAGCGCCCGAAGTTCACCTTCGTCCCGCAGATATGGGTGTGCGAGTCGATCCCACCTGGCATCGTGAGCATTCCGCGGGCATCGATCACCTCCGCCGCAGCGCTCACCTCCTCAACTATCTTTCCGTCGCGGATGGCGATATCCATCGTCTCGCCGTTGATCCCGCTGAGAGGGTCGATCACATGGGCGTTCTTCACCAGGAGTTCGGTCATCGCTTCAGTGCCTCCTGCATCAACGCATACATCCGGGATAGGACCTCCTCATCGGAGAGGTAATCGCTCGATAGAACCTTTCTGGTCCGGATCGGTACGCCGTCCATCCGGTAGGCTGTTCCCTCGGCGTCGACCCCCGTCACCGCCACCGGGATCTGGACTTTGCAGAACGCGGTGGTGGCATTAGGGTAGGGGTCAAGCTGGACGACCGGAATCTCGGCCAGGTGCTCGATACACCTCCGCGGGAAGTGAGCGGCCGGGTCGCTCCCAACGATCAGTGCGGCATCACACTCTTTGCGGGCCAGGACGTCCACTGCCGTTGTCTCCCCCGGGTTGTAGAAGGCGATACCCCGGGAGAAGTCGATCGCGAATGGATAGCCTGTCATCCAGGTGTTGACCTCGTTTGAACCGTAGACATTGTAGTGACCACGCATCGCCGATATGGTAAACTTCGTGTGCCGGTTCAGTTCCGTGACGAGTTCGATGGCGTTACGTATGTTCTTGTACTTCCCCGGGATCATGGTGAGACCGAGACCGAAGTAGACCGCCCCGAACTTCGCGTTCAGACAGAGGTCTGCCACCCGGACCAGCTGATCTCGTGTGACGCCGGCGACCATCCGCGGGATGGTATCGGTCTTACCCCTGACGATCGCCCGTAGCGCCGAGAGGATTGCGTAATCCCCGCCGGGCCTGACCCTGACGAACTCGTCGGCGATGTTTGCGGTCTGGGTCTTCCTGACATCTACAACCACCACCTTCCGGTCGCGGAAGGCGTTTTCAAGGAAGAATCCCTCAGCGTAGCAGGTGTAGCGCGAGAGGTGCCGCGGGTGGGCGTCGATCGGGTTTGACCCCCAGTAGATCAAGAGGTCCGCCCGGTTCTTCACGACCCCGAGCGTGCACCCTGGATGCCCCACCTCCTGGATGGCCAGGACAGATGGGCCGTGACAGACCGACGAGGTGTTGTCGATCACACCGCGCACGAGTTCAGCCATATGAACGCCGACGCACTGTGCCTCGCCGTGTGTGCCGCTCCAGCCGTAGAGGAGTGGGCGTTCGGCGTCAAGAAGCATGTCAGCAGCGTAACGGATGGCCTCGTCGTAGGAGATCTCCTTCCAGGCCTTTCCTTCACGCCGGATGGGTGACTTGAGCCTCTCGCCGCCCAGGAACTTCGTCGCCCCAAGTTCACAGGCGTTTGTGACGCCGACCACCCGGTCACCCTCAATCTCAACCTCGATATCGTCGCAGAGACAGCCACAGAACGGGCAGACCGCGTCTTTAACGTTCATAGGCCAGCCCTCCAAGGTCTTCCATCAGTTCGTAAACCAGTTTCGGCTCTTCGTCGGTAGGCTCGATCTCCACCTCGTGCGACTTGAAGTCCGGCATTCCCGTGGAATGGGTATCTGCAGCCACGATATGGTTCGCGTAAGGCCCGTAGGGGACAAAGACAGTCCCGATCTCAACCTCAACAGACGCCTTCACACGCATCACAACCTCGCCAACCGGGCCACGCACGAGTACTGGATCGCCGTCATCGACCCCGAGCTCGAGCATATCGAACTCGTGCATGAAACAGGTCGAGGCCTCCCTCGCGTACTCGACAGAGCCCTTGTTCTCAACGGTTACGCCCTGGTTGACCGTCCGTCCGGTGTTCATCAGGAACTTCATGACTCCACCCCGTCCAGAAACTGAACCCCTTCCACCATACGGGCGACCCGGATCGCGCCGCTCGGGCACTGAGTCTCGCAGGTCTTACAACCCGTGCACTTCTCCTCGTGGAGGATCCGCACACGCCCGCTGCTGACCCGCATGATAACCTCGTCACTTGTGGATGTCCCTGTCCCGGCGAGTTGAGGATCGATCTGCCGGTTGATCGGGCAGGAGACGCAGCAGTTCCCGCAGCGCATACAGAGACTCTCGTCGACCTCCAGGTGAAACGAATGCCAGAACGCCGTGGCATCGCGCCTGGCGAGATCCGTGACCCGACCGCTTGCGAGAACACCTTCCGGGCACGCCTCAACACAGAGACCGCATCGAATGCAATGGCCAGGGTAGACCTCTGGCTCCCACTGTTCCTTTCTGCGGAGGACGGCGATCGCGTCGGGTGCCGGACAGATCATCATGCAGGTGAAACACCCCGTACAATCCTTCCCCGTCAGGGTAGGGTAGCCCTTGAAGTACGGTGGGGTCACGAGCGGCGCGGTCTTTACGAAGAAGAACTTTTTGAGCCATTCGGGCCTGAGGAACTCCCGCACGTAGTAGACGATCGATCGCATCACTTCACCTTTCGTTGCAGGCGATACAGGGGTCACTGCTGATAAACGTCGAGGTCACGTCGGCGATGGAGGTGGCGTTCACGACCATGTAGTGGGCGCAGGCCTCGATATTCATGATCGATGGCGTTCGTATCGCGATATCGAGCACCCTGCCGAAATCGTCGGTCTTTATGGTGTAGGTCAGCTCGCCCCGGGGCGCCTCGCCGCTGTAGGAGACCTCTCCTGCCCTGCATAGTCCGCCGCCCCGGATGTGGCCTGCAGGGAGGGTGTCCACGCATTTTCGGATCAGGTCGATGCTCTGGAAGACCTCCTGGAACCGGAGCATTACCCTGGCGAAGTTGTCACCTTCGGTTCGGGTAACCTGCTCGAACCCCAGCGCCCGGTAGGTCGGGTGACGGAGGCGCAGGTCGCAGTCCTCGACGCCGCTTGCCCGTGCAGTCGGGCCTACTGTGTGAGCACGGATTGCATCCTCGCGGCTCATGTAGCCGATCCCGCGGCTCCGTAGCCCGATCAGGGGCCCCGTCTCGAAGATCCGGACGTAGCGTTTCAACTCCTCCTCAACCTTCGCAAGATCGGCAAGCATCGTCGCAGCGTCCTCCGGCAGGAGGTCGAACCGGACGCCACCTGGGATCATATAGGCGGTGTTGATCCTTGAACCAGTGAGTCGCTCCAGGTTATCAAGCACCGTCTCCCGGGTATTTAAGAGATACATCGCGAGCGTCTCGTGTTCGATCGTGTAACAGTAGGAGAAGTTCGCAATGAGGTGACTGGCGATCCGGTCAAGTTCGTTCGCAACCACCCGGAGGCAGGCCGCTCGCGGCGGAACCGCTATATCGCTTATCAGTTCCATCGCCTCGATGAAGACCATGTTGTGAACGACCGAGCAGATCCCGCAGACCCGTTCGGCAAGGAACATAACCTCCTGCCAGGGACGGCCGCGCATGATCCGCTCGATCCCCTTCTTCATGTAGCCGAGCTCGACCTCAGTATGGAGCACCCGCTCGCCTGCCGTCTCACATTTGAGGCGAACGGGTTCTTTCCAGCAGGGGTGCATCGGCCCGAGCGGAATGGAGACGTCGACGGTCTTCTTCATGACTGTTTTTCCTCGTAATCTTTGAATATCAGTGGTGCAACCGAGAGTATGGCGGAGAGTATCTCCGTCGGTCTTGGCGGGCAGCCCGGAACCTCTGCGGCTATGGGTATATAGTTCTTGACTGGAGGGGTTGTCAAGGAACCCTTACGTGCATAGACACACCCCGATATCGGGCAGTTCCCGATGGCTATGGCCGCCTTTGGGGCGGGGATCTTCTCCCAGATGTTACGGAGTTTGTCCTCCCACTGCGGGGTGACCGACCCTATCACCAGGAGGACGTCAGCCTCACGGGGGTTGTTGTGAACGTAGATCCCGTACTGCTCGATATCGTAGCGCGGAGCAAGGCAGGCCAGCACCTCGATATCGCAGCCGTTGCACGACCCAACGTCGATGTAACTGACATGGATCGATCTCGACCGAACGGCGTTCTTGATGCTCTGGAGTATGCTCATAAGAGGATCGCCTCTCTGATCAGTGCCTGCCCTCTCACGATTGCCCCTTCAAAAGGTATCTCCTGAGCCAGCGCTCTGGTCTCTTCGTAAATCTCTTTCATTCTCTCCTGATCCAGAAGAGGTATGAACCGGCTGAAGAGTTCACACCCGAGTTCCTTTGCCAGCGGATCGCCATCATCGGCATACCGAAGCCCCATCTCCCACCTGGTCTCGATGTTCTCCAGCAGCGACATATCGAGTCGCTGAATTAGAAGTCTACGCAGTTTTGCGTCGCTCACGCCGAGTCGGTTCGCAATCGCCCTGACGGTCGCATCGTGTTTTGTGCTGGTCAGGATGTTGTACTTCAGCGGCCGGAGGTCTTTCTCGTAGAGGCAGCGCCCGGTCATAGGTATCCCCCAGCCTTTGCAAGGGCGTAACCAACAAAGAGGGCGATCGCCAGCCAGAGTCCGGCCATCTCGATCTTCTTGAGTCGTTCCTCGTCCCGGGCGTAATGGATGAGCGGGAGCACTACCAGGATCCCGGCAACCAGCGCCGCCTCGACCTGAACTGTCTGATTCTGTACCCACTGCACCAGCGCTATAACAATGTAGAACACCCCTCCAAGGAGCACCAGTTCACGAATCATGGGATCACCCACCAGAGATATCCTGTGTAGACCAGCATCAGCCCGGTGATAAGGCCCTGGATGGTGACACTGTCATACGGCGATAGCATCGGGGTTATCGCACAGACAAACGAGAGAGATATGAGCACCACGGTCATGATGACAAGAGCCGCCCAGAACGGAACAGCCCCGATGAAGATCGCCACAAAGGCGTAGAGGAGCACGAACGTCTTGAGCCCCTCGGTCACGGCCAGACCCGCCCGCCAGACCCCAAAGTGCTCCGTCTTGTAGCCACTCACGAGTTCTTTGCTCTCCACGATCGAGAAGGGGCCGTAGGGCATCTTTGAGAGGATCACGAGGAACATAGCAATGGCAAAGGGAGGCGCGATAAAGAGGAGCGGGCCGTGGACTCCCTGGTAGGCGGTGATGTCGCGCAGGATGAGCGATCCCGTGAGGAGGTAGATCGCGGCGATCGTGACGAAGAGCGGGATCTCGGAGGCCGCCGATATGACTGACCGAACACCACCGAACTTTCCGTAGGGCGACCCTGATGAGAGCCCAAACCCATGCTCCACCACCTTGTGGAGCATGTAGATCGCAAAGAGGATCAGGATGCTCTCACCGGCAAAGACGACAAAAAACGCTGCGCTCCAGATCCCAATGCCGATGAGAACTATCCCTACATAGAGTGTAGCGCTTGCAGTTCTCGGCACCCAGGTACTCTTGAACGAGAACTTCAGCGCGTGGAGGATCTCCTGCCAGATGGGGGGTCCCGGCCTTGTCTGTATACGTGCGATGACTTTCCGGTGAAGCCCCAGCAGAAGAAGCCCGAAGACTGCTGCAAATACCAGGTACTCGATCATATCAGTATCCTATAAACGGTATATCCTCTTCTCCCCCAGGAGCCCGCCACCAGAGTGTCAGGAAGAGCACCAGTAACGGAAAGGCGATGACGAATATTGTAACTGCCGCCCAGAGCGGTATAAGGGCTGCTGCCAGCGCCGCCCATGCGACGATGATGACGATGGCCGATACCGCAAATCCGTAGGAAAACGTCTTTTTCTTCATGGTTATCAGATGGTTATGACAATCTCCACGACGCGCAGGAAGATCAACAGCGATGAGAGGGAGCACATGATGACGTAGGGGGCGCCCGGCGCCCTGAACATCTCGGCTTTTGCCGCGTAGAACGGCGCCATCCCCTCCCCGGTAACGCCGAGAGCGAGGAGGATCTTCGCCACCAGCGGGACCGCATAGCCCCCGGTCGCAAGGGCCGGGATGGAGAGCGTACCGGTGGTCCCGAGGATCAGCGCGGCGCCCCCGAAAAGCGGCAGGGTGCCGACCATGGCGACGATCCCATACTCGTATGCGGCGTTGAGAACGTGGCGGCTTTTCACCGCCGCAACGATGCCGACGTTGGTGATACCGACCATTGAGACGAAGAGCGTGTAGTTGAAGATGTCACCGCTCGCCATCGCCCCCATGGACGCAAGACCGCAGGCTATCGCCATGAAACGCCGGAACCGCCTCTCCGAGATGGGCGTCTTCTTCGCGTAGTAGGCGTCTCCCCCAAACACGATATCGAGCTGCCTCTCAGGCCTCGCAACTATGACAAGCACTGTGAAGATCAGCGCGAAGATGAATAGCGTGAGGGAGTAAGGAGTGAAGTAGTGGAGGATATCCCCGAACTCCAGCACAAAGAGGTCGACCCCGCCGATATCAGACATTTGGACCACCCCGCATGGTGCCGATGATCGACATCTTGGCCATAACCTTGACAAGGATCGCCGACCCCGCGAGCATGACCGCAAAGAACCACCGCTCCGGGAAGATCATGAAGGTGAAGAACGCGACGATCCAGATGACCCACGAGTAGCCGCTCGCGGTCTCGATCACCTCAAACCGCTCGTGGTGGTCGCGGCTGAGGAAGTAGAAGATCACGCCGAGCCCGGCAACAGCCCCACCCGAGAACCCGGAGAGGATGATACCGTAGCCGACCAGGAGTGCGGCAAGTATGGGAGGAGCGGTCTCCATCACCTCGATCTGCAGACCATCGGACGGTGGTCGGTTGAAACCTTCTTTGACCCGGTAGATCTCGGAGAGCGCGATCAACTCCGAGGTGCCCACCACAAGCCCCGGGAGGATGAGCGCCTCGGCGAGGTCGGTGCCGACCAGCGCAATGAACGCGAGGGTGACTACCTCGACAAGATCGGTGAGGAGGAGACGGTGGAGACCATCGGTCTCGCGCATCAGGGCAAAAAAGGCTATCCCTGTCACCGCGAACGCCACGAAGAGACCTATCGAGTATGTCAGGATCATTCTTCTTTTGTCCTCCGGTAGAGGTGTGAGGCGATCGCAAACGCTACAAAGAGGATGCTTGTCTCGACGACCGTATCGAGTCCACGGGTGTTGTAGAGGATCTCATCGATGATCCCACCCGGGTGGGCGACGATCGTCGTGCCCAGGTAGTGCGTATGGTCTGCGAGGTAACGTGAGAAGGGTGTCAGGTAGGTGGTGACATATCCCAAGTAAGGAGAATTCTCCGGGTACTGTGCGACGACTTCCGTTGGGCCGAAGGGCACCCCGCCCCGGTCGTAAGGGTAGAGCGGGGATTCCGGGTTGAGGGTCTTTGGGTAGAGCTGGTTCTCCTCGAACTCGAGCGGCAGGGAGATTATGCCGGCAACGGCGACGATGATGCATGCACCGGCAAATATCGCTACCAGATTCCGGAAATCAGAGAGGAATCGAGATATCCTGGAGATGATCAGCAGGATTCATCCCTCCACTCCATCAGCCGCACGATAACAAACGTGCTGATGGCGGTTACCGCGATGAACGTCAGGAGGGCGAGGGTTTCGTCATATGCAAGCATAACGAGCAGGAGGCCCCAGCCCGGTATCTCGAGGTTGATCAACCGGGCAACGTAGGTCTTCGGCCGCACGAAAGCAACCGCAAGAACACCGATCAGAAGGATCGCGAGCCCGAGGATGAAGGTAGCCTCCATCACGCATCAGCCCTCCTCACGACCCTGAGAACAAATATTGTGGCTATCGGGGCTATCAGAGAGACCGTGATGGCGACGTCCAGATAACCGCGGTCCACGATGAACGGTATGACTCCGGCTACAAGGATCCCGAGCGAGATCAGTTTGCCATAGTAGTCCAGGATGAGGGCGGCAGAGACCCCGCCCACGAGCGCGATAAACCCGAACATTATCTCGAGCGCCGGGATCATTGGTTCCTCGCTCCTGCATAGGTGCTCGCGATCGCATTGGCCTCAAGCGTCGACCCGACAAAGTAGGCGGCGGCCGCCACCAGTGAAAGCGGGTGGTCGCGCAGCAGGACGATAGAGGCGGCGATGGCGAAGTTCAGGACGTTCACGTAAGGGAGTTTCCTGGCGGTATTCCTCTCGAATGTAGCCCGGAGCGCGGCAACTACCGCAACCACAGCAACCAGGGGGAGCGCGATCACTGCCTGACCCTCCAGAGCCGTGCAAGTAGCCTGCTCGCGTGGACGTGGGAGATGCCCTGGATGGAGAGGATGGCGATCACCGTGCCTGCAATGAAGTTCGTTGCGGTGAACCCTACCTGAGTGAACCCGTATACGACGAACGTCGCCAGTAACGCGCCGGTGGTCCCTGCGTAGCCGGGGTCATGGCAGATGCGGTTACCGATGAAGACGAGCGCAGCCGCGATAAGTCCACCGGGGATACCGGCGACGTAGACACCGCAGGCGGCAAGGAGCGTTCCTGCCGAGGCGTCAGGTGAGCAGACGATGTTTCCCATCATGTTGCCCCCGGCAATATCGCCACCGGCGGCCTGGATATCCCGCGCAACAGCTGACGCTCCACTGACGCCCCCCTTTTCCGGCAACCGGAAGAAGATATCGACGCTCACAAAGAGAAGCCAGGTGATGATCGCCGCCGCCAGGATGTAGAGGAGTTCGCCCAGCATTGTTCCTTCAACTACAGGAAAAATACAGTCAGTCAATTCAATAAAGGTTTTGTTGTTAACATTTCAAGCGTGATTTGCCAGAAACACACTTCCGGAGTACTTTTTGCATGACCGGACCGAATGGGGGCTTATACTGTATAATGGTAAGTTTCCAGGGCAAATACCCTGATCGCTCGACTGAGGTGAGGAGCGGACCCGCTCGGGCATAACAAATGCCCGGGAACAATTATAAGGTTTAGGGCAGCGATACATATGAGGATAGGGGTCGCCTTAGCGGGTAAAAGTCCGCCAGGATTTGTGGTTTCAAACAGGATAACGTTCCCCTGACCCGTGTCACGCACCAGACCGCGAGGGTTGCCAAGCCAGGTCAAAGGCGCTGGATTTAGGGTCTCATACTAAAAAAGGTTCCTAGATCTGACCTACATCCCACCCGTGCGCGAGGGTTGCCGAGCCAGGTCAAAGGCGACGGATTTAGGGTCCGTTCTCGAAGGAGTTCAAGGGTTCGAATCCCTTCCCTCGCATACTTATCAATTTTCCATGAGATTCCCCTAGGTCAGGACAACACAGGATCCTCTCGCGCCTAGAGCCACCGCGCGACGGGCATGGCTGTCCTCAAGGGAGCCTCACCCAATCAGGTGCACGCTTTCACCCAGCGCGCTCAAGGTATTTTGTCCCGCTTAATCTGACGCTAATCACATGGAACAAGACCAGCCACAAAGCAGTACGACGCTCTTCCGGAACCCGAGCGTCTTTGCCGCCGACTACATTCCCGAACTGGCACCCAGTCGCGCGGCCCGATGGAGAAACTCGCCTTTAACCTGCGGCCGGGGCATGGTCGGCGCAACGCCGCACCATGTCGTCTGCAGTCCGGCAGATACAGTCCATCAGAGAGAAAATAGGGAGGGAGCCTGTATCAGGCGAGATCCCCCGGTGTTGTCTACCGAATCAGTTCTGTTTTCCATTGCCCCGACCGACACCTTTCTCGGCGCTGACCTCGAACATAATGCTGCCCAGCTCGCTGCCGTCAGCACCACGGACTGTCGCCGTTAACTCGCTTCCAAGGCTGTCGTAGTTGCGGGTGTGGAAGTTAGCAGTGTACTGGCCGTCGTTAAAGCGGAGTGCCGATCCACCGTCTCCCAGTTCCCAGATCCCGACACCTTCAATCCTGAGAGAGATACCTTCCTGCACCTCTCTGACAACCGCTCCGGTCTCATCGACGAGCCGGAACTTCAGCGGCAGGGTGGTTCCATCCTGAAGCACGAATTCTTCGTTTGTCACCGGCGGCAGCCACTGAACCTCAAACTGCCTCTCGAAGTTGGTCTCGAAGTTTGCGGTGAGGGTTGTGTCACCTTCCGGCATGGTGTAGTCGAAAGTCGCTGAAGTACTTACGGTGTTTCCTGCTCCATCGGTCCAGCCAGCAAAAGTGTAGCCGTCGTTTGGGGTTGCTGTGATCGAGGCTGTCTCTCCCGCTGCGTAGGTACCGGATCCGGTGACCGTACCGCTCCCTTCAGGGTTTACTGCCAGATCGAGGGTGTAAGTGACAGCATCGAAGTTGGCGGTGAGGGTTGTGTCACCTTCCGACATGGTATAGTCAAAACTCGCTTCGGTGCTCACGGTATTCCCCGCTCCATCGGTCCAGCCGGCAAAGGTGTAGCCATCGTTCGGAGTAGCTGTGATTGACACGGTGTTTCCCGCTGCGTAGGTCCCGGCCCCGGTGACGGTACCACCGCTCTCAGGGCTTACTGCCAGATCGAGTGTGTAGGTGGCAGCCTCGAAGTTGGCAGTGAGGGTCACATCACCCTCCGGCATGGTATAGCCGAAGCTTGCCTCGGTGCTCACGGTATTTCCTGCTCCATCAGTCCAGCCAGCAAAGGTGTAACCTTCAGCAGCAGTGGCCGTTACAGAGACCATATCTCCCGCCGCGTAGGCCCCGGCTCCGGTGACGGTGCCGCCGCCTTCAGGATTCACGGCGAGATCGAGTGTGTAGGTCGTCACCTGATACTGCGGATCATAAGTGACCCATACTTCTCTGCCTTGCAGCGTCTGGATATCATTCATCGCAGTGGATCCCAGGTAGAGGTAGTTGTACTCAAGGCGCACAATGTCTGTTGAACCGAGCCCGCTGTTGGCAACCAGCGGGCCAATATCGCTGATCCGATTGTAGTGTAGCCAAAGCATCCGCAGGTTAGTCAGGCCGGCAAGAGGACTGATATCACTGATCTGGTTACTGTCTAGGTGAAGCTGCTGCAGGTTGGTCAGGCCGGCAAGGGGGCTCAGGTCGCTGATCTGGTTGTTGGATAGGTAAAGACCCCCCAAGTTTGTCAGGCTAGCAAGGGGGCTCAGGTCGCTGATCTGGTTGTTGTATAGTGGGAGGGCCCTTAGGTTAGTCAGGCCAGCAAGGGGGCTCAGGTCGCTGATCTGGTTGTTATATAGTTCAAGCGTCTGCAGGTTGACCGCATACTCCAGCCCCGACAGATCGCTGATACCTCGAGTCTCTGCATGTAGGTGAGTAAGCGTGGCCATATCATCCGCCGTAATATCCCCCTCGGGCTTACTCAGCGCCTCGCGCACCGCAGACTCGAGGCCGGCATCCGGGAACGAAACAACTTCACTTGCCGCCACCCCGACAGGGATCGCCGAGAGCAGCACACAGAAAATCAGACCGCACACGAGGACGCGGCCGATAGCCGCCCATCTCTCCTCATGTGCTGCATGAAAACCCAATTTTATCATACACATCTCCCATCCGGAGTCAGTCCGGCATATCCCCGGCAGAGGGGCTCAGTGGCTACGGAACAGTCGCGCCGCTGCGGATCAAAGTATTCGGAACCGGTGTTGCACAATCACTCTTTCCTGTAAATCCCCTGCCTGCATTTTCGGGCCACTCATACCAGGTGAATGCCCCTCATCCCGCACACGCCATATATAATTGCCGCACCGCCGCGATGATCCTTCGAATATTCCTTTTTTGGCGGCACTCGGTCTCGGGTATCCGGCGACGCCCCTGCCCTGGAAGGGAACTGCAGAATAGGGGGTGTATTTTGCTTCACCGAATCCCGCCTCCGCCCGCTCCCTTCGGTCACTCCGCCCTCCTCCCCGAAGGGGGGCAGCCCATGGCAATAGCCTGTAACCAAAGACCACGTTACCAATGGAGCCAGGCCCGGTTTCTACCGCAAGACCAACCAAAAGCTGCGAACGAATGAGGGCGTCCAGGGGGACCAGCCACGAAAAAAGCAGGGCGGTGGTCCGAAGCGAGCATCGCAAGCCAGAATTGGCTCCACTATCCCACCAGCCTGTGGCTCTCTCGTTCGTGACGGATTGCGGGGACCCTCAACCGGCAGACCACACTCCCTCCGGTCGGCCGAGGCCCGCGCCTCCGGCGCTTCGCTCCGTTCCGCTCCCGCTCCACTCCGCGAGCCTCACCTCCCTCCA
>Ga0116194_1001073_pt1 | contig 18231 bp, 10 predicted proteins | sample AD_SCU001_MetaG_FD_89887 | JGI IMG/M metagenome (GOLD analysis project Ga0116194, IMG submission 89887) | Active sludge microbial communities of municipal wastewater-treating anaerobic digesters from China - AD_SCU001_MetaG | ecosystem: Engineered > Bioreactor > Anaerobic > Digestate | place...
GAGGTTGCCGAGCCGGGTGAAAAGCGGGTAGCCGGGTGCGTGCGGCACGTCGAGAGTGGCGGCGGCGATCGAGAATTCGGCTGAATTGTACCAGCCGGTCGACTCTTTTATCTGCGGCAGATAAAGAAACGCCCCGACGGCTGCGGTGACGAGAATGACGATCAGCAGGCGGACTATCAGTTTTGTCTGCATGTCAGACGGTCTCGAAAGCTTTAACAACGCTCTCGGCGCCGTCGACATCTTCAGGGAAAATCAGAGTGCGGAATTCAATATCTGAATACAGCCGCCGGCCGGTCTCGAAGTCGATAAGAACGCGGTTGAGATCGTCGGTTATGCGTGCCTGAAACATCAGGGTGCTCTTGGCATTGAATTCAGGAATCATCAGAAGAATGCTGCTGTCATCGAAGCGGCACAGCATGTCGGATTCGCGGATAAAACTTTCGAGCCGCAGGCCCAGTTCGCGGATCAGATCGGTGCGGAACTTTTCAAGCTCGCCCGGTGAGCCGTCGCCTTCATTAAAATGCACCTTTTTCAGGCGGATCATCAGAAAACCGACGGTGGCCTTCTCGTTGCGGGCTCGGTTAAGCATCGATTTCATGCAGTCGAGAAAGTATTCGCGCGAATAGAGGCGGCTCGAACTGTCGACGATATTCTTTTCGATGATGTTGAGCTTTTTGTTGGTGGCGCGGATGCGGTTGTTGAGTTCTTTCATGATGCCGAGGGCAACCATTGGGAACTCGCTGATCAGATCGCAGAACTCGCCCTTGCGCAGCACCAGGGTGCGCGAATGAACGTCGGCGATTGCCGAGGCGGCCCGGGGCTTATCGTCGTAGAGCCCCATTTCGCCGAAAAAGTTGCCCTTGTCGAAGCTGGCGAGAACTTTGATTGCCGGTGGTTTGCCGGTAAAAATCGAAATTTTGCCCTCGACGACGAGATACATGCTTTCGCCGAACTCGCCTTCAGAGAAGATAATCTCGCCGGGTTCAAAATCCTCTTCGGCTATGACTTCGGCAATTTTGCGAAGTTCGTAGCTTGAAAGGCTCGAAAAAATCGAGATCCTTTTGAGAAACAGAATTCTTTCAATGATTATCATAGGCTTCTTTCAATTGTATTGCAGGGTAATTCCGCGGTTTTTCAGGGTTTCAACCGCCCAGCGGCAGGTGACCGCGACTTTTTCGCTGAGATGGGGGTCTGTTTCGATCTTTTTGAGAACCGGTATCAGCTCGTGAATCTCGGCAATGCAGACGGTATAGACGGCCGCTTCCTTGAGCTCGCTGTCTGAAGAGTTGAGATATTTGCCGAGAATGATGCGCAGGTCTTTTTCGCGCAGCGAGAAAACTTTCATGCCATAGGCGGCGATCTGTTCGAGAGAAATGTTTTCGAGTATGGGAATGATGTGATAGACGAGCTGCCGCTCACCCATGTTCTGCAGCACTTCGATGGCGTTATTGACCAGTTCTTCGTTACTTGAATACAGGCTTTTGAAGAGATCGCGGGCTTCGCGGTTCTGTTCGGGCGCGATCAGGCACACGATCAGGCGCGTCAAAGCCCAGGCCCGCTCTTTTAAGAGCATTTTCAGATATACAGAATGCTCGCGGCGCAGTTCACGATTGATAACAAACTCTTCAAGCTTGTATTCATAGAGCTGCAGAATGACCTTGTGGCCGAAATGGTGCAGGTAATCACGCACTCCGGCGTTCTGCGAGGCGGCAAGAATGCCTGCCACCGCTGCCCTTGCGTGCAGCGAGCTGTCACTGCTTTCGAGCACCATGATCAGTTCACTGAATTTATCGTCATAGTGCGAAATGAGAATCTCTTCGGCCAGCTTGCGGTTGCGCGGGCTTGAATCAGAGAGGCCTTCAACCACGTGGTAGAACCATTTCTGGTCGCTGAGCCGCGCCAGCATTTTAAGGGCAAGAAATCTGATTTCGCGTGAATCATCTTTGATGAGGCGGCCGATGATTTCGTAATGCTCGTCTGAGTCGCCGGTTTTGAGAATTTTTTCGAGCGCGGCGGCGGCGGCGTGCCTGATTTTGATTTCGTCACTGCGCAGAAATGGCCGCAGATTGACCCAGAATCTTTCGTCGCCGGTGAGGCCGAGCATTTCAATGCCCTTGAGCATCTGCGGCTCATTACCGCTCGAAATGCAGCCCTGAATGACGCCGAGCGACTGCATCATCTGGTCGAGGTCGCCGATTTTTACGAAAACGATCGATGCGAGCCGCTGCAGATCTTCAGATTCACTTTTCAGGAAAGGCAGGACGCGGTCGCGCAGACGTGCGGAAGCCGGGAAGCCGGTCAGGGCACGCAGTGCATGGCGCTTCAGTTCGTCACTGTGTGATTCAAGGCAGCCAAAGAGGAATTCAGCGACGAAATGATCGACCGGCAGATTTATCTGGCGCAGAATATCGAGTTTGCGTTCATCGTTGAAATGATTCAGCCTTGCGGTCATCTGCTCACGGCTGCTGCGGTCACCGTGACTGACGATCAGCTGAATTACCAGGGCGGTGGTATCTTCATCGGCGGTATCGAGACTGTTAAGAAGCAGGTTGAGGGTATTGGTATCGAGGTTGAGTTTTTGCAGTTCGCCTTTTCTGAAAAAGTCGAGACTCGAACTGCGCAGAAGCTTGAGCAAACTTTCACGATAAGGCTGTCTGATCATGAAGCCGACCAGAACCCATAAAAATGCAGCGATCAGAGGGAAAAACCTGACAAGAACCCCGGTTTTGTCGGCATAAAAAAGCAGGGCTCCTGAAAAGATTGTGCCCAGCGGCTGCAGAATACCCTCGTTGACAGTTATTATTCTGGCTTTTTCCCGCGGTGGAAGCGCGTTGTAAAACAGGCTGTTCACCGGTTGATACAAAGCGTTCTGCAGGCCGACCTGCACAAATTTGAGAGCGGTGCCGGGCATCAGCGTATAGGAAACTGCGGTGCCGGCAAAGCTGGTCAGCACCAGACCGGGATACAGCAGGTTGGTGTTGCTGATGCCGAACCGCTGAATGAGGTTACCGGTGATGACACCCTGAAAAATAAAGGCAAAAATGCTGGCAAAAATCACAAACAGCCCATAGAACCTGGCGAGCTCGTTTTCTGAAGTAAAATGACTGTTGAAAATCGAAGCAGCCTGAAATTCGGCAAAATAAAAGGTCAGGTTCGAAAAAATAGCCGACAGAACGAGAAGAAGAACCAGCTTCGACTCGGTCAGGCTGCGCACAAAAATTCGCAGTTTTTCGGTCAGACGCACTCTTTTTCGCTCACTCGGCTGCGTGAGAAAGGCCTGAATCTGAGGTTTGATGAAGCTGCCGCTGCCGAGGATGAAAAAAACAAAAGCTGCGATATGTATCATCAGCCAGGCCCTGAGAATATCAGGCACCGGGTAAATTGCTGCCAGCCAGTTGAGGCTGAGACCCGCAGCGATTCTGCCGGCAATCATGCCGCTGAATATGATCGGCAGCAGCCGCTTTGACTTGAGAGCGTTGAACTGTGTGCTCATCAGCACCGAGAGCACGACCGGTATGACGAACATCAGGATGTTGGTGATGAAGTAGAGAACATAACAACCGGTAGTTGTCTGCTGGTCGCTTGAGTGAATGACCTGAACGGCGCCGGCAATTGCCAGGGCAGAGACAACGCCTGATGCAAAGGTCAGGGTGCGCTTTTCCACGCGGCCGTGCATCAAAGTCAGAAGAACGCTGACCGGAATCGCGAAAATCGAACAGATCATGAACATCGCCGGCAGGTTTTCGACCCCTGCCCTTTTGATAAACAGCGTGTCAGAAATCGAATCGCCGAGCGCCAGAGAAAACCAGCAGAGAAAGGTGAACAGCCAGAAAAAGCCGGTTTCGCGCCACTCGTTGGCTCTCACATTCATCAGAGATTCGATTTTTTCAAGAATCATTCTTTACACCCGTTCGAATTTTACCAGAATTTCCAGTCGTAGCGAACCCCGATGCGCTGCTCTTTGATTGGCTCCTTGAATTCGATATTTACCACGAAACCTTTGGGAAGTCTGTATTCAAAAATGTAGCTTTCATCCTGGCCCTGTTCCATGGTGCCTTCATAGGCCATGAAGATGTTTTTGCCGATGTATTTGCCGACTCTGATAAAGGCCCGTGACTTGCCGGAAGTGCGGTCGAAGAGCGATGAAAGAAAAAGTTCGTCGAGATTCAACGCTGTCGAGATGGTGCTGCCGATCAGGGCCGAAATGTATGAATTCTTCAGGCCCTCAAGAATTTCTGTTTCGAAAAGCTCCTTAGAATCACTGTGCATCGCGGTGTTTAGGTCACGGCCGAGAGTCAGCAGCGCCAGCAGATCGCCTTCCGACATCGGCGGTGTCGAGTAGATCTGTGGAGTGAATGATGAAATGCGGCCCTGCAGTGTCAGAAACACCTTGGTGCTTTGAATCTGCCCTTCTGATTTAACGAAAATGTGCGGGTCGAGGCTGTTGTCAACGCCGCCGAATCTAACTTCACCGGTTTCGATTTGAAATTGTCGCTGTTTGAAGTAGAGTTTGCCCTGAACACAGCTGATACCGCCGTCGAGTTTTATGTTTTCGAGATCACCGGCAATTGAGAACTTGCCGCGCATTTCCGAATTGAGAAACGAACTCTTGAGCCAGAAATTGCGGGGTACCTCGATATCGAAGTGGTAATTGAGAGAATCGAAGAAAAAGTCGATTGGCTTGCGTTTCGCAAGCAGGTCGGTGGTAATGTTGAATTTGCCGCGCGGAACAAATATCTTGCCGGCCACAATCGGGTTGTAGAGATCGCCCGTGATATTCATCGCGGCACTGGCATTGTTGACTTCAAGGTTCATGAAGCTCAGGTCGAGCTTCTGGCCTGTGATGCTGGCAGTTATCGAACCAAGCGAGTCGCGAAAGTTTACCTGACCCACGCCCATCAGTTTGCCGCGGCCGAGATTGGCCTCAAGCCTGTCGATGTTGATTATACGGTCGTCTGTCGAAATGGCGAAGTCAACCTTTGTCAGAGGTTTGCGCATATTGCTGAAAGCCAGTTGATCGGCAGTCATCTGCAGGTCGCCCGAAATCTCGGGGTTGGTCGGGCGGCCGGTAAGGTGCAGATCGGCCTTGACCGTGCCACTGGCCTCACGAAACACCTGTGGCAGATAAACCGTCAGGTCTGAAATCGGCCCCTCGGGTACGAACAGGTGCAGGTTGATGTTTGCCGGTCTGATGTTTTCGTCGAGGTCGACGCGCCCCTTGAGGTTGAACGAGGTGGCATTGAGCCTGACAAAGGCCTGGGCAACGTCGATGCCGGAGCGGTTGCCTTCGATTTCAGCCCTGACTTCGGGAATTTTTTTTCCGACTGCGGTCAGCTCGTCGATCTTCGCGGTCGCCTTTATCTGCATGTCGTCGAGATTGCCAAAAAGGCGGGCTTCTGCCGAGAGGCTGCCGTCGTAATCCCAGTTAGGCAGGTCAAAGAGCCTGCCGAGAGCCTTGACCGAGAAATTTTTGCCGTTGATCATCAGGGCAACGCTTCGGTCTGGCGCAAAAAGGCCTTCGACACCGAGTATTCCCTGGCGGTATTTGAGCTCGAGCGACCTGACTTCAACGCTGCCATTCTGGTAAAGCACCTGCATTGGCCGATTCGAAACAATTACGTCGTTTTCCTTTTGAATTTTCAGGGTCTCGACCTGCATGTTGACCACATCAGGGGTAAGTGACGCGAGGTCGCCCTGAACCTGGCATTTGCCGGTGGCGACGAGGCCGCCGTAGTCGAACGACTGAATACCCCATATCTGAGGCAGGAACGACAGGTCGACATTGTTCATTTCCAGAGCTGCAGAATAAGGGCGCCGGCCTTCCCAGGCGATTCCGCCGCTGATTTTGACTCCCAGTTTGTCAAATTCACCGCTCGAAATGCGCAAACCGACATTATCGATGGCTATTTCGCCGCCAAAATTACCCAGATCACGTTCACCCGACTTCATGTCACGGGTAAAAACGGTAAAAGAACCCTGTCTGAGCTTGTCATCGACCTCGAAGCCGCCCTGAATATTGATTTCGCCGCGCAGATCAGGGTTCATATTCTGCAGAAAAGCAATTTTTGCGAACTGAAGATTTTCTGCTTCGATCGAGCCTGAAAATTTGTCGGCATTGATAAGCTGCCCAGACAGGTTTAGACTGCCGCCGAAAGCTCTGGCATAAAGACTCTTGAGTTCAGTCTGGCGGCCCTGAGTAGACCCTTCGAGGTAAAGCGTGTCTATCTTTTCGTCGTGCAGCGACAGTTGATGGCCTTCTATGATGAAATTCCAGACATTCTGCCCCTTGTGGCGGCTGTAGTTTACGTTGCCGGCAATAACACCGGATTGAATTTTTTCGGCAATCGCCGGCTGCACGAATTTTTTGAGAATTTCAACCGGCAGTTTCTGAAGGCTGAGTCTGAATGCCTGCAGAGAACCGTCAAGCAGATTTATTGAGAAAAAACCATCGAGATAAGCATCACCAGAATGTCTTATCACCATGGGCGCCAGAGTCAGAACGGCGCCCTTAACACTTGCCTGCGACCTGAACGAGCTGACAGAAACCCCCATAATTTCAAGGTTTTCACCGTAAAGATCGCCTTTAACGATCGGGTGCAGAAGCGGCCCGCCAAGACTGGCTTTTAGAGATGCCACGCCACTGGCAATGCCGGTCGGAAGCCCGAAGGTCTGCAGGTTGACCCTGTCTACCAGCACATTGGCTGCAAATTTTTCGCTCGAAATCAGGCCGTCAACCGCTATTTTTCCGCCACCAGGGAATGAGGCGAGCGGATTTGCGAGATACCAGCGGGCGCCGGTGCCGTAGACTCTTGCAGTGAGTTTCTCGGGTGAAAAGGTGAAGAAAGTGCCTTCATGCAGTTCAAGACGCATGTCATAAGTAGTGCTTGCCGGGTTGTTAAGATCGAAGATCACCTTGAAGGGACCGCTGCACTTGCCGGCCACCGGGCTGTCGATAAATGGCTTGAGCTTCTGCAGATCGATTTCCTGCATGCGGCCCTGAACCTGCCCTACGCCTTTGTTTTTGCCATTGAGGGCGATGCTGGCACTGGCCACAAGCTTGCCGATTTCGGTCGCCAGATCGCCGGAAAGGTCGAGTATCGATTCCCTGTTCAGTTGCCAGTTTAAATCGGCGCTGTGGATTTTTTTGTTCTGGTATTGCCAGTCACGGGCTATTGCCTTGCCGGAGCCGGCCAGATACTGCAGGTTGCCGGTCAGGCTGCCTTCAAACCAGAGCCGGCCTGGTTCCGTGTTGCGTAGATTCAGACCAAGGCTTTTGATCAGCGGTTGGTTGACCAGAATGTTGTCGGCACTGATATCGGCAGAAAAGTCGCCCATTTTTTCAACGCTGCCGGGCCAGATGCCGTTGATTGCCAATTTTCCATCGTCGAGCTCAGTGGTCAGGTTCCCCTGCCATGGCTTTTCGGCTTCTCGGGAGATTTTGAGGTTGACTTTGCCTGCCAGACCTGACCAGTTGAAAGAGCAGTCGTCGATGCTTACCGAACCGGTAAGTTCACGATTTATGAGCTGTGGCAGCGATTCTGAAGGATTTTGCAGGCGCTTTGCCAGGTTTCCCTGGTAATTGAGGTTGAGCGCCGCACCGCCTGAGAGGATACTCAGGCCAAAGCGATGTGAGAGAAAGATCAGCGGAATGAAAGTTGAAAAATTCTTTTCCTGCCAGTTGAGATTGATCGTTGATTCGCCGCTTTCGAGGCCAAGCATGGCCACAAGGCGGGCATTGCCGCCAAGCGGGCCCTTTTCAAAAGACATTTCCAGGTTGGCGTTGCGCCGGGTTCGAATGAAACTGGCCTTGAAATCAGGAATGAAAAAGGCGCTGACCGAGGTATTGAGGTTGAGGCCATTTACCGTTATTTCTCTGGCGGGAATTCTGGGAAGCGCTGTTCCAGAGGCTTTTTCCGGCTGCGGCGCGGTCGCGTCGTATTTAAGGCTGTTGAGGTGGACCCTTTCGATGGCGGCGCGGCTGAAATAGAGATCGAGCGGCCCGGTGCCCGATGCCAGAAAAATTGTGGCCTCTTCGGCTTCGAGAAATGGCTTTTCGCCGGGCAGCATCACCTTGAGATTGCGGGCTTTGATCGTATGTTCCGGAAAATTGATCTTGAGGCTTTCAGCATCGAAATCGATGTCATGAAAGCTGCGCGCGAAACTGCGCACCTGGTTGATAAGCTGGGCTGGCAGTTTGAAGCTCTGACGCCAGGCAAAGAAAACCAGCCCTGCCGCCAGAATCAGCAACAGGAGCAGAAAATAGAATAGTTTTCGGGTTCTGGTCATTAAAAGTTCGCCGGGTTTTATCGTGCCGGGATTGTACCACAGCCGAAAGGCAATAGCAAATCGGCGTACGTAAAAAGAGCCCTGCTCGGCTGAGCAGGGCTCCTGAAAGGCTTAAATTACTTGGTTTTGGCGATAAGATCTTTGAGGTCTTTGCCGGGTTTGAATTTTACAACTTTTTTAGCCGGAATGCTGATGGCTTTTTTGGTCTGGGGGTTAACACCCTTGCGAGCTGCGCGTTTGGCAACTTCAAAAGAACCAAAACCGATCAGCTGGATTTTGTCGCCTTTTTTGAGGCTGTCTTTGAAAGTGTCGAGCATTGATTCGAGGGCTTTCTGAGCAGTTGCCTGGTTGATGGCGGCTTTCTGAGAGATTTCTTTTACGAGATCAGCTTTATTCATCGTGAGGTCTCCTTAGTAGGTTGGAAATTGATGAGCTGATTATAATTACCCGTTTCGCTTATTGTCAATACCCTTTTTAAAAAAAGTTTGTCTGTCAGTGCCATTAATAAAGGTTTTTTTTCTTCAGTCTAAAGTGTACCCCTAGTCAGATGCGAAATATTTTCCCCATGGAGTAAGAGAATACCGGTCAAAAGAGGTTCAGATTTTTGGGGATTGCAAAAAACCGATTCAGATGCTAAGTATATACAATACACATCAATAAAATCAGAGGTTACGTATGCTTGAAACGGGGTTACTCATTGCTTTGTGCGCTATTCTGTTCGCCGGCGGCGTTTATCTTCTGCGCCTTCTTTTTCCGCCCGATGACCAGAGTCAGACCGGGCCAGTTAAAATTTCTGCAACAGCCCCGGAGCAACCTCCGGCAGGTTGTGATTTTGATGATTTTGCCGAACACAAGCCCGCCCCCCGGCGCAAAACCGGTAAAATCTGCCAGCACCTGCTTTCTCTCGCGGTTCTTTGCTTTTGTGGCTATTATATTTACCAGAACCGGCCGGATTCTCTGCCTGGCCTTTCCCTGCCCGTCAACGGCGAAGAAGCGGCCATGACGCGACAAACTATCACTCCTGCCGCAGTAGCTGGCCATGTGGTTGTCGACGGCGTCAACTGGTTTCAGATTGTCGCCACCAGCACCGAAGGCGTGCCATTTGAGGGCTGGGTCTCTGAAATGGCCATTCTCAGTAAGCCACCCAAAGAAAACAAAATGGCCGATGAAATCCTGAAAAAAGTCGGCCTGCCCACCAACCGCGAACGCATCGAATCAGTCAAGCAGATTCGCAAGATTAACGCTGCCCTCGGCACCGCCCTCAAAAACGAGAAAAAAATCTCCGACTGATTTAATTCGCCGTAAGCAACTGCCTTACATCTGCCGATAAGTATCACAAATACTTTTCTGGGGGATGTAACTATGTCATTGCGAAAGCGCAGAAACCTGCTGCTCCTGGCCATTTTCCACTTTATCATGCTCGCCGCCTTCCTGCCCGGCTGCAAAGAAGGCACCAAAACATCCCCGGTTTCTTCATTTGTAGTTTCAAACGATGATTCGGGGCTTATGACATCAGCTGTTAACAATGTTAATGGCGTAGTTTACGATGTTTCTTCTGATTCTCCACTGCAGTTGGCAAAAATAAAGATAGATTCTGCCACCAAAGCAATTACAAACGCAGATGGAAAGTTTAAGTTTACCGCAGCCCAGAGCGGTTTACACACAATGCTCGTTGAAATGGATGGCTTTGAGCAGTTTGAAACCCATTTTATGGTTTACCCGAACGGAACCGTCGTTCCCAGCGTCATTTCAGTTCCGATGGTCTACTCCGGCCTGTCGGGTTATGGCTCGATCGCTGGCAGAATAACTGAGCCGGCCACAGGAAATGGTGTTGAGAACCTTTTTGTAATACTGCTTCCTTGGGAACAAGTTACGAAAACCACTCCTAAAGCAGATGGAACAGAAGTGACTGAAACCGATTATGAAATTACAGCTGGCGCGTATCGGAAAACAAAAACCGTTTCTGGAAACATCGATCCGGCAAAAAATGGCACATTTTGCCTGACAAATGTTTCACCGCTGGCAAGATATGTTCTCTATTTTGGCACGGAGGACAGGTATAGAACAAGAGGCGAATTCAGGCCAGGTAAAATTGCAAGTTGGACAGTGATTGATACCAGCTTTGGTTCTTACCATACGTCTTATCGCGATGTCAGCGTGACAACCGGCAAGACCACTTTTATCAGCAATTTTGAGAAATGATGCCAGCCATGAATAAATTCAAAGCAATTCTTATTGCATTAGTTATTTTAACGGTGTCGCGTGATCCGGCAGTCGGGCAGGTGCTCGAGGCGTTGCCGGATAGCCATGAGAAGCCAATGGATAGAAGCCGGAAGATTGTTAATGAAGAAGTGGTCGAGCATGCGCGGGTTGGTGGCACGACTATGTCGGGCAATACCGGGTTGGTGACCATTCCGGTGCCGGCTCGCAAAAAAGAGCATACGGCCGGTGCTTCGTATAAGTTCAATAACGTTACCAACGACCTCGGGGTTAACGGTACCAGTGTCAGAGTCGAAAAAGACGAATATATCTATGGGGTGCGCTATAATGCGAGGCCAAATCTTGAAGTTTCACTGAGCAATCTGCATTATGAGCGTTCTTCGAACCCGAGTCTGACTGGCATCAATACCAAAAAAGACCATGTTGCCGCCGGAATGAAATACACTACCAATATCGATGACAAAGAATTCTGCATGGGCTTTAATTTTGCGCCGATGAGCGCCAAAGAAATGAACATGGCCGATATCGAACAGATCGAAAGTCTGCGAAATGTTTATTTCACCATGGCAGAAAGCATCACCAGCAACTTTACCGGTTACATGAACCTCTCCTCGGTTTTCACCAATAAACAGGAAATCGACTTCGGCAACGGTGTCATTCAGAAAGTCAACCGCAAAGACATTCTTCTCGGCGGCATCGGCCTCGAATACAAAATCGCCGATTCAGCCAGCGTCTTTGGCGAAGCCAAATTCGGTAACTATCGCGACTTCGATTACTTCAAGAAAGACTCGGTCAGACACCGCATTCACGCCGGGGCGCGCGTCGGCAGCGAAAACGCGGCTCTCGAACTGATGGGACTCAATGTCACCGACGGTGACCCGACCTTCGTAATTGGCGGCAGCCTTGGTTTTTAAGGGAATTTTACAGGTTTGCGCATAAGTAAAAGAAAATAGAATCAGGATTTAGAACGGCCGGTGTCTGTATAGGCACCGGCTTTTGCTTTATGTGCGAATCAAATTGCCGACAGAATCAGGCGAAAATGCCCGCATGCCGTTTTATGAATCCAGAATGAACAAGCTTTCATCGATAAGCCTTAGATCCTTGCTTCCGCAGGAATGACGTGCCAATCATTGATTTTACACGTTCAATATTGCCAGACCACCAGTTATAAATCTCTTTGAGCAGAGTGAATCAACAGCCGACCCTTTCGACAGGCTCAGGAAAAGGATATTTGCTAAATTTTTGTCCGCTGTTGCTGATAAAGGCGGCGAATGACCTGGGCCGCCGACAAATAATCAATAATAAAACCAGATTCAGCGAAAAAGCGTTACTATACAAAAGCTCATTAAAAATTGTTTTAGGCAGGCGAGGAGAGAAGCCGGGATTACTTTTTCGTAAGCTTGTGAGCGGCAGCGAATCGCTGGAGAAAAAGTAACCCGGCTGATAGGCCGCGCCGGACGAATCGGTATAAAAATTCAATGCGCTCTTATATAGAAGCCTTACTGCTTCTGGGTGTCGTAGGTGCTCAGGTAGGTCGTGGTGTTGGCTGAGACTTTTACTCTGCTCCAGCTGTGAATTCTCAGGCCGTGCATGACCTGCTCTTCTTCGGTCCAGTAAATTTCGCCGGGATAGAGATAAGTTACCTGCTTGAAAACAGGCTTAGAATTGGTTTCGCCGATGTAGACAAGGTAATAACCCGGGTCGAGATGTGTGATCTTGAAAGTGCCTGTATCATCATAATCTCCAAGCCCTGAACCGGTTCGCGTCGAAACAAGAAGTTCGGTCGAGATATCCCAGCGGGTTTCAGAAATAGTGTATTGATTGCTGTTGGCGTCGAGCAGTATTTTTTCTTTGGTTACTTCAGCCATGCGGTAGACTCTGACCATTTTATCGGGCAGCGGCGTGCCATCATCGGGGTTGACAGCGCGGCCGGCAATCGAGCCCTTGTCGTTTTCCTGGTTATAGATCATGAAATAATCCAGGTTTCCGGGCAGAGTGACCAGGTTGCCGGTATTTTCGTCTTTCAGCACCTGAATGCTGACCGAAAGCGGGCTGAAACCAGGCTTGGTCATTTCAAGATCGTAGGTGCCGACCGGAATGTCTTTGAAGAAGTAATAGCCATGGCGGTCGGTCAGAACATTGCCGAATCCCTTGAGGTTGATGGTAACGTATTCAAGCGGTGCGCCGGTAAACGCATCGCGAATGAAACCCTTGAGTTCGATAAAGGCCTGCATGCCTGAAAGATCTTTCGAAAGCTTGATCAGGGCGTCTGCCGGCGAAATGGTGCCATCTTCGCTGATCTGTATTATATAGTCTTCGCGTACCCGGTAAGTTGTCTGGTTACTGCCAACCCGGGTAAAATAGAGCCCTGGATCGAGATTGGTAAAGGTAAACCGGCCTTCACCGGTCGAAAAGGTCGATTTTATCGGCAGACCACTGATGGCATCCTTCCAGAGTTCAATCTGAATGCCTGTCAGCGGTTCGTTTGAAGAGCCCAGAACCACCTGACCAGTAATCGAATATTTAACCTGAATTTCTTTTGGATCGAGAAAAACCAGATTCACCGGCGGAGCGATAACCCCGGTCGTCAGAATCTCAAAAACAACGTCATCTCTGAACTGAAACTGATCTGAACCCTTGGCAAATGCCAGCCGATACTGACCGGCCTTGAGGTTTTCAAGCAAAAAGCCGCCAGCAGACGACGACTGCTGCACAGAAAGCAGCGTGCTGCCCTGATACAGCTCAACAAGCACGAACGGAACGCTTTCTTCCGGATCGGCGCGGTTTTTGATGTTGCCAATGACCGTGTAAGTGCGTTTGCTTTCGTCGGGGTCGACAATTTCTTCAAGAAGAATCAGAACTTCAGTCGGTGATACCGTGCCGTCGGGCAGAATTCTGATGTATGAGCGGGCTTCATGATAAACACTGTCCGCTTCGATTTTGATTTCATAAAAGCCGGGTGTGCGGTCAAAGAAAAAGAATTTGCCTTCGGCCGTGGTGGTGCTGGTTTCGGTCAGAGTCGTTCCCTCGCGGGTCAGCAACACTCGCACGTTCGCGAGCGGCTGATTCGATTTTGCCGTTTTTACCAGCCCGGTAATCTGATAAGAAGCGGAAGCGATCTCTTTCGGTTCGATGAAAATCAGGCTGACAGGCGGAGCAGCGACGCCGTTATCAAGCATTTCAAAGATGACGTCATCCTTTTCGATAAATATTTCTGAGCCGCGCCCGAGCGAGAGTTTGTAGGAGCCGGTTGCCAGGCCGAGAAAGTTAAAGTCTCCGAGAGCAGTCGTCTGCTGAATCTGAGTCAGAACATTGTTTTTAAAAAGCTCTACCAGAATGAAAGGAACGGTTTCTTCTGGTTCGCGGGCATTTTTGACCTTGCCGGAAATCGGGAAAGTCGGGATTTCGGCTGAGTCAGACTGAACCAGCAGCAGTGGGATCTTGATATCGGCCGGCGAAGTTGTCCCATCTGGCAGCATGCGTATATAGGAGGTGGCCGAAGCAAAGTAAGTGGCCGGCAGAACCTGAATTTCATAAAAATCCGGCGTGCGGTCGAAAAAGAAAAACCGGCCCTCGGCGGTGGTATAGGTTTCATCAAGAAAAACACCGCTGCGGCGAAGGACAACACGAATATTTCCGACTGAAAGGCTGTTGTTTTCATTGGTCAGCTGGCCGGTAATCTGCTTGCCCTGTGTTCCTTCGGTTTTGGGCTCGAGCAGCAGAATGCTGATCGGCGGCACGGTCACGCCCCCAGCCTGCAATTCAAAGATGACATCGTCGCGAATCATATACTGGTCAGACCCGCGCGCCAGCGTGAACCTGTAGGTGCCGGTCGCCAGACCCGAAAAATAAAATTCGCCGTCTTTGGTGGCCTGCTGAATCTGCAGCAGCGCCTCGTTTTTGAACAGTTCTACAAGAACAAAGGCGGCACCTTTCTCGGGTGTCGATTTGTCGCGCAATGCGCCCTTAATAGCATGGGTGGTTACCTGGCCAATACCGGATTTGCCGGCGGTGCTTATTTCAAGCTTTTCGGGCGAGGTTTTGCCATCTGGCAGCAGCCGCATAAAATAGCTTGCCGGGTCGATGATTGTGGCGTTTTCATCGATTTTCACCTGATAAAAATCAGGCAGCTGGCTGAAAAAATAAAATTTGCCCTCGATTGTCGTGCGCGTTTCGGCGACCTTCTGCCCGGCCGAGTTAAACAGCGCGACCGGAATATTGCCCAGACTCTGGTTCGGGTCACTGTTTTTGATCAGCCCCTCGAAGGCATAACCGGTTGGCGCAACTGCCGACTGGGTCGGGCCAACCACGAGACCTAGCGACGAGCTGCCGCTTCCCTCTCGGCACCCGACCAGATGCAGAAATATAAAAGCCGTCGCAAAAAGCAGTGCGAACAGTTTCAGGCCAAAATTGAGTTTCACCGACAACCTCCAGGGAGAGTCTCTTCTCTGTATATCGGCTCAGAAGAAGCGTGTACCAATGATAAATCTGAAAAATGATTTATATTCTCAGGCGGGTGCAGGCGTTAAAAAAAGTGCCGCAGCTGTCGATTAAGCGTTTTGAATATGGCAGATATGCTGAGAACGGGCTTTTTTTCAGACCGCGTCAGGGAAAAGTTTTCCTGGCTCGCTGCCCTGCTGCTGATTTTTCTGTGTCCGGGTCTGCTGGCTGCGGCCGGGCAGGCCGGCGGTGTTACCCTTTCCGGATCGAGCGGGCTGTTGACCATTGCGATTCCCGATGCAAGACCGGCTGGTTATGGTTTTGCCTGTAAAGTGAATCAGGCGAGAGGCAGCGCCACTTTCGAGGGCCGGGCAATCGATCTTGAGAAAGACGAAACAGTTTTTTCGGGTCGCTGGAAATACGACGAGGAAATTGAACTGGCGCTGGTCTATCTAAGTTACGACCGGGTTTCGCTGCCGGAACTCTCGGGTTCGGCCAGTCACACCGGTATCGGTGTCAAGGTCACGCCGAAAGACGGTGAAAAGGATTTCTGCTACGGCTTCACTTATGCGCCGATGAACACTTTCGAAAGCATGCTTGCCGATATCGAGCAGATCGAAAGTCTGCGTAACGTCTACGCCACTTTTGCCGATTCCCTTACAGCAAACCTGACCGGTTACCTCAACCTTTCGGCGGCCTTTGCCGGTAAACAGAAAATCGTTTTTTCTGACGGCAGCAGGCGCGATGTTGACCGTAACGACATTTACACTGGCAGCTTCGGTCTTGAATACAGGCTGAGAAAAGGCTTTTCAGCTATCGCTGAATGGAAAATAGGTCATTATCGCGAAATGATGAGCGAAGATACGGTGAGATATCGCTTTCATGGAGGTCTGCGATTTTCTGGGGAACGCTATGGCATCGAAATTTCGGCTTACAATCTTAACGACGCTGACCCGGTAGTTGGGGCTGGCGGCGTGATGAATTTTTAGTTTGCTCTTTTATTTTGGCATGATTGGCGCTAGAATGACTCAAATCACCATATGGGGATCAACGCTTGGCAATATCGAATTCTGAATTTGGCGCACACGAACTTTATTCGGCACTGACCAGTGGCAATGGTACCATGGTTCTCGGTTGTCTTGAAGATATCGACCACCGGGTTCCGGCTCGCAGCGAGGCCGAACTGCTTAAAAAAGCCTTTGACGAAGTCAAAGACCCGGTTCTTTTGTTTCAGCTGAAAAAATCCCTGCGACTCGCGGTTTTCAAGCTCAAGGGCACCCAGTTCAAAGTCGCCCTTTCCGGCCTTGAGAAACTTCTCCAGGATCAGACGCGCCTCGATGACCTCGCGCTCGGCGTTACCTCAATTGAAGCCGCTGAAGCTTTTCTGGCTGCCGATTATTTTCGTCAGGCCGGCTGGCAGAACTTTCCGGAAGAAATCCTGCCAAATTTCTGCCAGTTTTTCAAGAAGCACGGAAGTATCGAAGATTCGCCGGCGCTGATCGACCTGACCCGCCATCCGAACCCCACAGTTATTACCGCTGCTCTGGCTGCGCTCGAAAAACTCGACCCGGTCAACCTGCAGGGAATTATCATTCCACTTCTCGATTCGCCGCAAAATGTCATCAAGGCTCAGGCTATTCAGGCTTTTTACCGCTGGAACCGCGCCGAAGCGCTCAAGCACCTCGTTAAACTGATGTTCTCAGAAAACGAGTCCGACGTTGTTCTGGCGCTGCACCATGCCGCGTTTTTCCCCTACCCTGAAGTCGAGCCGCACCTTATCAGGCTTTTGACTCAGGTAACCAGCCCCTCAGTCTTGATGCGCGTCAGTCAGATTTTCAAAAATAACGCCCACCCCGAACTGCCGTTCAGGATTTTCTGGGTCAACCGTTCACTAGATGGCCAGCACCAGAGCCTTGTCAAGGGCATTTTGCTCGGTATCGTCAGAGCCCTTTCTGACAAAAAACTTATCGAAGGTTCGGTTCAGGATTACCTTAACCAGCTCAAGGAAAGGGTGCGCCGCGAAGAACTGAGCCTGCTGAAGGAAACCTGCAAAATTTCCGGTGATGACGGTGATGATGCAATTCTTCCCGGTCTTGACGATTTCGATATGGCACCTCCGGCTGAACTGGCGCCGGTAACCAGAGGGCCAGCTGCCGAAAAGCCAGTTTTGGCAGCTGAAAAGCCTGCTGAAAAACCGGTTGAGCGGCCGGCAGCACCACCGCCACCGCCAAAAGCGCCTGAAGTTGAATTTGACAATTTCGACAGCCTCTCCGAGCAGGAAAAAGTTCAGCTGCTTGCCCGCGCCAATGCCAAATTCTTCGCCGACAACAAGCCAAAACTGCTTGAATTGCTTGGTTCAGCACAAAGCAAAGAGCTGGCGGCGATTATCAACCTGTTCGGCAAATTCGGTCAAGCCGGTCAGGATACTGAACGCATCAAGAAGCTCGTTAAAAGCGATAATCCTGATATCGTCTGCGCCTGTATCAAAGCTCTCGCAACTCTCGACGCTGAGTTTCTCTGCCTGTATCTGCCACAGTTCATGCAGGAAAAGAATGGCAAGATACGCATGACCGCAACCCGTGTTTTCGTTGGTATCGACCGCGACAGAATCAAGAGCCTGCTGACGAGCATGATCGGTTCGGCCAATGCCAAACAGCGTTCGCTTGCCGTTTCGACCGCGATGCTCGTTGACTTCAATATCGTCAGACAGCCACTGCTCGATGCCCTCGCCAAAGAAACCTCGGTTGAAATTATCGAAAAACTTGGCGTGGTTCTCTCTGCCAACCCTGACCGTGAACTGCTCGCTTCGGTTTACAAGATTGCCCAGACATCGAGAACCTCGCTCAGAGTCGAACAGCAGCGGGTTGTGCAGACACTCGCCGAAAAACTGGCGATTGCGCTGAACCATATTTCAACGCCCGAAGAACTGATCAGCGAAACACAGCAGGCTTATGATGTCGAAATCAAAGCCGCTGCGGCTGCGAAAGAAAAGGCCGAAGCCGAGCGCCGCGCCGCCGGCATTGTCGACGAAGAAGAAAAGGCCGACGAGGATAGCGGCGTCGGCTCGATTCTTACCGCTGAAACCGGCGACGCCAGAACCACCAGAGCCAAACTGACCGTCATCATCTGGATGCTGGTCGCCGTAGTCTGGGGCTGCGGCATGGCTCTGCTGTTTCTGCGTTTCGTTACCGGCGAATGACCGGCACGGATTTTACCAGGATCTGGCGTGAAACTGCGACGGGTAAAAAGCCGTGTAATTGCTGGTCGGCCAGTTGTTCTGGTAAA
>Ga0116194_1001074_pt1 | contig 18227 bp, 10 predicted proteins | sample AD_SCU001_MetaG_FD_89887 | JGI IMG/M metagenome (GOLD analysis project Ga0116194, IMG submission 89887) | Active sludge microbial communities of municipal wastewater-treating anaerobic digesters from China - AD_SCU001_MetaG | ecosystem: Engineered > Bioreactor > Anaerobic > Digestate | place...
ATATCAATAAGGTCGTATAATACGTAGCGAATTATACGCTTCATATTCAGAAATTAGCCTTACTCAAGGTTTTTTTCTGTTTAGTGATTTAAATCTATTGACTTCTAATAGTTAGTCTCTTTTTATCTCTTGTGTAATGATGATTGTATCACATCAGGCAAATGATACATCTATTATAAAATAAAAAGATAGGATTTTCATAAATCTTATCTTTTATCGTTAAAATATCTTTGGCTTTTTCATCAATATCTGTCAAATTAATGACTTGGTAGCATTTACTCATTAAGTGGTTTTGTGCTACCGCGTACAATGAGTCTAGATTTGACAACTTTTGATTCTGTAGTCCTTGTGTTTGCTAATATGTCCTTCATAATCAAGTTTGCAGCAATCTCACCTTTTTTTGAAATAAACTGACGAATTGTGGTTAAACCTGGTGAAGTGAAGGATGCTGCCTGTATATCATCAAATCCAACGATTGAAAGTTCATCAGGAATTTTTCGTCCAGCATCCTGACAAGCTTTCATCATGCCTAATGCGACAATATCAGCATCTACAAATAAGGCGGTAAGTTCTGTTTTTTCTCTCATGAGTCGTGAAGCTAAACTAAGACCACCTTCGAAAGTTGTCAATGTCTCAAAAATACAATCATTATTGATTTTAAGATTAGCTTCGAGCATGGCTTTACCATAGCCCAAATATCGATTATTATGAATTGGAGATTCTTTGATTGAACCTCCAACAAATCCAATCTTTTTATGCCCTAAATTGATTAAATGTTTGGTGGCAAGATAAGCCCCCTCTGCATCATCTGTATTCACTGAGTGAAAGTCATTCGCATAAGATTCGTAGACGTCAGTTAAAACGGTTGGAATATTGAGTGTTTTCACTTCTTCATAGATATCAGGTGGATATGAACCAAGTAAAATAATACCATCAAGACCACGACTTTTTATCCAGTTTTTGTACTTCCCTTTGACCTGTATACCTGATAATAAAATATCGTATCCGTATGAAGAGATGACTTTATGAATCTCACCTAAATATTCAGAGAAGAAAGGATTGGTTTCAAGAAGAGTCCCTGTTGTATCGCTTGGTGCGATTAACGGAAGAGTGACTCCGATAAGTTTGGTTTGTCCATTTGAAAGTGATCGTGCATTTATACTAGGTATATAATCTAACTCAGCCATGATTTCTCGAATACGAATCTTCGTTTTTTCCGAAACTTTACCGACATCATTGATGACATAAGATACTGTAGCTGTGGAAACACCAGCAAGTCGTGCAATCTCAGCAATGTTTGTTTTCTTGTTCATGATTGTCCCTCCTTCTGTTAAACTTTATTATCATTATACACTACAGTAATGATAAAAGTTCACGGATATCGGTAAATCGATAATCTGCACGACTAGATTTACGAGCATCTGAAAGTGCACAGGCAATCATCCCAGCACGTTTTGCCGCTTCAATACCTGCTTCAGCATCCTCAACAACCACACAATGATACGATGCTATTTTTAATTTTTCAGATGCTTTTAAGAACACATCTGGAAAAGGTTTTGATCTGCTAACATCATTACCATCAGCAACAGCATCAAACGTGTGTGATAACCCTATTTGTTTTAAGATCATCGGTGTGTTTTTTGATGAAGATCCAATTGCGATTTTGATGTTTTTTTTCTTAAGTTCATCAAGTACATCCATGACACCCGGTAAGATATCTTTATCTGATAAATGAGTTAACAATTCCACATAAAGGTTATTTTTGAGTGTTGCAAGCGTTAATTTCTCGTGATCTGTATAACGTTTACTTGCTTTTTCTAAAATGATTTCAAGTGATTCCATTCTCGAAACTCCACGAAGTCGATGGTTAATCTCTTGATTAAACTCGATACCTTCTTGATGCGCAATTGTTTTCCATGCTTGATAGTGTAATGCATCAGTAGACACAATCACACCATCCAAATCAAAAATCACTGCTTCAATCATGATAAAACCTCCCTGATATCAACATGCTGTCTTGTAATATGAATTGCATAACGTTTTTGTTTGTATAAGAGATGAAACTGTATCGATTCGAAAGAAGGTGGTAGTTTGGGATCTGCACTGATTGAGTCCTTTAATTGAATACCAGCAAATCCAAAGATTGCTGTCATATAAGCTCCCCCTGATGCTGCTGGATGTGTACCACCAATATATATACCACCTGCATAATGTTTAGACTCACCAGTAAGATCAACGGACGCTGATTTCATAAACAGAGGATACGCATATTCGGGATTGCCAATGATACATGAGGTAAGTGCATACATACTTGCAGACAAAGAGGATCCATGTTCTGTTCTTGGTTCATAATATAACCAGTTTGTTTCAATAGTCTTCTTATCGTATAAATCTTTAAAAAGGTAGAGCATCGTGATCACATCAGCTTGTTTGATTATCTGGGTATCACCAGCTAATCCAGCACCTCCTAGATACTCATTAGGATGCAATTTTTGACTGATTAGCTCATGTTTTATAACATCACGATGGGTAAGATAACCATCAAACTGTTCGATAAAACCATCTTGCTGGATGGGTTGTAGATATACTTTGGGTGTGACAATTTTGATATGCTCAATCATTGATTCATAATTTAAATGCTTGATAAGGTCATCAAAAAAAGAATCGCGTTGATCATTAAACCATTGCTGATAATACATGACTGTTTCAAAAACCATTTTTACAAGTTGATTAGTGAATGCATTATTATGGACGCGTTCATGGTATTCATCAGGACCCATGACATCTTTAATCTCAAAACGATTTTTTATGAGTGCAAATTGACCGTAATCAAGATAGAAGCGTGCAACTTCAAGAATAATTTCGAGTGCTCCATCTTTGAGTATCGAGTAATCTTCACTATGATTGATGTAACTTCTAATCGCGTAGACTATATCACCGGAAATATGTATCTGTTTATCTTTAAAATAGGTACGTACTTTTCTTCCTGTAAAAACATCAGTGACATTATAATCGGTACATGCATCATAACCATCCTCATGAGATTCCCATGCATAAAATGCCCCTTGATAACCATAGTGTTTCGCTTTCTCTTTGGCACCTTTTAACCCCTGAATGCGATATTCAATAATGCGTCTTGCACTTAAGTCATCTGTGTTGAGAAAGAAGGGTAACATAAAAATCTCTGTATCCCAAAAAACAGCACCTTTATATGTTTGACCAGAGATACCTCGTGCTGGAATAGAGATGTTATGTTTTCGATTAGGTGAAAGTAAGAGCAAATGATAAATCGAATAACGAAGTGCGCGTTGTGCATCATCATCTCCAGTGATGATCACATCCGCTTGGTTCCAACGCTTACTCCACAAAGCTTGGTGTTCACTTAAAAGTTGATTATATCCTTTTTTGGACGCATCTTCAAGAACCATTGCAAGCTCTTCTTTAGATTCATTGACACCAATAACTGATAGGTGATCAAACGTATATGTGTGATTTGGTTTTGATTCAATGGTGTGAAATTGAAAGACTCCATCGATTTCAATTGAAGACGTTGAATATAGTTTTTCCTGCGTAGTAACTGTCTTCAAGACATGAATAGGATACTTCTTCTCATGTGTGATTCCTGAGATAGATAGATAAGGATGAATGCTTGCTTCGATATGTTCAAGATGAGGACCGTTGATATCCCACACCATTGCATCGATACCTGTTTTCAGCTTAAAGGTGATGGGTTGATCTGTTTGTACACTCAATCTGCAAACGATCAAACGATCATAAGCGAGTGAAACAAATCGCTCTGAAGTCAATGTTATTTCGACACCATCAACATGAAATACCGTAATCCGTTTCATTACAGCATCTTTCATCGATAGAATGTGCTCATGAGATATAGATGGTTGTGTGAGGAGAGAAACTTCCTTATGATTGACATAAATGGTTGAATAGAGCGGATTAAAGGCATTCACACTTTCTCTCCATCCATCTCCAACTTTGTCATAAACTAAGGGGAGGTTGACAGCAACAAGTTGTTCCTTGCGAAACTCATCTAAGGTCCCACGAACACCTAACAACAAATGACCAATGAGAAATTGGTTACCTCGGTGGATGATGTGTTCGTGTTGAAATCCTTGTTCTTTAATCGTCCAAAGCATGAAGTGTAGTCGTTCCTTTATCTAAGTGATAGATCTGATCATAAATTTGAATGGGTTCATGGAGTGTACGATCAAGGGTTAATGTAATCGTTTCATTGGTAACATGAACTTTGATGTTTGATCCGAAGTATTGAATTGTAAACGAATAGCTGGTCCATGTCTTCGGGCATGTTGGTGCTAATTTTAAAACCTCACCATCACTTCGTAAACCTCCAAAACCATAGACGATATTGACCCACGCCGCAGCAATCGATGTTAAGTGTAATCCTTCTTTAGCATTACGATTGTAATCATCGATATCCATCCGTGTTGCAAATCCAAAGAAATCTAAAGCTTGTTGATGATAACCTATTTCATTTGCAAGGATAGAATGAATCGATGGTGATAAGGAAGATTCGTGAATGGTCTTTGGCTCATAGTAATCGTAGTTTGCTTTTTTAGTTTCTATATCAAATCGCTGGTTATATAAAAACATAAACATCAAGACATCGGGTTGCTTGATCATATCGTTGCGATAGATGCGATCATAACTCCAATGTGAATAAAGTGGAAAATCTGTCAATGGTATCGCATGGATGTCGATGTGTGGAAGATCATGAAATCCCTCATGTTGTTCATATATTTTTGTAGTTGGATCATAGGGGATATACATTTTTAAAACTTGATCTTTCATGATCTCAAGCTCTTCTTGACTGACATCAAGTCTTTTGATCACTTCTTGAATGAAGGGATCTTTGAAATATCTATGGTGAACATCAAGGAAGTATTGCATCGATTCGCGAGCTAATAGATTAGTATATGCGTTATGATTAACCATCATTTGAAACTCATCTGGTCCCATGACGCCATAATACCCGAATTTTGTTTTGTTTTGATTGTACTGACCACGTGATGAAAAAAACCGAGCAATTTCAACAAGCATTTCATATCCATAATGAATCAAGAAATCTTCATCTTTTGTATTCTTTACATAGTGCCAAATCGCATACATCACTGCGCTAGTTGGCTGAAATTGAAGCGAAGCATGTTGCCATAAATCACATGCCTCATCACCATTCAAAGTTGCGATTGGATAGCATGCACCTCGACAATCAAGTTCTCGTGCCCGTTTTCTGGCATGATTTAATGTCTTATAGCGAAACATTAAAAGATTTTTCGCTGCTTTAGGGTTTGAGAATAAGTAAACGGGTAGACAATACGTTTCAGAATCCCAAAAAGCGTGTCCTGAGTAAGCTTCACCCGTCAATCCTTTTGCACCAATATTATTTTCTTCAGATACACCTTGGTAGGTATTAACAAGTTGAAAGAGACAAAAACGAATTCCCTGTTGATTATATGGATCACCTTCAATTGTAATATCATGATGATTCCAGTAGGTTTGATAGAACTCTTGATTCATTGCTTGTGTTTTCATGTATGAAGCTTCTTCAAAAAAATACGTTGTCTCTTCTTTAAAGTGATCAATGGTTTTTGACATATTCTTATCAATCAATGAGACAATCGTTTTTTCAATGACGACTTCTTGACTTAAATCCATGAGCAGGGTTTCAATATTTAAACGCTGATGATAATCATAGCTAGAGACATAAGGGACGTTTACATGTAATTGATAAGCTGAGAATATTTGTTGATCAGTTGTTGTTTTTGCGAGTGTATATCCGTGTCCGTGTGATGTAACATCCCAAAAACCAGGATTACCCCAATGCTTAACATCGCTATCAAGTCCTATTTGAACAGAAATTTTACCGTGATAACCGAGTGGTTTTATCTTGATTTCTTGATGGGATAATTGATATGTTTGCATGTTTAAAATGCGTTTAAAGGTCACTTCAAGGAGGTCTTGAATGCGATATGATCTTATTGATTCGCCGGTCTTAAAATCAAGAATACGCTCATATTGAGATATCTTTTTGGGATCAAAAATAAAAACTTCATCATTAATAATCAATCGTGTATAAAAGATGTTGGTTGCATTCACCATGTAATGAAGCTTATCTGAGATGCCTTTATAGTGACTTCTTCTGATGTCTTTAGGCACTTCATAGATGCCATTAAAATAGGTACCAATTAATGTTTCTTTTGGATATCCTTCATCAAAGAACCCTCGAACCCCCATGTATTCATTAGAAAGTGAGAAAAGAGATTCAGATACCATTGCTTGTTTTTCATGAAAACCTATTTCTTTTAATTGCCATGGATGAACTTCTAGATAACGTTGTGCAACTTTTGCCATATAAATCTCCTCTTCGTCATTAAGTGACTTGTTATTTTATATAGGGGTAATAGGTGAGTAAATCATACTCGCGTTTGAGTGTGATGATACCATCGTGTTGATAAAGATCAACATGATGATCCGTCTTATGGAAGAAGACAGTTGGGTGTTTTTCATCGATGATCCACGTATATCCATAATTGATCAATTCTTGAATGACGGGATGATGAGGTATCCGATTAACGTGGATATTGGGATTAATGTTTGACTTAATCCGTCTTTTATCTTGATCAAACACATATATTGATTCATTCCATCCAATCATGAGATTTTCTAAGATAACCTCATTAGGGTTGACCATGATTTTAAAGGTTTGACCATAGACATCGACGTGGAGTAATTCTTTTGAACCCATATGTTCTTTAAAGATTAGTCTACCTGGTAGACCTGAATCTTTAACAATCTTCATATCTTGTGGTCTTATCGCAAGATACTTAGGTTGGCGTTGAGATTGTTCTATCGCTTGTATAAGATCTTTTGGAATATTGATGTTGTAATCGTGTATAAGAAGACGTTGATTTTCATATGTAACGTTGATAATATTTGCCTCTGGTGATCCAATAAATTGAATAACATCGAGATGAATAGGATCTTGATACATTTGTAAAGGTGTTCCTACTTGGATAATCTTTCCATCCATCATCAAGACGAGTCGATCAGCCATTGCCATCGCTTCAATCTGATCGTGTGTCACATAAAGTGATGTGATTGACATTTCTTTTTGTAGACGCATCAATTCTGTACGCATACCTGTTCTTAATAGTGCATCTAAGTTTGATAAAGGTTCATCAAAAAGAATCAATGGCTCATTATCGACTAGAGCACGTGCTAATGCGACTCTTTGTCGTTGACCACCCGATAACTGATGTGGATAACTTCCGAGTTTTTCTGTAACATGTAGTTTATTAGCAACTTCTTCTACTCTTTTTTTCTCTTCAATCCTCGATAACTTCTGATTGATTAATCCGAATTGAATGTTCTCTTCAACAGTTAGATGAGGAAGAAGTGCATAATTTTGAAATACAAAACTCAAATGTCGTGTTGAAGGATCTTGATCGTTTTGGAATGATCCATTGATCCATAGTTCGCCTTCTGTGATCTCTTCAAGACCTGAAATCATGCGAAGCATCGTTGTTTTACCCGAGCCCGAAGGTCCTACGAAGACTAAAAACTCACCATCAAAGATCTCTAGTGAGACATCTTTGATTACCATGGTTTTCTTTTGATAGGCTTTATGGACATGTCTGAGCGATATATGACTCATCAAAATCTCCTATTTGATCCCTGTGGTTGCCACATTGGATGTAATGCGTTTCTGGAAGATGAAGAAAATAAGAATCGGTGGAATCATCGTCAATAATAGCAACGTCAAGAACTGATCGAGTGTCATGTTATAGGTGAAAAGTTCTGCATTCACTCTAAATAGTTTGATCATCACTGTCCAATAATCTTGATTATTAATCATAATATAAGGGAGAAGAAAATCATTCCATGCACCCGTCACGCTGAAGATAGCAACCACCATCATGACTGGTGTAGAAAGTGGGGTGATAATTTTAAAGAATGTTTGAAGTCTTGTTGCACCTTCAAGTTCTGCAACTTCAAATAAATCTTTGGGTAAACGATCAAAATGTGCTTTAAATAGCAGGAAATTGAAGGGTGAAGCCCCTGCAATCAGCCAAAAAGGGATCAGTGTGATGAATGTTGATTGAACCTGACGAAGAGACATGGCTGTGAGAGTTGAAATCCATTCATAGATGCTCATGATATTTGCATAAAGCGGAACTAAAGCAACAGCAGGTGGAATCAACATAGAGCCTAGAATCAAGTAGTAGATGATGTGATATCCTCTTGGTTTCAAAATAGAAACAACATAAGCAAGAAGCCCATTAAATAAGATTGCAGAGATGGCGGCACCGAGTGATATAAATAAAGAGTTGTACACATTTTTAATAATTTGTGTCTTTTCCATGACGATGATGAATTTATTAAAATCAAAGGTCGCAGGTAAAAATGTGTAGTTTTCTGGACTTTGTAAAAGTTCACTACTTTCCTTAAAGGATGTCACAAAGAGCCAAATGAATGGCGTTAATACAAACATTAATCCAACACATAATAGAGTATACATGATGTAGTAACCAAGTCGTCTTGATGTTTTCTTATAATCTGAATAGGTGAGAATGCCTTCGTTTTTTGATGTAAAATTTTTGAGTTCAAAGTGCTTGGTGAGGTTAAAAAAAGCGTGTATTCTTCGTGTAATCCATTGAATTAATATTGAGGTTCTCATCCATGTCAAAAATTTTATAAAAGCTTTCTTAAGCCATTTATAAGCGCTTAACACTGATATGATTATCTTTCTTGTTGGCTTCTTATCACGCTTTTCCATACGCTTTTGAAGATCATAGGCTGTTACATATATTTTGGATCGAAATTGTTTTTCAGATGTCTTCTTATCAAAATAAAGATAGATATAGGTAAAGCCTAGTAAGATCAACATCGTGATAACACCTAACGCTGCTGCTTGACCTGTATCTTGAGTCGTATAGATGAGTTTATAGATCAGCAATCCTAACGTGTTTGCTGTATCATTGGTTTGACCCATAAAGATCATAGGTTCGTAAAAAATTTGAAAAACAGAAATGATCTGTATGATCAGTAATAGTTTCACATTGGGTAGAAGGGCAGGTAATGTTATGAATCTCAGTCTCTTCCATACCGATAACCCTTTAATACGTGCTGCTTCATATAAACTATGATCAATAGATTGTATGGTTGCAAGATAGATCAGCATGGTTGCTCCTGCTGATTTCCATGTAAGCGTCATGATGATAAGAGGAATCGAGAGACTATCATTGCTGATCCAATGTGAGGTTGGTAGACCTAATTTAGATAAGATGATATTAAAAAAGCCATAATCATTTGCATCCATCATAATCTTCCAAGTCAAAATCACAGCAATCGCAGGAACAATATTAGGCAGATAGAAACCCACCTTAAATAAACTCTTTGTCTTAATGACTTCACTAATAACAAGTGCTAAGATAATAGGGATGATAAAGCCAATCAGTAGTGAATATATGACATAAAGAACCGTGTTTCCAAAAGCTTGACCAAATCTTGGATCAGAAAAAATCTTAAGATAATTCTCAAATCCATGAAAACCTATCATGTCAAAGTTTCTTGTTTTTGAAAATGAGTAAATCACATTTTGAATGAGTGGACCCCAAATAAAAAAGGCAAACAAAACAAGCGAGGGGATTGCAATCACCCACGCAACAATCTCTTTTTTGAATTGTCGTTTTGCTTGCTTTATATCTGTCATATTAATCGAGTTCTTCTCTTAAGTAGGATTCAAATAATTCTTGTTTTGAGTTAAGTGATGATTGAACATCAAATCCTGGATTTTTTAGATTGACCACAACTTGATCAAGAAGTTCATACATGTATTGTGTGTAATATGGTTCTTCTCTTCTTCTTGTATCTGGCAGTTTATCATAAAAATCTTGGAAATTATGAAATGCGCTGACGTTGACATATTGAGCATTGAGTGATTCAATCAATGTCACATAATCATCATTGATCCATGGACGTACTTCAGGTAATATGAGCATGTTTTTTTGTGTTGCAGTCTGTAAACCTTCACGCATAGCACTCTGTGCTGCCTCACTTATCTCAGGTGAACGACCCATGTACTCTAAAAAACGAATCGCACCTTCAACGGCTTCATCTGAGTCATAAGCACTAAACATATAAGGTGTTCCACCAAAGAGTGTATACTGTCCTCCAGGACCTGCAGGAATCGGAACAAATGCAATAGAATTTCGATTCATACCACCTTGAGTAATCACATTTGAAATGACATCATTACCTGCAATCGCCATTCCAATTTGACCATTTCCTAATCGGGTTGCCCATTCTGAATAGTTCATGTTTCCAATTGGAACTAACTCATGATCATAAAATGATTTTAAGAAATTCATAGCATTTACAGCCTCAGTCGAATTTAAGTTAGCATGAATCTTTCCATCCAAGCCTTCTTCTTGTAGGGATGCTCCAAATGCCCATGCGTAATTGGAATATTGCCAACCACCATTTTTATCGACGTTTAAGATAATCATACCATCAACACCAGCAACTTCTTTAATCGTTTGTGCATAGGTAAAAAGTTCATCCATCGTTTGTGGATAACGTTTTTCTGAAAGATTATTAAGGTTAACGATATCATAGATACCATCGTTATTGTCATCTTCAACAAGTCCTGCATCAAAGAAAACATCTAAATTGATGATTAGACCTAGTCCATACCCATCTCTTGGAATTCCATATAGGCGATCATCAAACGTTAAATATTCTCTTAGCGAAGGATCCATCTTGTCATACCAACCTAAATCCATCACGATATCTGTGATATCTTTTGCGTGACCCCCTGATACGATCATTTGCGGTTCAGTAAACCAGGTTTGAAAAACGGTCGGTAATGTTTTTGAGTTTGCACGTGCATAAAAAGCTTCAACAGAATATGTAAAAGGTTCTCCAATGATTTCATATTCAGGATAATCTTCTTCAAACCGCTGTTTCCATGTATTAAACATGGTGATATCATCGGTATTTGCTGATTCAGGCCACATGCCAATGACGACTTCGATTTTACCACTCGGTTTACATGCGATTAAGATCATCATGCACAAGAGCATGATAGATAAAATTTCTATTTTTCTTTTCATTATATTCTCCTCATGTTTTTATTGTACACCGCTTCATGCAATAAAAACATGCGATTTCTCCCCCTCCAAAGGGAAGAGGAGAAATCACGCAATAGTCTAATTATTCAATCGGTGTATCCGCAAATAAACGCATTTGATGACCATAGATATCATCAGATACGGTGAGGTTATCGATATGAACGCCACCAGCGTTGATATGAAAACCTAGCACTTGTAATCCATTAGGATTTGTAACATAATCACTCAGCAGAATCGAAACTCTCATATAGTCATTGCCGATAGCGGTGACAACGCCATCTGTGACAAGTGTACTCCAGTTGACAATATTCCCATCACCAAGTTCTAATCTAAATGAATCTGCATTGTTACCTGTTGCAATCTTGATATCAAAACTTAAGAAGTTTGCACCTGCGATCTTGGGTGATCCAAAACGAACCGTTGCATATTCTGCTGTTACTAAGTTGATTTGTCCATCTACAACAAGTGCCCATTCACCCCTCCAATACTTCACACCATCATTGGTTGGTGTTGCTGCAAAATCTTCTTCTAAGAGAGGGTATTGACCTTTATCTGGATCGTTCCACTGGAAGGATAGATTGTCGATATAGAGAATAGCACCATCATTGGCTTCAATTCCAAATTCATCTGAATATGGGAAACCCGATAAAACAGCATCAATCACGATGTGTCCTGTCGTACCAGCAGCTGGTAATGTGATAGGGTTACCATCTAAACCGATGAGTTCGGTATTCCACTTATGTGTTCCACCGACATTGAGTCCTAGACTGCCAGTCACTTCAACTTTAACATCGAAGGCGATATATCTTGGTTTTGCCATCACACCAGTATGATACTGAACATAACCTGTAGTTGCATCAAGTTTAAGCATGATGTTACCTTCAACATCAACAAATGATGATGCTGTGCCATAGTTATTGGCCCAATATTGAGACGAACCAATCTTACCATTTGCATCACCAACTGCAATGCCGTCCCAAGATCCCCAAACGAGTTCTTGATCAAAATATGGGAAATCGTTATACCAAGCAAGGTTATCGAGTTGATAAATTTCTCCATCACTTGCATGGAAACCAATCGTATCGGTTAACGCGAGACCTGATGCAACCCAATCAATGACATAGTGATGCCATTGACCGTCAGCAATCACATGCATCGGAGCACCGTTTTCAAGAATGAGTTGACCATCTTTTGCCCATAGTGGAGCACCCGTGGGTCCAACTCTAAAGGATTCAATCGTACCTGATGTCACAACCTTGAGATCAAAACCTAAATAACGGCCTGTGCCCTTAATACCAGTATGATATTGTGCATAACCTGTACCATCGATTTGTAAGGCTTGATTGGTTTCACCATCGGCAACAATCGTTGTTGCTGAATCATAGACGTTTGCCCACCATTGGTTACCACTTACTTGACCTTGTGCACTACCCAATGTTAATCCTTCAAAATCTGCCCATAAAAGTTTAGATTCTGGGTTTCTACTTGTCATCGGATTTGCAAAGAAGATGGCATCAAAACTAATAGATGAACCTGTGTAATAGATTTCAAATCCAGCAAAATCAGTTGAATAACCTGGTGTTAAGGTTAAATCAATGATCATGTATGTCCAATCACCATCGATATAGGGATATGATGCCATATCTTCAGGGATGGAAGGTAGACCTAAACCAGCTTGCCATTGATTTGCATAAACCACTGCAGAAGACTGATCATTAAAGCTAAGTTGTGACATTCTTAAGTTATCTAATGTTGCACCACTGTTTAATTTATACTTCAAGACCAAATAACGATATTGATGCTGATTAGCTTTCGTTGTTGAATGAACTTTGTAGCTAACAAAATCACCACCTGTTGAATCAAAGGTAATTGCACCACTACCAATTGAAGATGCTTGTAGTCCTGAATAAGAAATAAGGTAGCTAAAACCATTTTCAATGGCAACAGGATTATCTGCTGACCAGTTGGGGAGTGCACCAATGGTTGCACGATTGAAATTATCATAGATAAGAGGATGTTCTAAGTCAAGTAAAGGATAGTCAACTGCTTCATAATCACCAAGATAGGATAAGAATGCTTGTGAAATGGCTACAGCAACATCACCATTGTTGATGAGTTTATATCCTGCAATAACATCAGTGCCTTCATAGATCTCTGCAAATGCGATGGTGACATTGAGCCAACCACTACCTAAACTTTGTGGAAGATCTAAAATATCTGCAAATCCAACAGGTGTACCAACGGTACCATTTTGGAAGACTGGAGCGATCGAAAGATCAGTGATATCGAGTAAACCTGGGCCTTCTTGACGCATGCGAAGAACAACATGTGTGTGATCCACATTGGCATCACCATCGATATATTCACCATAGAATCCAAGAGGTTGTACGGTGACGTAAGAACCTACAGATACACCCACAGTACCGCTCCAATAATCACGGTTTTGCGAGTAATCACTTCCTTCATAGGGGAAGATCGGGTTTGGAACTTTTGAATAGTAAGCATCCTTAATTTCAAGAATACCACTACCATCTGAAGATACATTCATTAAATGGAAACCCACCATGACACCGGTAGCATCCACATCGGCATGACCCGATTTACCAACATATGTCTTACCATCAAGCGTATCGGTGATACTAATAACATAATTATGCCATGTGCCATCGAGTTCACGTACGTTATTTTCTAAATCTGGATCAAATGTTTCTGTAAATGGAACAACTAAGACTTCATGATTATCATCCAATCTAAATCCAATCGCTAAATCCTCAATCGATGCACCTGCAAAACCTCGAAGACGTAGAACAAGATATTGGAAGGTTGGAGCAGATCCATTTTGACTACCTGCTTGTTTCCAAAGCGCTCCATCAGGAGTGTGACCGATGTTTTGTGAATAACCTACACGAATGAAGGGTTGATCGGTTGCAATCGATGCATGACTGATGATTTCTGATGTTAATGTATTCGATGTGAAATCATTGATCATTTGATCAAAATCAGCATTATATACACGACCCGTATAAGTCGGTGAATCAGGAATACCAATGAATGTATATTTTGCCTTTAATGTGATATCTTCAGTCACCGGTGTATCAAATGCATAGACTTCATCGTCTAAAAGCCATCCTTCAAAAACAAAGGCTTCTTTGGTTGGATCGGATGGTTCTGTAGCTAATTCACCATCTTCTATGGTTTGTGATGCCACATTGCTACCACCAACAGTATCAAAGGTTACCGTAAATTCTTCGATGACAATAATCTCTTCATATCTCGCCATCAAGGTGATATCTTGTGTCACAGGAGTTGTAAAGTTATAAATACTTTCTCCTAAATACCAATCATCGAAGGTATAACCAGTCTTTGTGGGATCAGTAGGTCTTGAAACGGTCTGTCCCTCTTCCACTTCAACGACAACGGGTGTTGTTCCATTATCGGCATTAAATGTAACATTGAATGTCACGGTTGGTACCGGAGTCTCTTCACCAGGTTTGCAGCTAACGAGTAGTATCGCTGCGAACACGAAGAGCATCCACTTCAATGCATGAATACCCAATTTTTTCATATTTTCTCCCAATCAGATGCACGATAGTATGCATCATTTTTTTTCATGTGAGGTGACTATCCACCACTGTAACAATTATTCAAAGACACTAATTTCTGAGAATTGTGCACCATAACCACCTGGTGCAGAATTCTCGGTGACGATCAAGATGATTGATCGCATGGAGATGCTTTGTGGCAACACAATGGATACCATGTTACCTGTTGCATAATCAAATGGATAGGAACGGGGACCTTCAAAGAGATTGATCCACCCCAAAGATACAAGAGTTGTTTCAGCGGAGACTGAATATTTGATTTCTATCGTTTGATTTCGTGCTGGCCAACTGGATAGTGGAGGTAAGTGAAGGTTGATGATTCGCACTTGATAAGATGCGCCCATATCAACGATAATCCATCCCGGCCATACATTTTTCTTGGATTCAAAATATGTTGTTACATCACCATCTGTTAGCTTTTCGGGATTATAAACATCTTCATATGCGTTTGCATAAGGTGTTTTACCAAAAGTTAATGATGCCGGGAAGAACTCAATGTAACGTAAGAAGGGTTGAGCAGTGTAGATCACACCTTCATTAAAGTAGAAACGTAGTTGAACCGCTAAATAATCACCTGGTGCTAAACGAATATCAACATAATTATTCTTAGAGGGTGAGAACTCATAATCTTCACCATTGAGTTTTTTGGAGAAAACTGGAAGTCCTGTTGTTGAACTGATGGTAGTTGCTGCGTATACAGAAATATTTTGCATCATGAAATACATCGATTCAGGATCTCCATATAAGCGAATAGATCCAACCTTGAAGGCTTCACCAAATATGATTGATAGGGCAATATATGAAGCTTTTGTTGCACCTTCTTGCCATGGTGCAGCTTTCCACATCGATTGATCATCTACTAAAACATTTGCCACTTCAAAACCAGGAACATCATGGTTGGTAAGGATTGCTCCACCCCAATCTTGAGTAGAGATTCCATAAGTTGCACGCACTGTGAAACTTCCTTCAATCTTAGAACCTGCGTAAGGAGGTTCAACACGTGAAACAGCAAATTCCGGTACTTCAATAGCTACTTGACTTCTTGCAGGAACAACCGTTTTATCAACAACGTTATAATCTCCTAATTCCAGTTCATAATAATGATACACAGGCGCACCTGTTGGTGTATTAGACGATTGAATCGTGATATTGGATACAAAATTATTTGCGTTGATCTGGTCAGCAGATGAGATTGGTGCACCATGGAACTCAACATCCTTGAAGTAAATGTTTGAGATATTCTTGGTTGCATCAAATCCATTCATGCGAATAACAAGATCTGATGTTTCCTGTCCGATTTTTTTGTCATTTAGTACTTTAATATTTTCAAAATAGACATTTCTAATTGTTCCACGTTCAAATTGTGATTTTGACCAATCTGCTTTATACGCAATCGTCATATCAATCAAAAAATTATCGTAGGTCTCAGTCCATATGTCACCAACTTCATACGCATTTTCCACAGTAATATTTCTAAAGTAGATGCCATCGATATTGGCTTGGTCAGCGTTATGAATACTCATGACTGCTTTATGATAGTTATGCAATACGGTTATATCTTCAAATGTCACATTTTCGATTGAAGCACCATAGGTTTCATAGCCAACCTCCATGGATTGCGCCAAATCAGTCCATAAGATATTATTGGAGAAAAGAATGTTTGCTGTTGACTGATTATTGACATTTTTGACAACCAATGAATCATCCCATGTACGAACGAATGAGTTACGAACGACGACATCTTGACACGATTGAATAGAGATACCGTCACCGTTGGGTCGAGCGGTGATTATTTTGATGTTATCAATTAAAATGTTGCTTGATTCTTGAGCATGAATTGTCCATCCCGCAGGATCTAAAAACGAAATGCCTTCAATGGTGATGTTGTCACTTTTTTGAAGTTCAATGGGAATCGCACGTTGCGATGCGTCTTCTCTTGGGTAAATCGAACCCGAGATAATGCCTCGTCCACGGATCGTAATATCTGAGAGTTCATACATATTAAACTGACCGTATACAAGTGCTCCACCCGCTAAGTAAACGGTTTGACCCGATTCGAGGGGGATTGTGTCTGTTTTCCAAACCCCTGGACCGATGTAGAGGATTGAATCATCCAATGCTGCTTCCTCCTCTGTAATTGGGTCCTCTTCAATTGGATTAGCAAATAGATGAATCGCTTCCTGAATGACAGAACCGTTAGGTGTCGTTTGTGGAACTGGATCATTAAGTTGAATAGTATAATTTGCTGGATATTCCAAATCAAATTCTATGACGTTATCGTCAACTGTTACATCAATGTCATAAATTAGAGGATGAACCGATGCTTTTGTTACTTGATAGTCATCTAAAATACGAATTTTAACATGGACTTTACCCAAGAAATCAAAACTTGCAACCGATGTATATGTTGTTGCATTAATCCATGTAAAACTTCGTGCGTGATTGACCAATGTTTCATAGACGAATAAAGGAGATTCTTCGACTAAAATCTCATAACGATCTGATGACTGTAGGATATCCGGCATATCATAGATCTTTAAAACAGTTAACGTTTGGACACCATAAAGAATATTGATGTTAAACGTTGCAGATAAGTCCAAATAGGTAATCGTGATTGTTTTTGATCCAACGACCGTTGAATCAAACCCTGTTATTTGATAATCGGTGACCACTTCTTCACTATCACCTTTTTTGTAGGTAACAATCAGTCCAGTAGGATCAAAGCTTTGATTGAGAAAATATGATGTTTTATAGTCACCCGAGATGATTAGTTCTGCAGTATCACCTTTTTTACAACCAAGCAAAAAAGTGAAACCGAGAATAAATATCAAGATAAGTGCTAGTTTTTTCATGGGCATGAGTATTCACCTTTCATAGTTCATTTCGCCCTTATTATACATGAACGTTTTCAAGATTGAAAGCGTTTTTTTAAAAAAAGTTAATCGGTTAACTAAAATCGATATAACAAGATAAAAAAGCGTGTTTTTTTAATATATTGCGCGAATAAAAAAGATGGAAGTCTCCATCTCTGTTCTCTAGTTCATACATAAAAGGACGTTACTTATGAAAAACAGACCGATACAGAAAACATGTTCCTTTCATTTGCTTACCGATGATAGCTGGATCTTCATCCATATAGCGTTGAGCATCTTCATCATCTTTAGCTTCGAAAATCACAATTCCAAATCCTCCATGAGTCGGATTATCGGTGCGACCGACATGCATGAGCTTTCCTGCTTCAAAGTCTTTTTTTAGTCTTAAAAAATGACGTTCAACGGCTTGATGATCTTCTTCTGTCCATGCATGATCTTCATAGAGTCTTGGATCAAGTGTTAAAACATAACAATATGTTTTCATCTTTGTCTCCTATAATTTAATCAAAGTTAAATCAATCTCATAGCGTTTCATATGCTCGCTTAATCGATCTATCAGATATTGATCACGTGGAATATAGACAATC
>Ga0116194_1001087_pt1 | contig 17992 bp, 11 predicted proteins | sample AD_SCU001_MetaG_FD_89887 | JGI IMG/M metagenome (GOLD analysis project Ga0116194, IMG submission 89887) | Active sludge microbial communities of municipal wastewater-treating anaerobic digesters from China - AD_SCU001_MetaG | ecosystem: Engineered > Bioreactor > Anaerobic > Digestate | place...
AAGCGCCGGGCGGTGGGGGTCGTTTGAGGGGTGGCGTAAGACCACCCCTCCGTGCGAGGAGCGCGGTGCCGCAGCACGGCGCGACGAGCACTTCCTGCAGACGATGACCGGCGAGTTCCGAGCCGGTCATGGTCGTCTGAGGTCCCAAACAGGAGGAGAAGACCAGGCAGACGCCACGACTGGAGGGAGGTGAGGCTCGCGAAGTGGAGCGGGAACGGAACGGAGCGAAGCGCCGGAGGCGCGGGCCTAGGCCGACCGGAGGGAGTGTGGTCTGCCGGTTGAGGGTCCAAACCAACGGTTTTCCTCTGAGGTACAAGTTCACTTTGGTCATCGATCGTCTGGATACGGTTCGGGCTGCTGGTCCTTGAAATGGACTTTCTTCCGGTTTTGGGAAATGCGTGAATTGGACTTCTAGTTTTGAGAAGAGATGACAGTAGTGGTCACGAACATGAAATTGGATTTGTGGAAGATGCTTCGACTGCAAAAGAAGGAGTACCGAATTATTACAATTCTTCAGCCAACAGTGTCAGATCATCAACCACTCTCGCAAGTTCCCAAGCCGCCGGACCTTCAATAAGTAACCCTATCTCAAAATTTTTGTACATGCCCCCCCACGAAAGGTTTGCAGAACCAACCAGCGCTTTTCTCCGATCCACGATTATTATCTTGGCATGGAGTGGCCGATTTTGCGGATCTAGAAAATTGAATATCTTCACATGCCGATATTCTGAGGTAAGTTTCTTTAATCTCTCTACAATTGTTGTTGCTTGAGAATTGATGTTATTGATGATAATCTTGATATTCACCCCCTTACTTGCGGCACACTCGATTAAGTCGAGAATATGTTCTGCATGAGTTGAAAAAATATATGCAACGATTACAATCTCATCGCTTGCATCCCTTAGCATTTCCACAACCACTGGCTCAGTTCCTCGTACACCGCTCCTCATAATTTCGGGGCCGGTAACGAGAATCCTTACATCGGTCATGGCATATTCTCCAGCAACACATTCCTGTCCAGCCACATATTTCTATGTTCGCATGACGTTTCTGAAACAAGAAGACACCCGTAGCAGGCTGCCCCGTTATACTGGCCCGGAGTGATTTGTTTCTCACGGCACAGTGGATCTCCAGAGCAATACCGGAGTTGTTCAAAACTTAGATTGAGGATTTCCTGGAAAAATGGGACCAGAGCAATTAATCCTCCAAGTGTACCGTCAGTTCCGGGTTGCGTTGCATAGATCAAAATCCCTCCTCTGTTACCCTCCTCGTTACACTCAACGTATACTCTTTCCCGGATAGCAGCAGAAGAGTATCCTGCCTCTATTGAGATTGAACGTAGAATTAAATGGCTTAATGTATGCCAATAGACAAAAAGGGGATGGAGTTCTTCGCGATTATCGGGCTGCCGGAATATGTGAGGGGGATATGCAGTGGAATTTCGGTAATTTTCAAGCCATTTTTCTGCAGATATTCCCCGGAGATCCGGCTGATAATCAGCGTCTCCATCCAGAGTGATAAAGATACCTTCGCCAAGGAATTCAACTCCAGGATACCATTTCTGTCCTGGGTTGTTTTGGTCAGGTATTCCAATATCAACAGGTGTGGATGGAGTATTTGTATCCACTTCACGACGGTAGCCAGTATTAACAGTTACAGTTCTCAGTCGTAATATTGGTGTGACTCGGAATCTTGCACCGTTTGTGCCCGGGAAGACCCTTACTTTGTTTGGATCGACTTCAAATATCACCTGCGAACGAGGTCTTGGAGCGGTAACAGGTGGTGCTCCGTGATATGAAGCCCTCCTCAGGGCGCGGAACTCTTCCAGAATTAGTTCATGATATGTATCTGGGATTGGGTTCATGATGTCCTGAATTGCGTGACTTATCTCTTCCCATTCGTGACTGCAAATTTCTATTGCAACGTTCCCTGTAATTAATCGTCTTTCTTGTAAATTGTTTACCCTGCCCCTGAAGTCCCGATCTGAAACCACGGGCGTCGCTACGAGGCCGTGATATATTGCTGGAGTCTGGAGGAGATTATGAAGGCGGGTAGATCTCGGAGGGATGGAGAAAAGGGTAATAAGGTTGGGCAGCCTCAGGTTGGAGGCCTGTCTCTGTACCATTTTGGCTGATGCGTTGCATCCAGGCCGAACTGGAGCATTTATATTAAATGGCTCACGTTCAGGGTGCCGCCCACTACACTCCCAATGACGACTATATGCATCACCAAGGTTACCTTCTGCACCGCAAACCGGACAGCGGATTTCGATGTTGGATAGAGCGCCCCCTCCACCCGACCACATAAACCAGATATTGTGGCTACAGGTTCCATCATAATTTTGATGAGCGACTCGACTCCAATTTACATCGTCTATATGTCCCTCAGGGCAGGCCATTATAAAGCGAATTGCCTCAATCCCCTGCCGGTCCACACTTCTTCTATGACAAACAGGACATTCTTGGCCACGGAACAGCACGTCATGAGCGGGATGTTGTGAATTGGTTAAGCAAAGTTTCCATGTCGGAAAGGCCCGGGTTCTATAAATATACCAATTTTCCGCTGCTCCAAGTTCTGCGTTCGATGGTAATCGGAAAATCCTTGCCCCACCAAGCAGCCCCTGAGTAATTCTGGGATCAGATATTTCAAAACTATTTATATTCAAATTATTTGGTTCGAAAAGACCAATGTCCGGGAGAGGAACTATCCGGGGACCTTCTCTTCCTTCCAAGATTGCCCCGGGTCCGTATGTTGTAATATATTGGGATGATCGGATGTGTTGAGTCATATTCTCTCACCTCTCTGTCTGGAAGAATCGGTCTGGAAACCTGTTGTTTCCTCAATATCTCTAAGGGATTGAGGTGCATTTTCGTAGACAACATCGAGTCCAGCATGTGTATGCTGGGGGTCTCCGAGTACCACAGGATGCTGCGGAGGCTGGTCTATTGCATACTCAACATACTGGAGCCCAGCGCTATTTCTTGCAGTTAGTTGCCAGTTATCCAGTTCATGAGCGATCTGATTCCGGACATCCCCGGGTACAGGTCTCCGGATCTCTGGCTGCTGCTGAGATCTGTCCTCGAATATTTCGGACAAATGTTGTACTTCTGGTGCCTGCATACGATTTCGTGCCATTTCAGGCGCCGTATTCGGAATGTGCCATTGTATTTGACCGTTTCTCCTGTTTCTTAAGATAAATACTCCTACCGGCCCTCCCGCTCGTACAAGGGCACCCGGTGAGAATGGGTAGACAGTAATTGGTTCTACAAACCGGTGTAACTGATGATGGTATCCTGCAAAAAATTCATAGTGATTTAGATCACGAGGGCGGGTTGCTCGAAGCAACGTTACAACAAGGGCTCCCCTACTCCTTCCTACCCTGCCTGTGGACTGGATATATGCAGAAGTTGTCTTGGGTTGTCCATGCACCACCATGAGTCCGATTCTTGGGATATCAACACCGGTTCCAAACATTGATGTCGTAAATAGTGCATCCGCAGCATTTGGATACTGTTTCCCCAGTGTATCTAGGATGCCGGGCAGATCTGTTGAGGTCCTCCGCCCGGAGAGTTCTTCGGCTCTATCTTCGCTGATCGGCCGGGCATTGGTACCATACATCCCATGCAATCTTTGTGGAATGTCCTGTCTATACAATGCCACTCCTCCTCCCAGCTCTCTGATTGCATTGTAGTATCCGGTCAGTGTCCAGTAAGGATCAATATGCGGGTGATCCCTCTGGATATAAGCCGTCTCAAGTAACCGGGCCCAAATCCGATAGGAAGGAGTCAGAGCACCCCTGCCGGGAGCACAAATCCCTAAATACAATCTTCCAGGAGCGTTATCCTGCAGAATGTGAAGCGAGTTATCCTGTTCGTTCCGGACAAAGAATCTGTCGTCAGATGTCAACCCCTGCGGGGGGAAGAGTTGTAAATCCCGGGTGAAGATTGCCTGCACCTGATGCTCTGCTCGTCGAATGGTTGCTGTTGATGCGATATACTTAATCCTGTGGGTATTTACTTCTCTACAGAGAAAATCAACGGCAGTTTCGTAAAGTCCCATCAAGCTCCCGAGAGGTCCCTCAATAAGGTGGAGCTCGTCTTGGATTATCAGATCAGGAGCATCCAATGGTTGAATGGATTGATAAATGTAATTGGGTCTTTTTCCAGCCGGGATCGGATGTCCGTTGGTATTATTTCTTGGTAAATAACGCCGGTAAAAACCGTATATCGCATGGTGATACTCGACATTACCAAAAAATCCCGACGCTCTTGCTTCAAAGGGTGGCCGGGCAAACTTATCGACGGTTGCTACGATCACAGATGGCAATTTCTGATAGATTTGTTCATCGACCGTCAGAGCTGGAATTGGAATTCTATCCGAAAAAAAGGGTGATTCTCCATGGGCAAACGCTGGGTTTGTGTGAATCAGCCTATTCCCATCATCGGCTACATGCTGACCTGGGCTGATTACCCGGATTGAAGGTGCAATCGATCCACCTACCGGAAGAGCATTGGCAAGCCATCCGTTTGGTGCACCTCCATACCACGGCACATGTAATGGACACGCCGGGTTCGGACAAAATAACTCAAAGTCATATTCCTGACTCTTGTCAGGATCGTTGGCATTTCGATAGGATCTGATGAAGTAGCCCGGTCTCGACGCTCTGGTTGCAACGATGGATGCTTCAATACCATTGGTGCGCAGGCGCGCGCGAACTTCGTCCCATAATTGATCGATATCGTCATCCCTTACTTTTCCGTCGGCTAGAAGATCAAAGGATAGCGTTGAGTAATCACGGGCTTCATGTGGAGATAGCCTGACAGCCTCAACGTGGGTCTGGCCCCTTGACATGCCCTGCAGGCCACCGAGTATTGCCGGGTTAATATTCGTGTTGGTCCGAATTACGAAGTGCAGACTATACTGCCCGGGATGTAATCCTGTTTCGGGAATCGCGAGAATATTCCCGCATGCAGGACAGTTCAGTACCTGGGCAGGTTCACTATCTCTATCTGGATGCTTTACTTTCAGTAATGTTAACGCTCCTGGAATAGGCCTCCGTCCTCTAATAAACATGTCACCCATCCGATTGGGAGTTACTCCTCCTCCCACCCAGAGACCTATATTAAATGGGGTGGTTCCCCAGAGATGATGGACATCCAGAGAAGAGTTATCAGGTCTCCATCCAACAGGCGCCCCTGAGAGCAGGTTATGTACTCGTAATTTTTCGCAGGCGGAGATGAGACTGAGTGTTCGTCGAAATTGTTGTATTGTAAGCAACCTCAGAGTGTATCTTGTAATAATCGATACTCCAGCACCGGTTCTATCGCCCGAATCTCTGCTCAAAGATCGCCTCCGGCGATATGCGAGGGTGAATGCAGCAACTGCAAGATATGCCTCGGTCTTTCCTCCACCGGTTGGAATCCATAACAAATCGACAACGGATCTACTGTCCGATCTGGGATTGACAATGGACTCGATGCATATTAAAAAATAGGCTAATTGAAAAGGCCAGTATGTAAGTGGGCTCCTTCGTGGTGACCAATACGATTGTATATCCATAGCCTTGTTTGCAAAGCAGAAGGCAAGCCGTGCATCTGAATCACTGCATAATAGATCTATGCTTAAAACGATCCTGCGTTGGATGTCTCTGCATTTATTGATATATGTAACCGCAATTCTTCTTTGCTCTTCGGGCAATAACAACAATTCCTGTTCTTTTTCATCAATCCATCTCTGATATCCATCTGCAATCGGTGTTAGATTTGATCTCAGCTCCTCAACGTCCCACAGCTGTGCCAGATTTCCAGCAGATAATTCGGGAGTTACTCTGTAGTTATCAAACCAACTATAATCAGGGCCCGGGATGGAATATAACGGAACAAATTCTGTTCTTACGTCCGGGGGTGAAAAGGGACCGCTTATATCCTGACTCAATAGATCCCCATCTAGCCACCTGAAGGGAGTGTCTCTGGCGCAGTTAGGAAAATCGAGATCTTCCAGCACTTCGCTGATTGCTTCAGGATCGATGCCCTTCCATATCGCAGAACAGAGATGCCCTCGTGCGAGCAAAGGGCGATCTCGGTAGAGGAACTCAAAATTCTGTTCATCTGCGGAAGAAGGGCTGCTGCGCAATCCGGGAACGATTTTTGTTCCAGGACTACAACTAACGCGTATCTGTGGCTGGAATATGTGATGCGCGGCTGAAGCCCATGTTTCTGCAGGAACACGGATTCGATTTACAAAATATATGGTAACTATTTGCTGATTGTCTGTTTGAGGCTGGAACAGGAGATGCAAGGAGATTTCGGCGTGATCGGAGTCACTTACCGTTCCCGATTCATTGAAAAAGAATACTCTGTCTGACGTCTGTGTAACTGATACAACTGCGGCCCGGGGTTCTCTTTGCCAGTCATCAGATCCGACTAGTCTGTACCTCGCCCATGTTACACAGATATCAATCTGGGCTGTCTGTGGTGATTCGACAATAAATGAAATGCCCATACTTGGTGGTCGACTCTGGGGGTCGAGGGCAGGAGAGAACATGAGTGAGAAATTTTGATCCGAATCTGCTGTATTGTCGTCATCGTATGACTCAGTATCTGCCGTTGGCAATTCTGCTTCATTATTAATATCCCGAGGAGGTGGAGACGAAGAGGACATAACTGGCGCCAGAACACCTGTAAGGTACTCATCGAGTGGGGATCGATCTCTCATTATTTCATGAATGCCCTCTCGTGGCCCAAGAACTTCCTTAACGAGGTCAGTGACAAAGAGTTCTCTCATTCAAATCCACCTTATTTCAGAGTGTCGGTTTTACGGGTTGATAAAGAATGCTCTTTGCGATTAGAGTCACGGCGTGGCTCCACGGCTTGTTCAATCGCATCCTGTACGTCCTGAACGCCGGGTAGACTCAGAACAATGTATCAGGGAAAATACGGTAAAAAAACGATATTACACCAGTATTGTCTCGAATCGGTAAGAAGGAGCGTCCGAGGCTATCTTCCACTTGAGTGTGGACTATACTATTAATCTGCATGGATATGAGCACCTAATTCGTGCGAGACAACCTTCAGATAGCGGAGGGTCTTAACCTTTTAAAACTGCCTCATGCTCTTCACTGTAGTATATGCACATTCCCTTGAGCGGGCAGATAGAATGAACCGGACATTTCGGTTTACATATTTTTGCAGTAAAATCAAGGATGGCAAAGAGAAAACCTCTGGGATCATCCACCTCAAAGAGTTCCCGGGCAATATTCTGGATTTCTTTATTTCTTCGGATTTCTCCGCATAATTCCAGACCCCAGAACCTGTTTATGAAACGTGCAATGTTCGAATCCACAACTGGATTCGGTTTACCATAACAGACGGCCAGAATAGCACCAGCCACATATGCTCCAATACCCGGTACAACACGAAGTTTCTCTTCAGTATCCGGGAGATGTCCTGAAAAATTCTTGACAATATATCTTGCAGATTCTATGAAATGACCGGATCGCCAGTGTAACCCGAGATGTTCGGTCACCTTTCTTACATCCTCATGGTCTGCTTGGGCAAGACTGAAGACATCTGGATACTTTTGAATGAAACTACTGTACACTGGAGCAACTTGGTTGGCTTTCGTTCGATGGAGCATAAACTCTGCAATCATGATCTTGTAAGGGTTCTGAGTATGCCGCCAGGGGTAGTCCCGAAAATTCTCCCTTCCCCATTGCAGCAAAATTGATTGAGTTTTACGAATATTCTGCGAGGGCATGGTGAACCTTCTAACCCCTGTGCTTACAGAAATGAACGGCTCTGAAGCATGCATCCGATCACCCGGGCCAGTTTTCTTGCCACAACCGGGCTGACAGAATTAGCAACCATCTGATACTTCATAGTCATCCCCATTCCGGAAGGAAATGTAAAGGTACTTGGGAAACCCATGATCTCAAGTGCTTCCCGGACCGATATAACTCTCAATGGATAACCGTTCATTCCTGCAAGGGGGTGAAGGATATAGGTCTTCATGATGTTGCCAAACGACGGGGAACAATCATCATAATCAAGCTTGAACCATCCATACTTCCCTGATTCGTAGTATTTTTGATATTTATCGATGGTCGTTAGATTTGGCCACTCATGATCAAGATACTCACCATACATAAAGTTCTCATATCGCTTAATTGTCTGTCCAACCGTGAGAGGGGGCTCTTTCATTTGTTCGAGACGTTCAAAAAATTCGGAAGCATTGAGCCCAAACTCGCGGAACCCCACTGCAATCAGTCTCTGTCTTCGGGTAGTTGCTCCGAAGTCCGAGTACCTCACTGTCCTGAATAGGATGTGGTAACCCTCATGCGTTGCTTTTCCAATGAGTTCTTGGAAACGGGCATCGTGCCCGAGTGGAAGCACGTTCTCGAGTAAAAATGCCCGCGGTTTTAGCGCAATAATATGCTCAAAAAATCGGTCGAGGAGGATATACTCCGGGTGAAGAGAACCCCTTCTCTGGAGATTCACAGCTGACCATGGACGACAGGGCGGCCCACCCACAATGATGTCAAACGAATCGGTAACAGGTTTTTCGGTCAGATCAATATCAATAAACTCGCCGATATGATTAATTGAGAATATCTTCCCGGAGTAAGGGTTGTTATCAGCGCCTGTGATCGAAAAGCCCTCATCTCTAAATCCGAGAGAGAGACCGCCAGCACCACAAAAAAGGTCAAGAACCCGCATGCCCTCCAATCCTATATGCACCTGTTCAACATTTTATCTCTTATAATTTATCATCCGGGCCCGGCGAGGAATCGGTGAAATACGTTTGACTGGAGCGCCTTGAACTCGCCCGTTTTCATGATTTATCACCATACTGTGGTCGTATGAGAATCCGGAAAATAATACTATGATTCTGCCCCTTCAGTCCGGTGATTTCCCGCTAGTGTCTGTAGTATTTTCCCGGCCAGTTGAACCTGCTCCTTCTTCGGTTTCATCCCCCTGCCGGACATCTTCTGCATCCGCCTGAGGAGGGCAATCTCCTCATCGGAAAAGCTCTCTGTCCCGGCAGCATCCCGGATGATCTTCAGCCACTTATGGGGGGTCAGTTTCCGGATAAAATTATCATAATCGACAGACTCCCCCAGCAGTGCAGGCTCATGCCCGTCTGCCTGCTCGCTGCCGGAAGCCTCCGTCTCCACAGACCTGCAGCGGGCTCTGACATCGCGTACCCGTATGGTCTCGTCATCGACCATCTCCGGCCCTAAAGCATCAGGGAGCGAGATGTTCTTCTTCAGCAGCAATTCCCAGCACTCCTCTTTCTTGCACCACTCAGTGATGTTCTTTCCCCCGGGAGGGTTGGTGATATGTGCCTGCACTATCCGGGACAGAGCAATGGCAGCATCTTCAAGAGTTGGTGAGAGTCCCTGCTCCTTCCATATCCGTTCAAGGTCAATACGCTGGTTTGTGAGTTTGGACAGAAGGGCGACCGTGTACGTGACGATATTTGCCTTATAACCGCCGTACTTCAGGCCTTGGACGATCTTATCCGTGCGTCTGAAAAGGATTGCCTTTGCAATCAGGAGACGGAAATACGCGGCGTCCGGGACGAACTCACCCTGCTCCCTGTATCGGATAATGAAATCCCGATAGTTCTTCTCCGCACCGAGGCTGACGACATGAGGCAGCTGATCCCAGGACTGTTCAAATTTCGCAAGATCTGTCTTGGTGAAACGCTGCCCGGTCGGGTTCTGCTCTCCGAAAACCCGCATCTGTTTCAGGGTGATTTTCCGTGCCTTATCGTCCTGGTACTGTCCCCGGGCACGCTCATAGTACCAGTGGGTTTCCAGCTGGCTCCCCCGTTTTGCCGGAGCCCACATCTGACGGGATAATTTCTGGACGGTAACATGGAAGGGATCGTTAGAGGTAAAATCAGCCGTGTTAATCTTGTTCTGACTGTTGGCACATTCGGATATCTTCGGAACAACGTAGTCGATATCTTCCGGATTTTTCAAAACAGTCAGTTTTACCTGAACGTAAGCTTTTGAGACATCTTTTTTGTCCTTTGTCCGGGTATGATAGATCGATGCTGTTGTCTGTCCTCCGTTGACAATCTGAAAGTCACGGATCCGGCAGATTCCCGGAATTCCGGAGTCTGTATCCACCAGATCGACACTCTCAGCAGTTGCAGAGATCCCATTATTGTATGCCAGGAACATATGTGGCTGATTGAGAACCGTATCACGGATCCCCTTGTTGACATTCCCTCTCATCTGCAGATACGCCCGGACATTCCGCTCCAGGAGCCGGGGACCAAACTTCCCATAGAGATCTGCAAGAACATTTGCTGGTATGATACAGAGATACGAAGTATATACGGGGTTTTCTTCCGGCATCGGAAGGCAGAGAAGAGGTTTCCCGAACTCGCTGACCAGATCAATCTCAATCGGCTCCGGCCGGTTTTCCGAGCTTACCAGCCGGTGGAGCCGCTGCATATCCCAGACATGGCTGGAAATACGGTAAGAGCCGCAATCCTCGTCCTCGATTGTGTCAATGCTGGCAACGCCATCGGTCAGAACAAACAACCTGATATGGGTCAGCTGGTTCCGGAGCTGGTATATGCGGTCGGCAAGGTCAAAGGCCGGCGAAGACTCTTCCAGGTTTGTATAATCGCGCCGGAGCGCTCTGTCAAAGAATGTTCTGAGTCGTTTCAATTGCTGCTGGAGTTCTCCCTTCGCAACCCGGACAGGCGGATACTCGCCGGTGTAATGCGAAACGAACAGATCAAGAGCCTCGTTATCATTGAAAAACGCATACCCGTTTACTTTAATGCCCCTGGCCTGATGAGAACATATCTCACGGTCATCGATCTCTCCTGCATCGGCAAGGTACTCCATTATCAGGTTCGTGAACTGCTCTTCCGAAAACGCCTCGGCATCCGTATCGCGGGAACCGGCGATGATGTCCTGATGGAACTTCTCCGCAAACTGCTCAAGATCTGAATCACTCATTTCTGCACCCTGCAATCTTTACCCGGAAGGTCTCATCATCCACGACAAAAGGGGCACAGGCAGCGAGGCTCACTGAATACTGAACATCCCCCACCCCGTTACTAAGAACCCGCTCGGTTATCCGGGGGAAACCTTCCCTGACATGGAATGCCTGTCCGATGCGATCTGCGTAGCCTGTGTCCTCGTACCTGTCCCGGTGCTCATCCAGATAGCCTGCCAGAATCAGAAGATCTTCAAAAAGGGTGGATGTGGCAGGATGTCCGGACAACTCATCACGAATTACGTCAATGATCCCGGGTAGTGTTTCGCCGCCATCGTGCATCTCCCGGAGTGACAGATGATACAGATACAGCGCCGCCAGGCCGGTGTCGTCCAGCTGCTGTTCACTTGCGACCGGCACTTTCTGATGCTGTTTGGCGGTGCTGGTCTTCACCTCGAGGGCAATACCAGAGATCTGATAATCCTGCTGGGTTTTGCGGGGTCCCGTCCATGCCGTAACCGCCTGCACAGCCCCGACACCAGGTATGAGGTAGTCATGGAGGAATCTGAGTTCGCCGTACAGACCCCGTTGAGCAGCGAGGCTCAGTCCCTCCGCCCCGTACCGGTCGAGGAACTGTTGCCACATTGCCAGCCGTTGAAAGAGAGCCTGTAGCATCGCCTTCTCCGAAGGCTCACGGGAACAGGAGGCTGCAACATCCTCGGTAAGCCGGGAGAAGATATCCTGATAGCGACGGTCGTTCAGGATCAGCTGAATCGTTGCATAGCGCCCCCGGTCTTCCGGAAGAACAATCTGCCGTACCTCAAAACCTTTTGACCGCGGGAGTGACCACTGGTTGATAACATTTTCACGCCCGATCCGGATCAGGAGCATCCGGCTGTTATCCGGCACCTGCACACCAAGGAGGAAATCAAATGCCGAATCCTGAAGTACTCGCAGCGTGAGAATATCCTCCCGGGTTGTGCCTCCGGCACGCTGCTCCAGATCAGCCCAGATCCGATCAAAGTCTTCAGCTGCCAAACTCCTGCTCCCAGTAGATATTATTCACTTTATACTCTACCTTTACATCCTTCGGGCTGTCAGGAATGCTGAATGCAAGCCCCATAACCGGTACTTCGACCTTTGGTGGCTCAGGGTCAAGCGGATAAATAAGAAGCAGCCCCCGCTGGGGAGGCCGGATCTTCCGGATATACGGACCGCTCGGAGCTGCCGGATCCGCCGGATCTTGATCTTTCTTTGAGCGAGTTTTCCGGTCTGGGTCGGCTCGCATCATCTGGAGAGCTTCGTCATGCTGTTTTTGAGTGAAGTCAATAAATTCATGCGTGGGATCAATAATGTGCCCCTTTTTCAGCGCATAATACTTCGAATCCGGTATGTTGTCACCATGAGGTGTGCGCACAGTGAGACCAATCTCATGACCCCCGAGGGAAAAAGGCTGAGTTGCCTTACTATTGTGGATCAGGGCAACTGTCCAGTGCGTAAGTTCACCCTGGAACGATCGTTTCTCAATATAATCTTTCAGGAGTCCCGGGTTCGCCTTTCTGCAGGCCTCATGTATGATATACTCATTCAACATTCCAAGAACAACCGGGGTCGGCACATTGTCCCAGAGAAGATGTTTCCCGGAGAAATCAGAGGTGGAGGGGCTGCCCAGACCCCGGATAAACTGATCGATTGCATTCAGATTATTTCTGAGAGTAATCGGATCTCTGTGGAAGAATACCGTTTCTATGAGGGAGTTGCCGTATGATACGTTCATTACCGTCCCGTTCCGCATTTTATTAGCAGCGGTGATCAGCAGCCCGTCAGGATGTGTCCGGACACGGAGGCCGTAATCGGACGGAGTGCCGTTCAGGGTTGCCATATAGTCGAATTCACTCCGCAACTCCTCGGACGCGAGATTGATATGCTGATACCACTCGACCAGATCACGGGAGGTGTAGAGCCGGCAGAGATCGATATAGCCGGGGCGGAAACCAAACCACCTTCCCATCTGCATCAGCGTATCATACATTCGTGATGCCCGGAGATAGTAACTGACACTGAGCCCTTCCAGCGTCAGCCCCCGGGAGAGTTTGTCCCCGCCGATTGCAATAACACTCAGCCCGTCAGGATGTTCGTTATAATCCAGAATATCCTTTGCTGTTCCATTGATCAGTTTGATCCGGATCCGGACCGCTGCATCGTACAGGTACGACCGTACCTTTTCCCAGGCAACTTTAGTTACCAGTGGGTCGTCAACCTGTTGCAGAACAGAACATGTCGTCGGAACATAGTCAGAATCCCAGATCTCCCCCATCTCTCTGTAGATCCCTTCAGAGGACAGCGGATCAGTATATTCCAGCTGACGGCGTATAAGATTCAGTTCATCGTTGACAAGCCTCTCGACCCCCCTTTGAACATTAGTGAACCGGGTTACATGGACAAGCATTGAGTTATGATTTTTCTGGTCACCGCGGGCTCTCCGGGCAGCGCAGGAGAGTATAAAGGATCTGATCGCCTTCTTTAATGATTCCGGAAGTTTCCCGGGGATGTGATCCTTCCTGTGGTCGTCGGGGATGAACTTCTGGTAGTCATCGATTTTCCTGATAATCTGAAGACCATTCTGGCTCTCCGCATCGTCACCCCCATTCCGGGAGAAACCGAAGATCTGTGACGGACCAATATAATTCGGCGGCGGTGGAAGGTTTATAATGAAATCCCGGGGGAAGAGATCTTCACCGTGGGTCGATGTCTCCCCTTCCGGGTAGATGAAGATATTGGCAAATGGCGTCGCAGTGTAACCCACATATGCACTCTTCTCAAAATGGCTCAGAAGAGCGCGAATTTTACCATTTATTGCGCTGACATCGTAATCATCAAGTGGCAAATCATTTTCATCCAGTGGAATGGCATTTGTGTTTACCGATGCGTTATCAGCTTCATCATCGATAACAAGCAGAGGAATACCATGGACGATTTTCTTCAGGGTATGGGGATCTTTCTGTCCTTTGATACTGACGGCCCAGTTGATAAGATTCGTCAGGACAGATTTATTCTTCTTGACTACCAGCAGTATGGGATCGCTACCCCCAGGCATTACTCCGATCTGGTACGCAATTTTCCGGTTAAAATCACCCAGATCAGCACTGCTGGTCAGAGAGTGAACCGTGAGATCCTCCTCTCCCGGAAGCCTTCCGACACCAATCCAGAAATTTTCCTGATTAAAAGCACGGTTTCGCTGAGTATCAAATCCGATGAAACCCTCATCAAGACGTAACTGGGTCTGACTTCGCAGACTTTTGTGCATGCCGGCAAGAACGATAATGAGGTTATAACCTGCATCGGCCGCCTTACAGATAAGGCCTGTATAATTCGCGGTCTTTCCGGACTGAACATGCCCGACCACCATCCCACGACAGTTCCACGATCCCTCCCGCTGTGGATCTTCAAGTCGTTCCAGTACACGGTCGGTGAGGTCATCGAGAGGAATGATACTCTGCTCGGAGAACCCCTTCTCCTCCATCAGATAGCGCTCGTACCGCTTCCAGAATTTCCATTCAATCTGACTTTTCCGGTACGGGAGCCAGACTGTGTGGTTCCTTTTTTCTTCCAGTATGGTTGCCTTACCTCGCCAGACTTCGCACCGGGACTCAATGTCCCGGATCAGCCTGTCCCGATCCACAGCATCTGAGTTCCCTTCTGCCTGAAGCATCGCAATGACGAGATCCACCTTCTTCTGAATTGTTTCAGGAGTCGGACTAAATTCTCCTTTTAACATGACAAGGACAAGCGAAGCCGCCCTGTCATACGCATCTGTCACTATTTTTTCTCCACAGATTCGAGAAATGCTGATACATACTCGGGGTAATCGCAGAATGGTTCCATTCGGGCAAGTCTTCTTCCCCCTTCGGCAGCAGAAACCCCTGATCGTTTCATGGATAACCAGACCTCGCCCATCACCATACGCAGTTCTTCTGACGGGCTGTCCCCGAACGGGCGGTGAAGTTTGTCAGGATTGTCTGTATTATTCAGAATAATCGTCGGCACCGGGACAGTCTCCTCGATCAGTCTCAGCATCGCCTCAATATTCTTCCTGTTATCACCGGAGTTCTTGAGAGCGGCTGCAACAAGCGGGTGGCTGCGGTTGACAGTGTAGAAGTACGTGCCATCTCTGACATTCGTATTCCACGGGAATACAAAATCCTCGGCAGTCTGACGTTCGACAACCTTCCCCCGGTGTCGGTACACCGCTGTGGCACGCTCGATCGTCAGGCGGGCAATACGTTTGAAATCGTCTCTGAGATGAGCGGGAGGGCGGGCAACGGATTTTTTAACATCAATCTTCCAGTCATCATCCATTGAGTTGGGAATATCCACGATAATCCGGGCAAGCTTGGTATGCGCCTCCTTCCTGAAACCGAGACCAAGCCAGTCCCCGGCGACGATCAGGCGGTTGTTGCGGTAGATATAAAATCCCTGGCGGACATTCCAGCCACCTGGCCCGCCTGCGGCCTCATATGCCCTGTCGTTCAACTTTGCCCGGTAGGGAAGGACAAACGGACGAACAGTTATCTTCTGCCCTGAGTGGTAGAGGGGCTCTTCTGGAAGGAGCTGTGTCGTCGGATGATTTTTGAGAAACGGATCCCATGGGAGAAGTGGACGAGCATTGATAATAATCTTCAGAGGATTCTGGTTTTCAAGGAACCGGTGAAACACCATGCCCAGATGATTCTTGACCGAGTCAGCATGCTCATAAAACAGGTCTCGACGCCGGGGATCATCTGCTTCCGCCCCCCGGACAAGGCGATCGATCTGTTCCCACAGAACAATTGTACCCTGTTCCATGTCTTTGAAGGCTGAGAAGATGCCGCCACTCTCCCCGGGGTCCACCTTTCGTAACCGCCACTCTCCGCACCGGTTTACATAATCGAGATCCCAGCTCCGGATAGCCGGATCATGTCCGGCTGCTTTCGAGCCGACAGTAAGCTTCCGGCACTGTGAGAACGAGGCGGTCTTCAGCCCGAGTCCGAACCGGCCAAGGTCTTTAGGATCACGTTCTTCCAACGGGTTTCTGCTCCCCGGCCGCATGGCATTAACCAGATCGTCTTCGGTCATTCCACAGCCATCATCCGTAATGGTGATGGTGGACTGTTCCCCTTGCCAGGAAAACTGAATCTGGATACTGCGGGCACCTGCAGCAATACTGTTATCGACGATATCAGCGACAGATGCCTCGAGGCTGTAACCAAATGACCGTAACGATTCAATCAGCGCCCCGGGATCAGGGTTGACCAAATCAAAGCGGTCTGTTGTATCAGAACCCATATTCAGTCTTTCCCGATGGCGCAGTGCCGTGAAGGCCATCTTATGTTATCGGAAATGACATGCAAAGGAGGTTAAATCTTTTGATCCTGATTTCAGATATCCTGAAGCATACGTCGGATTTCCCGTGCAATTCCCCCGGCCATCAGGGGAGGTACCGCGTTTCCAACCTGGACATACTGCGCGGTTCGCGATCCCTCAAAGAGATAATTATCAGGGAATGACTGGAGGCGGGCAGCTTCCCGCACCGTAAGGGAGCGGGCCTGATTAATGTCCGGGTGGATGAAGTAATGTCCGTCTTTAGAGAGATGAGCGACGACCGCATGGGACAGCCCGTCTCCATCGACCACCTTGAACCGATCAAGAAATGAAGATCGGTTTGTATGTGTCTTCAAGCTTTCCGGCAGCTCATTATATCGCAGACGCCTTTTCCCTTCGTTCCACATCCGTATTGCGATCCGGTATATTTCACGATCTCTGTCAATATGGTTTCGGGCAATGTGGTGCCGGACACATTTCTGACCGTTGCGGATCTCGTAATTCCGGAGGTACTCGCTGGGACGCACAGAGCTGTAATTCTGAGGGCCTTCTTTGCCCATTCCAGGTTCGAGCGTAGGAAGATCCTTCAGTACGTCCCAAACCTGATATCGGGTTCCATCGCATTCGAAGTCCGGATATTCTAAATTGTGTTCCTTCTTCCATCCGATGAAGATGACACGCTTGCGGTTCTGCAGGACCCCGAAGTTCCGCGCGTTCAGTATCCGGGGTTCTGCATGGGTGTAATACCCGAGGCGGTCGATCCTCCGGAGAAAATCCGTATATATTTCACCGTTTCGGGCACTGATCAGACCCGGGACATTTTCAAAGACGAATATCTCTGGCTTAAACTCATCGATGAACCGGAGGTAATGAAGATATAGATGGTTTCGCGGGTCATTCTGCATCCTGTCCGGGTCTCTCCCCCTTCCAATCAGGGAATAGGCCTGACAGGGAGGGCCGCCGATGATCACATCCACATCATTCCGGCCGATTTCGGCAAGTCGCCCATGGACCGCTTTAACAATCGAATCTTCGGTCGCGGGCGACAATTCACGGTTTATAACACCGGTATCCGGAACTCCCAGTGACCCACACTCCTCAAGAAATTCATCCCGGGTCATCTTCAGATCATAGTAGCGATAATAGATGTCCTGACGCCCTTTTTCGATAAGGGCGTGATATAAAGCCCGGGTTTCAAGTGTCTGCGCAGCATGGGTGTTCATCTCGATGTGCGAAATGATATTGAAACCATTCCGGAAAAAACCCTCGGTGAGTCCGCCCGCGCCTGCGAACATATCCAGCACTACATACTGCGACGCCATTGGAACTTTCACCAAACACTCCTGATCGAAATGAAATTGAGCCTAACAGATAGTTTTGCCAGGATAATCAGTTATAACTTATCTTTTGCACTTAATGTCCTACCGTGGGCGGGGTGAAAGTGAAGAGCCTGATACAATCAGTTCAATAGGTGTTAAGATAGCGAAACACGAAATTCATGGAAGTCAGCAGAATCTGGAATCATCGCCCGCTGCAATGTTCCAGACAGATTGTTTGGCATTGGTTCTGTTTTGCGTCCGGTATGTTTCACCTTTTGACACCGGATAGGTGGAAGTCAGGATCATCCGGGTGTCACGGCCTCGACGAGAAGGGTATCCGCCGAACCGTCC
>Ga0116194_1001091_pt1 | contig 17955 bp, 16 predicted proteins | sample AD_SCU001_MetaG_FD_89887 | JGI IMG/M metagenome (GOLD analysis project Ga0116194, IMG submission 89887) | Active sludge microbial communities of municipal wastewater-treating anaerobic digesters from China - AD_SCU001_MetaG | ecosystem: Engineered > Bioreactor > Anaerobic > Digestate | place...
TAGAAGTGTATTTGAACAGATAGGGCCGGGCTTAAGACTGGCAGTTTCAGGTGCTGCTCCCTTAGATCCGGATGTGGTTATCGGATTTGAAAAAATAGGGCTTTATCTGCTTCAAGGTTATGGTCTCACAGAGACATCTCCTGTTATATGTGCAAACAATGATTTTGCCAGTAAACCTGGCACTGTAGGGCACCCTCTGGGTGGAATTGAGGTAGCCATAGATTCTCCTGATGAAAATGGAATGGGAGAAATTATCACCCGGGGCGGCAATGTAATGCTGGGTTATTATGAAGATCCTGATACTACGGCACAGGTCATGTATAAAGATGGTTGGTTCAGAACCGGTGATCTGGGAATTGTTGATGACAATGGTTTTTTAAAAATAACGGGCCGAGCCAAGACCATGATTGTATTTACAAATGGTAAAAAAGCATTCCCGGAGGAATACGAGGTATTGCTCAACAATATTCCGGGAGTAAAGGATTCTTTTGTTTGGGGCAACAGGGCTTTTGATGGGGGTATTCAGGTATGTGCAAAAATTGTAGTTGATAAGGAGAACCTTCCTGCCTTAACAGAAGATACACATTCGAAATTCGCAGATGATACAACGCTTGAAACAAAACTGGCAGCATATTTTAATAATGCTATAAAAGAAATAAATAAAAATGTACCTCAGTATAAAATTATCCGGTATTTTGTTATGACCTATGAAGATCTTATTAAAACAACTACCTTAAAAATTAAAAGACATATTGAGTATGAAAATACCATGAAAGTACTTGATAAATCAGGACTTGGTATGAGAAAAGCCTCAGGCTTGCTTATAGATGAGCTTAAATATAGATAACGTACAAAAGAAACTACATTTGCCTGCAAAAGCAGGCATTATTTTTTTTAAATATTCATTTGTATCTTTTAAATAGCTCTGGTAAAATATAATAGATATAATCTGGCATTCAAAGCAACAATATACGGATTATTCAAATAGTTATTTATTATTAGTTTATTATAGAGGGACAGATAAATGAATGAAAAAACCTTGAAAGTTTTAGAATTTGATAAAATTATAAATCAACTTGCCGGTTTTACAGCTTCCCAGCTGGGCAGAGAAATAGCTGAGAGCCTTATGCCTTCCAATGACATGACTGTTGTTGCAGACAGGCTGAGGGAAACTGATGACGGGGTCAGCTTTATATTGAGGAGAGGCAATCCTTCTTTGGGTGGGATCCGTGATATAAGGGACAGTTTGAAAAGGGTGGATATGGGGGCTGTTCTAAACATGGGAGATCTATTAAGAGTTGCTGATGTACTGAGACTGTGCAGAAACTTGAAAAGCCATGCTGCAGGTGATAGAAAAGTCGATGAAGAGAATAATGTAATTTTTGGGTTTATTGACTGCCTTGAAGCAAATAAGAGAATTGAGGATAAGATAAGTTATTCAATTGTAAGTGAAGAAGAAATGGCAGACGATGCAAGCCCTACTTTGAACAGTATAAGAAGACAAATAAGAGAACGTCAGGAATCAATTAAGGAAAAGTTGAATGGAATAATAAAATCACCCCATTACCAGAAATATATGCAGGATCCTATCGTTACTATAAGAGCAGGACGATATGTAGTTCCTGTAAAGCAGGAATATCGTAATGAGGTTCCGGGACTGGTTCATGATTCATCGGCAAGCGGTGCAACTATGTTCATAGAGCCTATGGCTGTTGTAGAAGCAAATAACAGTATAAAACAGCTGCAGATCAAAGAGCAAGCTGAGATTGAACGGATACTGGCTGAACTTACAGAGGATGTAGCTGGTATATTGCCTCAATTAAAGACAGATATGTCCATACTTGCAAAGCTTGATTTTATACTTGCAAAAGCTAATTTAAGTCTAAAGTATAACGGCGTTTCTCCAAAGTTAAATACTGATGGCTGTATTATGATAAGAAAAGGAAGACACCCCCTGTTGAATGCTGAAACTGTTGTTCCTATTGATTTTTGGGTGGGAGAAAGGTTCACGTCACTTATTGTAACAGGACCTAATACGGGAGGAAAAACAGTAACTTTAAAAACTGTAGGGTTATTTGCTCTTATGACCCAGGCGGGACTAAATATACCTGCAGGAGATAACACGGAGATTTGTGTATTTAATAAAATTTTTGCAGATATAGGTGATGAACAGAGTATTGAGCAGAGTTTGAGTACGTTTTCCTCACATATGACCAATATAGTCAAAATACTGGAAAATGCAGATAGTCAATCTCTTGTTCTTTTAGATGAACTGGGAGCCGGGACTGATCCTACAGAAGGTGCAGCCCTTGCAATGGCAATACTTGAGGAGCTGCATGAAAAGCGGGCAATTACCGTTGCAACAACACATTACAGTGAATTAAAAATTTACGCTATGACTTCCGAACATGTTGAAAATGCCAGCTGCGAGTTTGATGTAGAGACTCTGAGACCTACCTACAGACTGCTGATAGGTGTACCGGGCAAGAGTAATGCTTTTGCAATCTCAAAAAGACTTGGGCTTCAGGAAGAGGTGCTTGACAGGGCCAGGGATTATCTTACCCAGGAAGATATAAGGTTTGAGGATGTACTCTTGTCTATGGAGAAGGACCGTACAAAGGCTGAAACAGAAAGGGTAAAAGCTGAAGCTTTAAGGCTTGAGATTGAGAAACTGAAAAATGAACTGGAAGAACAGAAAAGGAAGATCAGCTCTGAAAAGGATAAAATCATCAGAGAAGCAAGGGAAGAGTCCAAACGAATTATAACGGGGGCAAAGGCAGAAGCTGAAGCTGTTATTGAAGAAGTAAAAAGAATTGAGAAGGACCGGCAAAATGTCCATAAAAGCAGAGCTTTAGAAGAAATCAAACAAAAACTCAGGAATAAAGTCAATAAAATAGATGAGTCTCTTGTGGAAACCATAATGCCGAGACAGAGTTATGTAAAGCCTCCTGAGAATCTTAAGCCGGGGGATACGGTACTTATTGTCAACCTGGGTCAGAAGGGTATAGTAATAGAGCCTCCCGGAGCTAATGGTGAAGCCATAATCCAGGCAGGGATAATGAAGATAAATGTTCATGTTACCAATTTAAAACTTGTAGATGAACAAAAAATTGAAATAGAAAAAGTTGGTGCAGGGGAAATAGGCAGAGCAAAAGCCATGAATATATCAACAGAGATTGATTTAAGAGGGTTTAACCTTGATGATGCTATTGATAGTGTCGATAAATACCTGGATGATGCCAGCATGACAGGACTGAAATCAGTAACCTTGATTCACGGCAAGGGGACAGGTATACTGCGAGCAGGTATTCACAGGCATCTGAGGACCCATCCTCATGTACAATCCTTCAGGCTTGGTAAATTTGGTGAGGGAGAAACCGGGGTCACTGTTGTTGAACTAAAAAGTTGACAACCTGACACCAATAATTTAAAATAAGATTTGTTTTTAAAATTACGCTAAGAATATTTTGCAGACAATACAGGCAATAAATTATTAACATACAAAACTGTACAAATACTAAGTTAAAACTACACAAGTGCTAAACTTAAAAAGAAGAGGGATAATATTGTGATAAAAGTTAGAGACGACATAAGAAATGTAGCAATAATTGCTCATGTGGACCATGGAAAAACAACATTGGTTGACGGGATGCTTAGGCAGAGCGGAATATTTAGGGAAAATGAACGTTTACAGGAACGAGTAATGGATTCAAACGACTTGGAAAGAGAACGTGGAATAACTATATTGGCTAAAAATACTGCGGTGGTATATAAAGGAGTTAGAATAAACATAATCGACACACCGGGTCATGCTGATTTTGGAGGAGAAGTTGAAAGAACGCTTAAAATGGTTGATGGTGTTCTTCTTCTGGTTGATGCATTTGATGGACCAATGCCTCAAACCAGATTCGTTTTGAAAAAGGCGTTACAGATGAATTTAAAGCCGATTGTAGTTATCAATAAAATAGACAGACCTGGTGCAAGGCCTCTTGAAGTAGTAGATCAGGTTTTGGAATTATTTATTGAGCTGGGAGCTGATGATGGGCAGATTGATTTCCCTATAGTATATGCAGCTGCAAGAGATGGTATAGCTATACTTGACCTGAACGATGAAAGAGTAGATCTTGAACCTTTGTTTAAGGTAATACTTGATAAGGTTCCTGCTCCAAAAGGTGATACTGAAGGTTCATTACAAATGCTGGTGTCCAGCATCGATTATAACGAATATACCGGACGTGTAGCCATAGGACGTATTGAAAGGGGAAAAATCAAATGGGGTCAGCAGGCTGTTATATGTAAAAAGGATGGTACTAAACAGGAAAGTAAGCTTAGCAGGGTATATATTTTTGAAGGGTTAAAGAAAATTGAATGTTCAGAAGCTGCTGTAGGTGATATAGTGGCAGTACCCGGATTGGAAGGCATCAATATTGGAGAAACAATATGTGATTTGGATAATCCTGAGCCTCTTCCTTTTATTAATATTGACGAGCCTACGGTATCTATGACTTTTCTGGTTAACAACAGTCCATTCGCTGGACGGGAAGGCACTTATGTAACTTCAAGGCATTTAAGAGACAGGCTGTTCCGTGAACTGGAAAATGACGTTAGTTTGAGGGTTGAAGAAACTGATACACCTGATGCATTTAATATTTCAGGGAGAGGCGAACTGCATCTTTCAATACTGATAGAAACCATGAGAAGACAGGGATATGAGTTTCAGGTTTCAAAACCAAGAGTAATAATGAAGGAAATAGAAGGAGTATTACATGAACCTATAGAATATCTATTAATTGACGTGCAGGAAGATTACATGGGTATGGTTATGGAAAAGATTGGACCAAGAAAGGCTGAAATGGTGAATATGCATTCAGCCAATGAAGGCTATATGCGGCTTGAATTTAAAATACCTGCAAGGGGATTGATAGGATACCGTTCAGAGTTTTTAACAGACACAAAGGGAAATGGTATTATGAATCATGTCTTTTATGGATATGAACCATATAAAGGAGATTTGCAGGTTAGGCCAAGAGGCTCTATAATTGCCTGGGAAGAAGGGGAATCTATAACATATGGGTTATATAATGCCCAGGAAAGGGGAACCCTGTTTATAGGTCCTGGAGTAAAAGTATATGAAGGAATGGTGGTCGGAGAAAACTCACGTCCTGAAGATATTGTAGTTAATGTATGCAAGAAAAAACATGTAACCAATATGCGGGCCTCAGGTTCCGATGAAGCCTTGAGACTGACTACACCAAAGGTTTTATCTCTTGAACAGGCTCTTGAATTTATCTCCGATGATGAGTTGGTTGAAATTACTCCTAAAAATATAAGATTAAGAAAAAAGATACTTGATACAGAACAGAGGGCAAAAGCCAGAAGCAAGGGATAAAATTAATAGGTGAAGAACAAGACCTGTAAGTAAAGGGTGATGGTGGTTTTATGAAAAAATCAATTATCAGGTGGTCTATAGCTGTCTTAATGCTGGCTATAGTATTTGGATGTGGATATGCGACATATTCATATATTGTAAAAAACTACAGTGCAGTAAGTACAATACAGCAGATATTGCTGGAAGATCAATTATTAATTGAAATACCCACGGGTTCAGGAACAGAAGCTATAGCAAATATTCTAAATAAAGAAGGTGTAATTAAAAACGCTTTCATTTTTAGAATGCTGTCTAGAGTAAACGGTTACGATGGTACTTACAGGTCAGGAGTTCATGCAATTGATAAAAATACAAACTATAATTCATTAAAAGGGTATGACATCCTTATGGAAATTATGTCAGGCAGTCCATTGAACTTTGTTGGAGTTAGAGTTATGATACCTGAGGGGTATAATAATAGTCAAATAATAGAGCTGCTTGAAAAAGCAAACCTTGCAAATAAAAAGAACTTTATTGCAGCGGAGAAAAGCGTAAAATTTGATTTTAAGTTTTTGAAAAATTTGCCTGAAAGAGAAAACAGGCTTGAAGGATATTTGTTTCCTGATACCTATGAATTTGATCCCAAGTCAGGAGAAAAAGAAATAATTCATAAAATGCTTAAAAACTTTGATACAAAATTTAAACCTGAGTATTATATACGAGCTGAAGAATTAAATATGTCGGTGGATGATATAATTATTCTAGCTTCAATTATTGAAAGAGAAGCAAAAGTAGCTGAAGAAAGACCTATAATTGCAGGAGTATTTTACAACAGGTTGCGAAGCAAAAACGGTTCTTTAAGGAAACTTCAGTCTTGCGCCACAGTTCAATATGTTCTATACAAAAGAGAAGGTAAAATGAAAGAAATAATAAGTATAGAGGATGAGAAAATAGAAGACCCATATAATACTTATTTATATGAGGGACTGCCCCCAGGGCCTATTTGCAACCCGGGACAGGAATCTATTGAAGCAGCCCTTTATCCTAAAGAACATGATTATTTGTATTTCGCCTTAAAGAGAGATGGTACAGGTGAGCATTATTTTACAAAGACTTACACTGAGCACCTGGGAGCACAGCTTAAGGCTCAGTTGAATGCTAAATAAATGTAAAAATGTGTGTATCTGGGTGCATTTATTAAAAGTGAAGAAATAGATTGAATGCACCCGGTATGCCTGGCACCACCTGTATTTTGCCGAAATATACGGTAATTAAATAAAAAAGAAGGTCATTTGGTATTATGATCTGTTATGATTATATAAATAAATATATAAGAGATACAATAAAAAAAGATGAAGGCATTTTACTGGAACTGCGCAATTATGCATTATTAAATAATGTCCCAATTGTTCATCCTGAGGTTGCAAGGCTATTGGTTGTTTTGGGCCATATGGTAAAACCGTCCAAAGTACTTGAAATAGGTACTGCTATAGGATATTCTTCCATTTTAATGTCACAGATTTTAAACCAAGGAGGAATTATTGATACCATAGAAAGTAATGATGCCATGATAGATCTTGCAAAAGAAAATATAAAGATAGCAGGATGTAAGGACGTCATAAATATTATTGCGGGAGATGCAGCTGAGGTTTTACCCTGCCTTGATAAGAAATATGACTTTATTTTTCTTGACGCGGCCAAGGGACAATACCCTGAATTTCTTCCCCATTGTATTCGCATGCTCAATAATAACGGTGTATTGATATCCGACAATGTACTCTATAAAGGCATGGTTGCAAATGAAGAACTGGTAGTAAGAAGGAAAAAAACTATTGTGAAAAGATTGAAAGATTACCTAGATACCATCTGCAGCGATAATAGTCTTGAAACATGCATATTGCCTGTAGGAGACGGAGTTGCTGTAAGTTTTAAAAGAGGTGATAATATTGGATAAAATCGAACTGCTTGCTCCTGCAGGAAACCTGGAAAAATTGAAAATGGCAATTATATACGGTGCGGACGCTGTATATTTAGGTGGAGAGGCATATGGCCTAAGGGCATATGCAGACAATTTTTCTCTTGAAGAAATGAAAGAAGGAATTGAGTATGCCCATTCCAGGGGCAAGAGAGTATATGTGACTATGAATATAATACCCCATAATTCGGATTTAATTGGTATACAGGATTATGCAGCTCAAATGCAGAGAATAGGTGCAGATGCTTTAATATTATCAGATCCCGGAATATTTATGCTGGTTAAAGAAGCAGCTCCGGAAATGGAGATACACTTAAGTACGCAGGCAAATAATACAAATTGGGCAAGCGCACAATTTTGGTATGAGCATGGTATAAAGCGTATAATATTAGCAAGAGAACTTTCTTTGAAAGAAATTGGTGAAATAAGACATAAAGTTAACAAAAAACTGGAATTGGAGATATTTATACATGGGGCAATGTGCATATCCTACTCAGGAAGATGCCTTCTCAGTAATTATATGGCGGGGCGGGATTCCAATAAAGGTTTATGCGCCCACCCATGCAGATGGAAGTACTTTCTAATGGAAGAAAAAAGACCGGGAGAATATATGCCTGTTTTTGAAAATGAAAGCGGTACTTTTATTTTCAATTCAAAAGACCTGTGCATGATAGAACATATACCTGAAATTATACAGGCTGGAGTTACAAGTGTGAAAATTGAAGGGCGCATGAAAAGTTCCTACTATGTTGCTACAGTAGTAAGAGCATATCGCAAGGTTATAGATTCCTACTGCAATGATCCGGAAAGCTACAGATTTGATCCCATGTGGATGGAGGAGATATCCAAGGCAAGCCACAGGGAATATACAACAGGTTTTTATTTTAAGAAACCCGGGGCGGAAGAGCAGGTATATAATACAAGTTCATATATTAGAGATTATGATTTCGTAGGTCTGGTCAGGAATTATGATAAGGCAACAGGTATTGCCACAGTTGAACAGAGAAACCGTATGTTTAACGGTGAAGAAATAGAAGTAGTGATACCCGGTGGTGAATACTTCACTCAGGTAATTGAGAGTATGAAAAATGAAGATGGAGAAAATATAGATTCCGCACCTCATCCCCAGATGACGGTTTACATGCCCATGGCCAGGGAAGTTGCAGAATACGCTATTCTCAGGCGAAAACCCCAATATATAAAGCCCGCTTAAGTTCCGGGGGCTTAGTATATCCAATGCCTTATTTCCCTTCTACAAACCATCGTCCATCATCTTCAAACCATAAATATCTTTCTTTTCCTAAAATTCGGCACTTGTACCGCACTCCCTGGCCTCCGGCTTTTAGAGAGGCAGCCCGCCTTATATCCGTGACTTTATCAATTATATATTCCTTACCATTTTCCCATGTAATTGAAAGAGGTATCTTCGTACCATCACACAAATACTTTACTATAACTTCAACAAAAACCTTCTTCATTATACATCACCATACATTACCTTATATATGACACCGGATGGATAACATTATCTTCAGCCGGATTTGCGTTTAAATTGCTGTCTTTAATCAAAAGTGCTCTTTGTACTGAGTAGTAGCCAAACCTGGACCTTATTTTATCAATGCTTTGCTCTAAAAGCTGCTTTTTAGCTCTCTTATCATCATTAAAAAAAGAAAGCTGTACATAGGAATCTGCTGAAACAAGGTCTGTTACTCTTACGCCCAACAATCTTATATTATTTGACCAATTCCAGGAATATGCAAATATTTCCATGGCCTTTTCAGCTATTTCCGACGATATAAATGTATGTAATTTAAGCTGACCCTGGCGCTCAATAGAGACCATATTGGAATCTCTTATTGTTATCTGGACGGTTTTCCCTTTAAGGTTGTTTTTCCTGAGACGCAGGGCTACACTTTCAGAAAGCACATAAAACAGTATTTTTGCATCTTCATTGCAGGTTAAGTCCCTGGGGGTTGTCAAGGAATTCCCTATTCCCTTTATTAAAGGCCCCGTATCAGCTTTTGATACGGACAAATCATCATAGCCGTTGGCAAACACCCATAAGCTTTCACCCCATTTTCCGAGGTGACGTATAAGGAAAGCAGGAGGGGTGCAGGCAAGGTTTCCTATGGTATATATGCCTGCTTTTTTCAACATGGCTTCCGTTGACTTTCCAACATACATTAATTCTCTTACAGGGAGAGGCCATAAAGTATCTTTAAAATTTCTACTGGTAATTTCAGTAACAGCATCGGGCTTTTTCAAATCTGAACCAAGTTTTGCAAATATTTTATTGTAACTCACTCCTACCGATGCAGTAACACCCAATTCTTCTTTTATTTGACCCTTAATTTTATATGCAATATCACTACCGCTGCCGAACAGGCGGATGCTGTCCGTTACATCAAGCCAACACTCATCTATGCCGAAAGGTTCTATTAAATCTGTATATCTTCTGTAAATATTAATTGCATTAGTTGAAAACCTGAGATATAAGAGATAATTGGGACTAACAGTAACAAGCCCCGGGCACTTTCTCTTTGCTTCCCAGGCGGGTTCTCCGGTTATAACCCCATACTTTTTTGCTATGTAGTTTTTGGCAAGTACTATACCATGCCTGGTTGATTGAGAGCCGCATACGGCTACAGGCTTATCTCTAATGTCTGGATTATAAAGGCATTCTACGCTTGCGTAAAAATTATTCAAATCACAATGAAGAATGGTTCTATCCACATGTCATCACCTTAATTCCAAAAATAAACGGAACGCACGTTCATAAGTACATTATAGAACATGTGTGCGATTTTGTAAAGGCAATTTTATAAAACAATTGATATAAATAGAGAATAGAAAAAAAGACCTGAAAACACAGAAAAATTACGTTTACTTGTATAAAATATGAAATTTTACGGGAGAATTTAATAAAACATATAAAAAGGAGATGAACCGTTAAAATGGAGGCGAAAAGATTAATTGCTGTCCTTTTAATCTTTAGTGCAATATTTATTGGACTTGGATATAGATTTTTTAATTTACAAATAGTTCAAGGAGAAAAATTATCAAGGCTTGCTTCTGCACAAAGGATATCAAGCCTTGAAATTGAAAAACTCAGAGGGGATATACTGGATAGAAATGAAATCCCTTTTACAAATAGAATACAAAAGTATCTTGTACTATTGAAACCTTTGCTGTTACAGGGTCATGAAAATGATCTCAAAAATATTTGTAATATTCTCGAAATAGATTTTGAAAATGTTATGAGAGATATAGCTTTTAGTAGAAAGCCTTATGTAGTAGAGGCAGATGAAAAGAAAAAAAATATAATTAATGATTTAAAGCATGAGGGGATTTCTATTATTAATTCCTTAAAAAGGTATGACGATACTACTCTTGCACGGCATATTCTGGGATATGTTAATAAAATTGATGGCGCAGGAGAAGCAGGTCTTGAAAAGTTTTATAATGATGCTCTTGAATACGATACGGAAAGCTTTGTTGGGGTAATAACCGATGGAAAAAACAATGTATTACCCGGCATGGGATATCGGTTAATGAAAGTACAGGGCAGGAATAAAAAACTTAATGTAAAATTAACTTTGGATTACCATATACAGAAAATTGTAGAAGATGTTATGGATAAACACAATATAACAGGAGCTGTAGTGGTAGAAGAAGTGGATAGCGGTAATATTACCGCCATAGCAAGCAAACCGGATTTTGATCAGTACAATATAGGAAATTATCTTAACAGTACCGGGAAGGAATTGTTTAATAGAGCTGTAGCTTCATATAATTTAGGTTCTATATTCAAAATAATCGATGCAGCTGCTATGTTTGAGTTAAAGGAACATTGGGATGAAGAGTATTTTTGCACGGGTTCAATAAAGGTAGGAGACAGAGAGTTTAAATGCTATTCCTATGATAAAGGCGGACATGGATATGTTGACTTTGATAAAGCTTTTGCTTTATCCTGCAATACTTATTTTATTGATGCAGCTATTAAGATGGATAAAAAGAGTTTACTGGAAAAAGCACGAAGATTCGGGTTGGGAAATATAACGGGAATAAGGGAACAGGGGATTGATGAATCCGGTGGAAATATTCCTTCACTTGATGGCTGGTATTCCGATGGAGATATTGCAAATATATCGATAGGGCAGGGCGCAATTATGGCTACACCGTTGCAGGTAGCAGATATTGTTGCAACTGTGGCAAACGGGGGCATAAAGAACAGTGTAAATATAGTTGACTCAATTGTTGATGATTATGGAAACAAAGTCCGGGAAGTAAAGCGCAAGCAGGGGCACAGGGTAATAGAAAAGGATATTGCAGATAGAATAAAGAATTTAATGGAAAAGGTGATAGATGAAGGCACAGGAACTATGGTAGACATTAACGAATACGGAGGAGCTGCAGGAAAAACAGGAAGTGCCGAGACGGGTCAATATATAGAGGGTCAGCGGGTGGTCCATGCTTGGTTTGCAGGATACTTTCCCAGAAAGAACCCCAGGTATTCCATAGCAGTATTTGTTGAAAATGGAAGGATGGGAGGATCCGCTGCCGGTCCGGTGTTTGAGGAAATTGCTAAAAAAATTATGGAAAAAAGATTTTAAAAAGTTAATTGCCCGGAATTCTAAATCCAGGCAAATATAAAATGCCAGTTGCTTACAGTTTTATTATAAGCTAATTATAATTTAATTACAATTTTCGGGTTTTAACTCCCTGGTTAACTTTTTAATGGCTTTTTTCTCAATCCTTGATACATAAGATCTTGATATCCCAAGCATTTTTGCGATTTCTCTCTGGGTTTTGCTGGTACCGTTACAAAGACCATATCTCAGTTCCAGGACAATTTTTTCTCTGTTCTTAAGAGCAGATTTCATTATATCGTATAGTTTCTTTACCTGCATTTTCAACTCGACTTTATCTACTATAGATTCATTGTCATTTTCAATAATATCAATTAAAGATATTTCATTGCCATCCCGATCTACGCCTATTGGGTCCTGCAGATATACTTCATTTTGGATTTTCTTTGTATATCTGAGCTGCATAAGGATCTCATTTTCAATGCATCTTGCAGCATAAGTTGCAAGCCGTGCTCCCTTTTCATTATCAAAAGTGGAAATAGCTTTTATAAGCCCTATTGTCCCTATTGATATTAGGTCATCGGTGTCTTCACAGTTATTGCTGTATTTCTTTACAATATGAGCTACTAACCTTAAATTTCTTTCTATTAATATATTCCTTGCGTCGTCACTTCCGTTTTTATACTCTTCCAGAAACCTGGCTTCCTCCTCAGGTGTTAGTGGCTGTGGAAAGGAGTTAGGATTAGATACATACCCCAATAAAAAACATGCATTGCTAAGTGTCTCGAATATTGCAGAAAATATTCCGGTAAACAAATAAGGCACCTCCGTATAAGCAGTACCTTATAAATATATGAAAAACAAAAACGCTTTGTGCTTGTACATTGTAAATATTTTTGATGCAAGGGTAATATATCATGATTGGTGTTCCAGTATATCCTTAATGGATCTGTTCTTGAGTATTCCTGACAAAATATTCTTGAACATCAATACCAGTATAGGTCCAAGTATAAATCCAATAAAACCAAACAATTTCAGTCCAGAATACATGGCAATTAAAGTAACCAGAGGATACACTCCTATCTGTTGCCCCAGAATTCTAGGTTCAATGGATTGCCGCACTATAAGAACAACACCATATAAAATAAGCAATGATATTCCAAGTCTGATATTTCCCGTAAGGAATGAATAAATGGCCCAGGGCGTTAGAAAACCTCCTGTTCCCAATATGGGCAGAGCATCCAAAAAACTTATTATAAATGCCAGCAGCAGTGAATATCTTACTCTTATTAGAGTAAAGCCAATGAAAAGTTCCGTAAAAGTTATCATCATCAATATAAGCTGAGCTTTTATATATCCGATGAGAGCGGAAAACATATTTTCTATTATGCTTTTGCCTTTGTTAATCCATTTTTCAGGAAACTGGGAGGAAAAAAACTTTGATATGCGCTCTCTGTCGCTTGACATAAAATATGTTGAAACAATTGTTATAACTGTGAATACTAAAGCTTCAGGTATTGATACTGCAGTAATATAAGCACCTTTTATTATTGAGTTAAGTATATTTGAAAGTGATTCCGAAAGTTTTGCAACTAAATTTCCAATATTATCAGTAATTTCAGGAGGAAGCCATTCAAATATATCTATCCCCTTATTTAGAAGCATATTTAAGTAGGCATATATATCAGGGACAATTTTGGGTAATACAGTGGCTACTGATTTCATTTCATCAATCAATCTTACAATTATCAAAGTTATTATCAACCCGAAAGAAACTATAAAGAATGTCAATACTATGGGAGCTGCAACTTTCCGGGGCATTTTAGCTCTTCTCATAAAAAATCTTATGATAGGTTCTATAATGGATGCAATAACAAATGCAATTATAAACGGTGTTATATAGACGCTGAGCTTGTATATAAGAAAAACACCCACTATTACTCCTAATAAAGCCAGCCCTATTTTAAGAAGCCTTGCTCTTTTTATATTACTTAAGTTAGCCATATATTTCAGTCTCACAACACCTTTCTTTTTATGTATATATTTTTATTATAAAGCATCGTAAATGAATTGCACAACATTAAAATACAAATGGGGTGCATTTTCTATATTTTCTTCAGTCATGTTAAATTCACCATTCTCATTTTTCCCACCTAATCTGTTATATTGCAATGATACGATTTTATTATACTATATTTTTCATGTAATTGGGACATAATCAAAAGTGGTATATTGAGACATTATCATAAATCAATCAGAGAATTCCAAGAAATTTGCAAAAACAGTTGATAAAAAGTTTTTCATGTGCTATACTACATAGCGAAAAATACACACACAGTACGATTTATGGAAGGGTGCCATAGAATGAAAAATCTTTGAGCAATAGGGTTCAGTCCATGGTCTTCTATGGAGTTAACTGCTGTGGAGGTATAAAACAAAATTTAGGAGGATTTTATATGTCAGTAATTTCTATGAAACAACTGCTGGAAGCAGGAGTACATTTTGGACATCAGACCAGAAGATGGAATCCCAAAATGGCCGAATATATATTTACCGAAAGAAACGGTATTTATATTATTGACCTTCAGAAAACAGTAAAAAAGGTTGAAGAAGCTTATCTATTTGTCAGAGAAGCAGCTATGAACGGGGAAGATGTTCTTTTTGTCGGAACAAAAAAACAAGCACAGGATTCCATTAAGGAAGAGGCTGAAAGATGCGGACAATACTATGTAAATGAAAGATGGCTTGGTGGTATGCTTACAAACTTCAAGACCATACGCCGCAGAATAGAACGTCTCAACGAACTTGTAAAGATGGAAGAAGAGGGTATATTTGATGTTTTGCCTAAAAAAGAAGTAATAAAATTAAAAGGCGAAATGGAAAAGCTGGAAAAAAACCTCGGCGGTATAAAAGACATGAAGAGAATTCCAGGAGCCATTTTTGTTGTTGACCCAAGGAAAGAGAGAATTGCTGTTTTAGAGGCAAGGAAATTGGGCATACCAATAGTTGCAATAGTTGATACTAATTGTGATCCTGATGAAGTAGATTATGTAATTCCAGGAAATGACGATGCAATAAGGGCTGTTAAGTTGATTGCAGGGAAAGTAGCTGATGCCGTATTGGAAGGAAGACAGGGCGAACAATTGACTGATACAAACAGTGTTAATACATCATATAATAATAATGCTGATGAAGATATAATACAAGAACCTTCAAGTAGTGACCTAACTAGTGACCTAACTAGCGACCTAACTATGGAAGCAGCCGAGGCTGCAGATGATAAAACAGATGAAACAGCTACAGAAGAGTAATAACTTCAGAAAAAGTGAATGGCTTGAAGAAAATGATTAAATGCTTAAAAAATATAAATATGGGTTTGGAGGAGTTTTAATGATTACTGCTGATATGGTTAAACAGCTTCGTGAGAGAACTGGGGCAGGAATGATGGATTGTAAAAAGGCCCTTGTAGAAACAGATGGAAACATAGAAAAAGCTGTTGAGTATTTAAGAGAGAAGGGACTTGCAGCAGCAGCAAAGAAATCAGGAAGGATAGCTGCTGAAGGTCTTGTAGAATCCTATATTCACGGGGATGGCAGAATAGGTGTATTAGTTGAAGTTAATATTGAAACGGATTTTGCAGCGAAGAATGAAGAATTCAGAATGTTTGTAAAGGATATAGCAATGCAGATTGCTGCAAGTAAACCGGAATATATAAGAAAAGAAGATGTACCTGCAGAAATCGTCGAAAAAGAAAAGGAAATTTTAAAAGTGCAGGCTCGCAATGAAGGCAAACCTGAAAAAGTTATTGAAAAAATGGTTGAGGGAAGATTGGAAAAGTTTTATAAGGAAATTTGCCTTTTGGAACAGCCATGGATAAAAGATCCTGATAAAACAATAAATCAGCTTCTTGTTGAGAAAATTGCTACTATCGGTGAAAATATAAACATAAGAAGATTCGCAAGGTTTGAACGTGGAGAAGGAATTGAAAAGAAGCAAGACAGCTTTGCTGATGAAGTTATGAAGCAAATAGGTTAAAAGAATTAAAAAAAGGAACATATACCTTGTTATATGTTCCTTTTTTAGAGTAATAAATATTATATTAATTATACCATATGGTATAATGGTTAAAAGGGCGGGGGAATAACATCAATGGAAAACATCAAATATAAAAGGGTGATACTGAAAATAAGCGGGGAGGCTCTGGCAGGTTCACAAGGTTTTGGACTTAACACTGAAACACTTGATGGTATTACTGAAAGTATTAAAGAAGCATTTAATCTGGGAGTGGAAATAGCAATTGTAGTGGGAGGAGGCAATTTCTGGCGTGGAAGAAGCGGCAAAGGAATGGATCGCATTACAGCAGATCATATGGGCATGCTGGCAACAACAATTAATGCACTTGCTCTTCAGGATTCATTAGAAGCAAAAGGCATACCTGTAAGGGTTCAAACTGCAATTGAAATGAGAGCAATAGCTGAACCCTATATACGAAGAAGAGCTATAAGGCATCTGGAAAAAAAGAGGATTGTAGTGTTTGCATGTGGTACAGGGAATCCTTATTTTTCAACAGATACTGCAGCTGCATTAAGAGCCGCAGAAATTGACGCAGAAGTAATTTTACTTGCCAAAAAAGTGGATGGGGTGTATGATAGTGACCCTGTTAAGAATCCCAATGCAAAAAGGTATAATAAGTTATCCCACCTTGATGTTATTAATCAGAGGCTTGGGGTGATGGATTCCACAGCTACTTCATTATGTATGGATAATGAAATCCCAATAATAGTCTTTGGACTTGACAAACCTGAAAATATTGTTAAAGTTATCCTGGGTGAGGATATAGGAACTTCAATTACATAACGATAAGGAGGATTTTCATGTATAAAGATGAATTGAAACAAACGGAAGAAAAGATGAAAAAATCCATAAACGTTTTAAAACAGGAACTGTCTTATTTAAGAGCGGGCAGAGCAAATCCGGCCATACTGGATAAAGTGCTGGTTGATTATTACGGAACGCTAACTCCCATAAACCAAATAGCCAATATTGCTGTGCCGGAAGCCAGAGTTATATTGATTCAACCTTGGGATGCCAGGAGTTTAAAGGATATTGAAAAGGCAATTCAGAAATCTGATATTGGAATTAATCCCAGTAATGATGGAAAAGTTATCAGATTAGTATTCCCAGTTCTTACCGAGGAGAGAAGGAAAGAACTTACAAAGGTTGTTAAGAAGACAGGAGAGGAAAACAAGGTTGCTATAAGGTCTATAAGGAGAGATTCAATTGAAAAATTCAGAGCCCTTAAGAAAGATGGCGAAATGACCGAAGATGACCTAAGAAATGCTGAAAAGGAAGTCCAGACACTGACTGACAAATATATTGAAGAAACTGACAAAATAGTAGAAGCAAAGGAAAAGGAAATACTTGAAATTTAAATATGGAGAATAGCAGCTTTTATCCCGATGTTTCAGGGTATTACTTGAAAAATGCATTAAAAATAATAAATGAATGTGGTGTTGAAATTGTCGATATAAAAATAACAGCACCGCCAAGGTGCAGGAGTAAAGATTATGACGATGATTTCAGAGTACTGAGGATACGCAGTGTTGGACCAAACAAGGTTGAGCTTGTTGTGTGCAATCCTTACATTTTAGCAAATTCATGATATAATATCCTCACAAATGAGGATATTATATGCCTCCGGCGGAATTTATGTGCGCGCGAATATTTTTGCTTCGCAAAAAACGCACATGCACGATTATATCATGCAATTTCTTCGAAATTCATGATATAATATCCTCACAAATGAGGATATTATATGCCTCCGGCGGAATTTATGTGCGTGCGAATATTTTTGCTTCGCAAAAAACGCACATGCACAATTATATCATGCAATTTCTTCGAAATTCATGATATAATAAATTCTATTTGCTCCTCTTAAATGGGGAGCAAATTTTTATATGAAAGGGGAATTTATACTTCCTCTTCATTATGAAAAAATTTGTTTCAAATTATTGCTTAATATA
>Ga0116194_1001093_pt1 | contig 17924 bp, 17 predicted proteins | sample AD_SCU001_MetaG_FD_89887 | JGI IMG/M metagenome (GOLD analysis project Ga0116194, IMG submission 89887) | Active sludge microbial communities of municipal wastewater-treating anaerobic digesters from China - AD_SCU001_MetaG | ecosystem: Engineered > Bioreactor > Anaerobic > Digestate | place...
TGATGGGGATGCAGTTCCTGTTCTTTGCGATGCTGTTTGATATGCAGGCGAATGTTCAGACTACCGGAGGCCGATAATGAGTCTAGGGTTTTTAATGCCTTTTTCGGTATGTTTCCCTCAGAAACGAGATGTTCCTGCGTTTTGCGGTGATCCGCGATGAGTTCCAACGATACCTATCAGATCTGCTCCCGGTGCGTTTCAGATACGACCATTCCTGATATCCGATTTGACGAGCGTGGCGTCTGCAATTTCTGCCATATCCATGACAGTCTGGCTGAGCAGTTCCCTCTTGGTGAGAAGGGAAAGCAAAGACTGAATCAGATAGTGGAAAAGATACAAAAGGATGGTCGTGCCCGGAAGTACGACTGTATCGTGGGCGTCAGTGGGGGCACGGACAGCACCTTCTGCCTGTATATGGCAAAAAAACTGGGGTTGCGACCCCTTGCTGTTCACCTTGATAACGGGTGGAACTCTGAGGCCTCTGTATCCAACATGAAGAATGCCGTCCGGAATCTCGATGTTGACCTCGAGTGGGTTACGATCGACTTCGAGGAGTTCAGCGACATCCAGCGCTCTTTCCTGCGGGCATCTGTTCCCGACGCCGAGATTCCAACGGATCTTGCCATTCATGCGGTTCTCCACCGTACAGCTGCGGAGAATGGCATTAAGTGGATCATCAACGGGATGAACTTCCGCACAGAAGGCGTACAACCCCTCAAGTGGAGTTACATGGATGGGAGATACATTCGGAGCGTACAGGAGCAGTACGGGCATCGACCCCTTGCGACATATCCCAATCTGACGATCCCTGATATGATTAACTTCTCTCTGGTTAAGGGCATCAGGACCGTTCCCCTTCTCGCCTACATGAACTACAGCAAAGAAGAGACCAAGGATATTATCAAGCGCGAGGTGGACTGGACCGACTATGGAGGCCATCATTTTGAGTCTCTCTATACTCGCTTCGTGATCACCGATATTCTCTGGAACAAGTTCCGGATAGACAAGAGAAAAGTTCAGTTGTCTGCCGCGGTGCGCTCCGGGAAGTTAACCCGGGACGCAGCACTCGAGATCCTGAAGACTCCCCCGAGCGGGGATCCGAAGGTCACGAGGGTGGTCCTTGATAAGATCGGGTTTACGGAGGAAGAGTTCAAAGAGATTATTTCGCTCCCTCAAAAGACATTCCTTGATTACCCTACCAGTTATTCTCTGATCAAGACCCTGAAATGGCCGATCAAACTAGCCTGCTCCATGAACCTCATTCCGAAGATCTTCTATGAAAAATACCTAGGGGCTCAGACGTAGCATGCGGGTCGTTGTTGATATCAATCACCCCGGTCATGTTCATTACTTTAAGAATTTCATCTGGGAGATGAGGCAGAGGGGTCATGAAGTCTTGATTACGGCAAGCCACAAGGATGTGGCGACCCAGCTGCTTCAATTATATGGGTTGGAATACTTCGATCTTGGGAGTTACGGATCCTCGCTCCTTCAGAAGATGGTTAACATCCCCATAATGGATGTAAAGATGTACCGTGCGGTGAAGAACTTCCGTCCGGATATCCTCCTTGGTTTTTCTTCAATCCGGGCTGCGCATGCATCTAAAGTTCTGGGCGTGCCTGCTGTCATCTTCGACGATACCGAGCATGCCAAGTGGGAACATCGCCTCTATGCTCCTTTTGCCGCTGCGATCCTGACCCCAAGTTGTTTTCACAAGGATCTCGGAAAAAAACAGGTCCGGTTCAATGGCTACATGGAACTGGCGGCTCTACACCCCGCCCGCTTCAGGCCCGATCCCTCAGTGTTGCAGGAGCTGGGGTTGACCGAGGATGATGCCTTTATCGTCGTTAGGTTTGTTTCCTGGGATGCAAATCACGACGTCGGCCAGCACGGCATCCGCGATAAGATCGGGCTTGTGAAGGCGCTAGAGCAGTACGGCCGCGTCCTGATCACTTCGGAGGGGGCGCTGCCCCCAGAGCTGCAGCCCCACCAGATCCGGGTTTCGCCGGAGAAGTTGCATGATTTGCTGTACTATGCGACGCTGTATGTGGGGGAGGGGGGAACAACAGCAGCAGAAGCGGCGGTGCTCGGAACTCCGTCCATTTTTGTGTCGTCCCTTGCCGGGACGATGGGGAACTTTATTGAACTTGAGGAGATCTATGATCTCCTCTATAGTTTCACCGAAGGTGATGTGGCATTAGGCAGGGCGATTGAGATTCTTCAGGTTCCTGCGAGCCAAGAGAAATGGAGGAACAAGCGAGATCGACTGTTGAAGGGTAAGATTGACGTGACCGCACTCATGGTCTGGTTTATCGAGAATTACCCATGGAGTTTTGAAGAGATGAAGGAACACCCTGAAATGCAGTACCCCTCTGCCTCATGGGATGTATCATGAGTGCTGCCACCACATGTACAGGCTCTCCGGTTTGGTCATCCGTCGAGCACTACCACGAGATCTCATTGCCTCATCGCGACTTCTGATGAGATTAATACTTCCATGATGATGTACCTTATCAACTCCACCGAACAGGGTTCTGCGGGGGTCAGCAACCGCCTCTACGGGACTAAGCTCGCCGCCATATCCCTTACCTACAGAAATAACCTTAGCCAACATTCGAAGCGCTACAAGGTCCCGAGAAGTCTCTCAATCTTGATGTCGAAGTGTGGGGTCTACAATCATTATGTGTCTGCCCTTGTGACGAAGCTTAGAGTCTTTCACTTCAGTTCTGGGAGTACTGACGAGGTATCTATGGATGTGAGTCACTATGAAGAATAGTTTAAAGATCCTCCATGTTGGAAATATTGCTGGTATTGCAACTACGTTAGCAAACGAGCAAAAAAAAATGGGCCATAAAGCAACGGTAATGTCATTTAATAAACACTGTTTGTTTCATAAGTCTGATTACGATAATTACATTCTTGACAAAATCCCATTTAATATCTTTAAGAATATATTCCTCATCTTAAAACTTTTCCCAAAACATGATGTTTTGCATTTTCATGCTCGTTCTATCCTCCCATTTTTCTTAGACTTACCACTTTGGAAGTTTTTAGGGAAAACCATTGTAGTCCACTATCATGGTTCCGATATTCGTTATAAAAATAACTCTTTATGCGTCAAAAAATGCGCAAACTGTGTTTTTGTATCAACTCCCGATTTATTGGAGTGGGCTCCTGATGCAATATGGGTACCAAACCCTATCGATGTGGATAAATATTCTAATTTGGGGGAATTTAATAATCAAGAATCAGAATCCATTTTAATAATACACGCTCCTACAGTTCGTGAGGTGAAAGGAACTCAATACATTGTAGATGCCATCGATAAACTGAAGCAAGAAGGATATACTGTGGAGTTAAAGATATTGGAGTGTTTATCTCACGACCAGATAATTATGGAATTTATTAAAGCAGATATCATCGTCGATCAATTATTATTGGGGTGGTATGGCGTCGTTTCAATTGAAGGTATGTCACTTAAAAAACCTGTTTGTGTTTATATTAGGGATGATCTAATCCAGTTTATACCCAAGGGTTCTTTTGTCAATTGTAATCCTGAAAATATATACGTAATATTAAAAAGAGTCATAGAAGATAGCAATTTACGAAAAGATATTGCAACTAACGGTTATGATTTTGTTTGTAAATTCCATAATGCCGAGATGGTTGCTAAAGTCATTGTTGCAAAATATCAATCATGAGTTAAATATAACACTTATCTTTAACAGTTTATTGAAACTGTGCCCATGTTCATATCCATTCGTACCTAAAGGGCTACGAATACCTTATCGATGCTTTTCAAAAGATTATTCAGCATAGAACTGACATTATATATAATTGTCAATGTTAGATGTCTCCAGTCAATCCACGATCACCAGATTCGCTCGTTTGCGCTGGGGGACCACGTTGTGCTCACTAGCGAAAGCCATATGATGATATCCTCTCTGAAGGAATATCTGCGAGATCTTCGCTCTGTTGGGCTTAGGAGTGTTTCGATATTGTTCGGATCGAAGATCCAGGCTGTAACAAGCCTGCTATTTCAGCATGGAATGGAGGGCATGAGGAAGTCATCTCATCAGATGAGTACGGTCTCCCCGTAGAGTCTGCTGACTGAAAAACTTGATAGAGAAGTTCTGGTGGCGTTGGATCGGAAGTGCAATTGGAAGAAAACCTCGTTTGCGTGGAGCGGATTATATGGAAGAATATTGCAAAAGAGATTGCTGCCGTGGTTTTAAGATAGGGTTTTGTACATGTTCATGAAAGATAACTCTATTTGATAGCCTATTTTTAGGCTTTGGAAGGTTATTAATGAGCATTTCAATGATGGATATTGGTTATTAGTTGAATACACATCATCATACGCTGAAAGTCGGGTATAACTATGTTCTCAACTTACAGTGACTTTGCCCCAATACTAATCTTGTTAACCATAGTTCTGTGCATTTTCATAGGGCGAAACGTCACACGAGATAGCTTGGGAGGGATCGACGGTATTTTAGCGGCACTGGGATCCTTATTTGGGCTTTTGATGACACTTATGAATCTAACCTATACTAGCAAAGATCTATTTTTATTAAGCCCGGTTATTACAATAAGTTGTATACTGTATTTACGATATCGCAGCGAATTCAAGAAAGATCTTCCTGACTCTCTACTGCAGATCGATAACCGAATTAATACAATACTCAGTATTATCTGGTGGTCTTTGGTTGGTGTGGCACTGAGCGTGTACTACTTTTCCGAGGTATACACGCGACATCCTTTGTTTTTTTTCCTCATCTCTGGAGCAGTTGCAGTTCTTGGTATCCAGATAATAGGATCTAAAAAGTTGAATAATGCAAACACTTTAATCTTCGTCGCTAAAATTCTATTTCTTTCGACAATCCCTCGGTATAGTGCATACTTTATTTCACCATATCCTGTTGGATCAGACCCTTGGGTACATCAAGAATACATCCAATATTTTGTCGACTTTGGACAGATCACAGTTCCACCAGGTTTTCTAGAGTGTTACGTCTACTATCCCATATCGCATCTTTATGGGGCATGTGCTGTTCTGATCGGATCGCTTTCTTCTCACGATGCAATGTTCCTGCTAGGAATGGTCCTGACTCTCAGCACTATTGTTACGTTTCTAATAGTCCGTATGCTGACAGAAAACGTCCCGATCGCACTAATTTCGATGTTATTGTTGAATTTTACCGATATACAAATCGCATGGAGTATCCAAATTATTGCAATGAGTTTCGCAATTGCCATATATGCATTTATTATATTCTTCGCGTCGAAAATTTATTCGAAGCCTGAAACTAAAGATAAATTTGTCCCTTTGCTATTCGTATTTCTGGGCATGATTGTATGGACTCACACAATTAGTGCTTTTATAACTCTGGTATCTTTGTTTGCACTGGTGGTTGGCCATATCCTCTATGATATTCTTTATGCCAGAGATATTTCCTCAATCTGGTCTTGGAGCGCCCAAATGTTAGTCATTCCCCTCATATTTCTGGGGATAATTATTATATATCATTGGATGGATCCAGCATATCCCTTCTTTGATATGACCTTTGGAGGGTTACTTAAATCTCTCTCCGTAGAAGCAGAGTTTTTAGGGGCGACAACCGTATCAAATGTACATGGTCGATGGGAAGAATTATTGCAACCTGTAGGGTTCTGCTTGTACGTCTTTTTTGGGATCCTTGGGACCTTGTACTGTTTATCTCATAAAAAACAGGCAAAAAAATATTTCCCGTTAATCAGTTTGGTGCTTGTCTTATTCTTTGTTCGCTATCTTTTTCCGATTTTCGGAATGAGAAACATCATTCCCGATCGTTGGCCTATCTTTGCCTTTATCTGCTTCACGTTGTTTATTGGGGTTGGTATCTTTTGCAGCATGCATCTCCTCAAGAAAACAACTATCTTCTATGCAGTTGCTATTTTCTTCTTTATTGGATCGTTTTTTATGATCACAGATGCGAACACAAATCACGATTCCCCATTGTATGGGGAAGTGACTTTTATCAAGTTAGTCTGGACCGAATCGGAAATGAATATGTATGCTCATATAGATGAAGTATATAACGGAACAATTATTGCTGACGAGCATACTCATACACGCCCCTTTAGTACGTATTTAAAGAATGAAAGATCGGTACCCTACCGGATTTCACCAAATAATACAATGGACGAAGAACTTCTTTCAAGTGGCCTTGTCATCTGGAGGAGAGATAGTCTAACTAGGCCTGTGCATGTTAGAGATGATCGATATGTCACCACAGTATTGTTGGGTGATCGGTTCTGGGCATATTTAAATAATAAGTATAGTTGCATTTCGGACGTGCAGAGCGCTAGAAGTTATGTCTCAATAGTTAAAACGTTTTAATATTGCAAGAGTGAGTGGATTTTAAAAAAGGAAGTTGATATATTTGGGAGAATAATTCCTTTTTAGATGCCATGCAAAGTGAATCAATACGAAAGAATACTCTGTACTAAAATAAATATGTTTTCTTTCCATTATCATTTGCGGACTATTTTTCTTTTGAGGAAGGATAGAGTTTTTGCGTGGTTGCGTATGAGGCTTATTCCGTATTGGGGGATATATGATAATATCTGGAGTTTATATTTCTCTCCGGTGCAGCGAGGTGATATCACCGATGCTAGTTCCCGCCTTGCTCTCGCACCGTGGCCTGAATAGATGTTGCACGATATAACTGCAAGTCGACAAACATCACAATAGTCAATTAGATCTCCTGCATCTTCACGTTCTAAAAGTTCATCTCTGGGGATAGTAGATAGATATTGGAGGAACGGATTTTCAAGATAGTCTATAATTTCAGTAGAGTTATTAGCAGAATATTGATGGTAAACAGAACAAATCTCTGGACTGTAGGCTATAGGAAACTGAAGTGCAATTTTTCCCCACAAGGTACCATCTTCATTCCATTTTACACCGAGAGGATAACCTCCTACTTTCACGAGGATCTCTTTTGGAGCAGCAAATGAGGATGAATTAAACATGTTGGATCCAAAATCAATGAGTGCGCCAAAATACGAGGATAAAAGTCTTTCTCCTTCATCTTTCATATAAACCCTTTGTATTATAGAACCTGGGAAATGTACCTCGTATGCTGTACCATAAGCACCAGCATCCGGATATACCATTCTTAGCCGCACTATTGTCTCTAGAAATCCCGGCAGCCACTCATCATCAGCGTCCAGAAACGCGATTAGCTCCGTTTGGGCTGCCTCAATCCCCCGATTTCTCGCCGCTGACACTCCTTGGTTCTTCTGCTGGATCAGCCGGATCTTTGGATCCTTAAATCCCTTGACAACCATCGCCCCATCGTCGGTGGAGCCATCATCCACCACGATCACCTCAAGGTCTTGGAAGGTCTGGGCAAGGACTGAGTTTAGAGCACGGGCGATGTAAGGGGCTTTGTTGTAGAGGGGGATGACAACTGAGACTGCTGGCATGCTGGGCATGTCAGTTCTCCTCGACGAGATGTTTCAGTCCCATTCCAGCGCTCAGCGCCGCCCTATTGACATGCGGGATCTTTTCCGCCAGTCCCTTCATGATCGCGGCGCTTTCGTCTAGCATGGCTGTGATCCGGCCGGAAACAACCTCAGCATTCAGGCCTGTAGGTTCGAGACAGTAATCAGTGTGGCCGAAGATATCTCGGTTGATCCCCTGAGCTTTGATGCTATAGGCGAAGCTCAGGGTCGGGATGCCTGAGGAGAGGGCGGCGATCGTCGCGTGTGTCCGTGCCCCAGCGAAGAGGGCCATCTGGTTGATGATCCACTTCGTCTCCGCGGCATTATATTTTGGTGAGATTAGAGTTATGTTACCGTTTTGGTCCTTAACGAGGGAGAGGACGTGTTGCATAAATGCATGGTCGTCTGCGATCGGATTGGTCACATGAGGAATCAGTAAAACCGGTATTTCAGTCTTTTTCGCCACATCTTCGACGATAGACGCTGCCATACTAGCCCATGCGTTAAGATTGCCTCCAGTGACATACCTCGCCATTAATGGGCTGAGATTAAGGCCGATCGCCTTCTCATCTATGGGAAGTTCGTCTTCGATCCCCTCAGGTTTGATTGGCTCCATGAGGAAAGCCGGGTCTGCGACAGGGTAAACGTTCTCGGTTACGCCGATGTTCTTGAGGTAGTCGATCGTGACTGACTCCCGAGCAAAGATCCCGGGAACCTCCCGAAGGTGCCGGCTCATGTATTTTTCGTAGTCAGGTATTTTATCGAACGGACCGACAGACGCCCCCCAGATGGCCAGGAGCTTTTTATTCTCAAGGACGATATCGTCAAGGTCAGTGAAGAGTTTGGGGACGCCGTAGTCGAGAGAGTAGTTGTCCCCGCCGACGGAGAGGACCGCAGCCGTGTTGTCGAGATGCGGGAGCAGGTCACGATATACTTGGTGCTTGAGTGCCGCCGGGTCGAAGAAGGATTTGTATGTGTATGACCATACTTCTGGTTTCCAGAAGTTCTGGAGGACCTGCTTCTTATTCATCCAGTGCGAGGAGAGGTGGGTGATAGCAGGTTCAGTCTCCTCCAGGCACTGCCTTCGGAACTGCTTTTCGCTTGGAATATGGCTGAGACAGATGAAGCGGGGATCCTTGAAGTGCTCCCGCAGGATCTTTGTCGTCCCCCGCACAATCGCCTCGCATCCCCGGTTTGTATAGGGGCCGTTTCCGGCCAGAATAAACAACGGTCTCTCGTCATCCATGATTATTGCCCCCAACCTTCCTCCGAATATACCAAAGAGTTCTTACCGGGAAGGTAATAATCTTTGATATTTGTCTCCCTGCCCCTAATCGCCGCAGATCCAGCCCCATTGCCTCCCGGACCCGCCCGGCGTCCCGCTCCCCGGCGCCCCAGCGTTCCCGGCTCGCGATCCGCATCCGCTCCTTCAGGACGACCTCCTGCCGCAGGAAGGGGTTCTTCGGCCTTTCCGGCACCACCCGCTTCTCCAGAACTCCCTGCCGGTCAAGATACAACCGGTACGCCAGATGCCGTCGCTTGACTGCCACGACCCCACTCTGGCTCTGCACCACCCGTTCGACCGGGATCGGGTCGAGACGAACACCCCGCCCCCGCTCGAGCACCTCCCGCACTAGGGGCGATCTCACCAGCAGAAGGCTCGTCCCCCGGCTGTCCCGAGAATACTCCGGCAGCCAGGCGTCCATGCAGGTCACGTCCGCACACTCGGCAAAGATGTCGTCGCAGTAATTGCAGGCCTCCGGCGTGAACCATCGGTTCGTCCAGGCCTCGCTGATCCCCTCGTTCCAGAAGACCCTCTGCTCCTCGCCGTCTGCGGTCGTGAAGACGTAGTGATAGTTGCTCGCTGGCTGATCCAGGCTCTTCCCACGATAGCGCACCCCCGTCACTTCTCCTCGCACCCCGGCGAGGGCGGCGACGTACTCGGTGAACCGCCTGCTCTTCAGCTGCCCGCAGACGAGGCCAACCGTGACAACGACCCGCTCCCGGAGTTTCTTGTTCCGCTGCTGGGCAAGCCGGATCGCCTTGATGAAACAGGGAAGACCCGTGATGGCATACCGCCCCGGGACCTCAAGGACCTGCCGTATGACCCCCGACATCTCCACCGGGTAGTAGGCCGAGCCGGCCCCGGTACGCACGTCCCCAGGGGTGTCGAAAACCCGGAAGGCAAAGAGCCTCTCCGGGTCGCCGGTGGGAGCGACGCAGAGGACGTGGTCGACGACGCCCTCGGCGAGCAGCGTCTCAAGGATCCAGGTCGCCACTCCACCGGAGGCGCTGGTCGGCCGGTGCTCTTCCGAGTAGCCGACGTACGAGGCGAGGTAGTAGCCGGTCTCGGAGCGGTGCTGGATCCCCGGGACTGCCCCGTAGAGCCGCTCTCCGAGGGTGTCCTCGTTCTCTCCTGAGTTGGCAAAGGGGCAGAACTTCAGGCAGAGACCGCACTCCGTGGTACAGGGTGAGACTGCAACCGGGTTGTACTCGCCGTAGCGGTTCCATTGCATTGTAAGGATTCCCTGCGGGCAGAGAGCAGCACAGAGGCCGCAGCCGATGCAGAGGGTATTTTTTGCGATTCGTTCTATCACGGAGGGCATGTATCTCACGTTTTTGATTTTATTTGGCTTTAGATGCTCTACTTAGCCTTCTAAATAACTTTATACCGAACTTTAATGGAATGACCATATAAACTGCTTTTAATATCGTAGTGAACGTCTCAATACCTGCAAAATACCATTCAGTATTTTTCCAAGGTCTGGGATCCGTGGGTGTTAGGATATACTCATTTTTCAAGTCTTCATGGATATTTTTCGATCCTGTTAATAAACTTACCAGATTCCGTTGAACCGAGAGCAGTCTTTTCCTTTCATTTTCTGCAATCTGCTCAGATATATCTGGGTTGTGAAGTGCATCATAAATTGCTACTGTTCGAATAGCAAGGTTTTCAGTGCTGTCTCTACATTGAACCCATGTGGGGATGAACGAGACGGACGATATAGTGGCAACATCGTTCTGATCTTTTGTAATGTGTAGATTTAAGATAATTGAAGCCAATGCGCTGTCAGTTGGCTCATATAGTGGAGATGTAATGAAATTCCCCATCGAATAAATTACAAATCCAGTGCGTTTTGTCCCATTCGAGTCTATAATAGTTCTAAATTCCATCGGTTGCAGAACATGCGGATGACCGGCAATGATCGCATCAGCCCCTGCTTCAAATAATGTCTTAACCCATTTCCGACTAAATTGACTGGGATAAGACTTGTATTGTACTCCCATATGAGGCATAATGATGATCAGATCTGGGTTCTGTTCTTTGGCTCTTTTAATATCGGCCAGTAATTTTTCACGTATTTCCTCATCGACAGGTGTCTCATCTGTCCCTTTTAATTTATAAAGAAATTGTTTTGCTTTACTCAATTTTACATCGCATGGTGTGGTTCCGAACTCATAGGCCTGTGATTCAGGCCTTGCTAGGAGATTTACCAGATACGGTTTATCTTTTGAAATAGAGTGATTGTGAGCATAATAGTTTATTCCATGAGTGTAGTTTAGAAAAGCGATCTTAAATCCACTTATATTTTTAATAAATACCGTGTCCCGATCTGCCTGCGACTTATATGTCCCAATATGATCCAGTGAATATTTATCAAGAACATGTAATGTTTTGATAACTCCATCCACCCCTCTATCCATGCAATGGTTGTTTGCTGTAGTCAAAAGATTAAACCCTGTATCTTTTAAAGCCTCAGCAAAACTGTCTGGAGTGTTAAACATTATTCTTGTATACCATGAAGTTTCGGAAATAAAGGTATATTTGTTTTCTATGCCTGAATGTGTTGTTTCGAGATTTCCTACGACATAATCTGAATTATCAAAATATTTCTTAATCAATTTGAATGAACTCGAGTAATCATAGTTGTTTGATTTGAGATCGTATGCAAGATCGTTCTGCTCCTTCCAGCAGAGTATGTCTCCAACAAAAGAGATAGTTATTTTGTTACTTCGAGTCATTTTTATTCACCTACGTTCTATTTGTTAACTTTAAAGATGCTTTTGTGGCAATACTCTCAGAACAGGCTTTGGAAGTATCGATAGAATAACATTCACATCCTCGGCATTGAGGACAAACAAAAATACGACAATGAGATAAATCAGTGATACACAGAGACCAATTCCAAGAAGGAGAAGCACTGAACTTGGAATAAGTATTATTGATGTAATTGCATAGCCGCTGGCCGCCAGTATGGTAAAACAACAGATCCCAGGGATCATAGCGCGAACATATGTGGTTAATGGTGCTTTTATTACATAAGCAATATACCACGGTACAAAAGTAATACATCTTGCTGATAGCACAAGGGACTCCGCGAGTCCAACTCCATAGACTCCAAGCCCTCCAATATGCGGTAGAGTAAATGCCAAAGTAAGATTAGTAAAACCTGTAATACAGGTGACGATCCCAGCAACTCTCACCTTGTTGAAGGCAACAAGTATGGAATATATTGGTAGCGTTGGCAGCACCACTATGAGATATGCTACCAACAACCACATTAGGCCAGAGAGATGTGCCATCTCCGCTCCAACCCATAATGTTAACAATTGTGGCGCAAACACACATGTAAATGCAAGTGGCAAAGCGATCACTATTGTCAATAACTTCGTCGTGCGTTTTGAGATATTGATTAGCCCGGAAATATCTCCTTGGGCGTAGTACGAGTAGAATAAAGGAGTGAATAATGTCCCAAATATACCTGTAGATATAGATCGCATAAGTGTATTCCACGTTACTACGATGGCATATTCTCCTGCCGTCTCCGCGCCAAATAAGAGATTTACTACAATTATACCACAGTTTGTACAAAGCAACACCCCTACATCTGTAATTATCAACCAAAATGCAGTTCTCGAGATGTCGTAAAATAAACGGGAGTGATATTTGTGGCTTTTCAGTTTTATTTCTGGGCAGATTTTATGTGAGTAGAAAACAGCAAGGATTAATGAAAGTATTGCTGCGATGAAGTATGCGACACCAACATATATTAAATCAGGAGGATAAATTGAGAAAAACACAACGATTAGACCGACCTGCACAACTACATTAAGTATATTTATCCAGTTTCTATAATCTAGACGGTTTTTCGCAAACAATGTTGCCATGTAGTTGCCTCTGAATATACCAAGCAAGGCACTTCCAAATACCAAAGAAAATAAGATGAAGATACTGGTTCTTGCAATATCGGGAGTATTAAATATATCTGGAACAAACCACGCAACCACCAGGGCAACGGGAATCAATATTATTATTATACGACTTATTCCAAAAAAGGCTGTATTAAAGGTAATATTTGCTTTATCGTATTCTTTTCTTTGAAGATCAATTGTCAAATATCTTGCAACTGATGAATTCAGGCTATTGATCATTAACATTACATAACTAGTTACTGATGTTGCAAGAGGGATGAGGCCATATGCTGCAATACCCAGAGTGTCCTTAAAATATGGTACCAGGGCGATACCAATCGCAATATTTACTCCAAAGAAGAGTATATTGGAAATTAGGTTAGATCTGAACTGTTTTGGTGTATTGTCCGATGATAAAGTTTCAGTCATTTCAAGGCCTGATGGAAATATAATGCAGTATTAATATGAGAATCATCCACTCAATCTTCTGTACTGTCTTTTCACAAACTCGGGGCAATGTCTGATCCCAAACTGGAAAATCGCCTGAGGGTATCGATACAAATAAGCACCGAGGGGGACATGAAAATTGTCTCGTTTTATGACATCGTATATTTCTTGCTTCATGAGATCGTTCTTCCAGCCACCCAGGACTAAACCAAAATACTTTGAACGACGCGTCCAGTAGTCATTCAGATCGAATACCTTGTCGTAGAGATCAAGTTTCCCTAGCAGATCTAATGTAACCAGAGTCCTTTGACATTTGTGGCACCGAGAACAGTTTGTTTCCGCTGCAACGCATACATTCAGATACTTATAGGAAAGCGGGTGGGTTGAAACGATTTCTGTTTTTTCTACACGGGAATAGATCTCTCCAGATGAGAAAAATTTAGTAGTGTCGGTAGAGAGCATATCCAATGCATATACATCATAGTGGCTTGAATCAGAGTGATTAAACTCAAATTGCCGGAGAGAATAGCCTGATGAATAGTAATAAATCTTAAAGAGTTTCTGAAGAGCAAGCACGGCAGATACATTTCTGTAAGTATGAGTTGGTACAAAATTCATACCCAGAATCTCATTAATATTCGAATCCAGTGTCACCAGTGGCAGGTGCAATTCGTCTGCACATGGTCGAACTGCCTCAATCCTCTGGTGGAACAGATCACGCGCATGCTCCCCGCCGTAATCCCCGCTTGCACCGACATTAAAGAACGTCAGGTGAGTCAGTCTGTAATCCGGGGGACAGGATTCATCGGTATGCTCAATCACCGTGCAGAATGAATCAATACCACAGGATAACCCGGTTCCAACACCACCAGCATTTTCAAGTTGTCCGGTAGCGATCTCAGCAATAATCTGCACCCGGTGATACCCGGGGAACATATCCGCGATGACCTTCACAAAATGTTTCGTGAGCGTGTAGTAGAGCCGCTCTGATATCGGTGCAAGAATGCGGATATCCTCTCCGCGCTTCATCGCATACAGGAGCATTGCTACAAGGAATGCATCACCCCTCTCGTGGCACAAGTATTTCCCGAATTCTTTCGTTGTGGAAAACCACAGGGTATCTTTTGTATCTCCACATTCAAACGTTGCCTGGAGAGTTGTTTCATTCTCGCGCTCAATGATTTCAGGGGGATATATTGTTAACATAGGCACATCTCGTGGCAATATTAAAACAGCACTAATTTTTCCCGGAAATGGGACCCCGTTCCTGAGTCTACCTCATTATTCTCCACGCAAGTGAAGAGACACCATTCCTCTGGATTATGCTGGAGAATGCCGTATACCCGCATAGTTGTGCTATGAGATTGTTAGCGTCATCGGTATAAGTTTATGTCCATTTTTGTTACCCACAGCGGTGCCACGATCGATGAAATCCTTGCTGTTCCGTGTGGCAAGCCTCTCCACTGTCTACGACAGGTGAGTATGGTGGTCGGAACTACAAGGAGAGGAACCGGGAGACCGAAGTGTTGAGCGACTGGACGACGATCGCTACGTACCCCGTGATCGAGGTCGCGAGCGGGATGAGCCCGTAGGCCGCGACCCCGAGAGTGTCGATGAAGTAGGGGACCAGAAGGATCCCGATGACGATGTTCACCAGAAAGTAGGCGATATTCGCCGCGAGGTTGCGGGGGAGCTGGGCGGCGAAGCCTCGTGTGGCTGGGGTGTTGTCTGGGGTGGTGGACGGCATAGGATCGGTGTGTTTTTAGTCTTCTGGCTAGGGCGGTTGTGGCCTCTCGAAAGAATACTAATTCGTTCTATAGTTTGATGATGACAATATGAAACGTTACCGGATTTGCTCTCAGGAATGCCACAAATAGGGGTATATTTGACTACACTGCTGCAATTGCGGAAAACCCCAAATGTTCCCGGGAGTAAAATGCTCATGTATGATATACTCCCTTTACACGAAATGAGTGCATGAATATGTCTGGCTGGTCCAACAGTACCTTAAACGAACGCGCCAGAGCAGATTACGGCGTCTGGATCAAACACGTTGGTCGTGAGGTTCCTGTGCTCTCCGGCGATTCCCGTAAATCGTAATTAGTTTAGGAGGTAATCGGTCTCAAGAATTGTGTCTATCACTACCGATTATATCCATGTAAATGAAGAGAGTGAGTAGCCTTTGAAGTTTGTCGGGGTTTGTCTCGGCGCAAATCAAATCTCTGGTTGTCAGATACGAGAAATATTCCTTAATCTGATCCGATTTCTCAAGTAAATCTAGCGCCATAGTCCGTATCTCCTCATTCTTAGGATCAGGCCTTTGTGGAGCGCTGAATCGTTTCTTAAAATGCATAGCTTGCCACCCCAACCGTCGGGTCCACGGGGCTCGTACTGCCTTTTCTGCAAGACCATAGATACGAAGTCTTATAGGGCTCATAAGCGGCATCTTGGTATTATAATAGTCTACAATACAAGTCTTGGGGTCAAGCGAATAGAGAAAGTTCCTGAAGAAGAGGGTATCCTTTGTACGCTCATCTATTGCATACGCTGTCTTAAAGAAGCCTTTGGAGTAAAATGGTGTTATTGTCCAGAAAAATAGTCGGCTCCTATCTTCCCCTGATCCCGCCCATTTATAGTCCTTTTCAAACTTGAAATGAATATATTTGGTATAGGGGTTCCTCTCCGGGTAGGTAGTGATGTGCATTTTGAGATGCTGCCGCACCTTATCCTCTGGGATCTGCAACATTGCGCAAACTTTTTCGTGAGCATACCGGTATTGATCCGGTGTGGTGAGGAGGAACTGAACCAAATCATCATCTGAACCGAGGCCTGACGTTACGTTCAGGTACCTGAGCAATTCTCCACCATATAACCCTGAATAATAGACAACATCGCTTCCTTCATGTGACATAATCTGTTCTTGGATATTTGCCACATTTTCCAGATTCATAGGTTGGACTGCATCAGTCATCATGACGAAGCGTATGTAATCCTCACGGTCAGGTTCCTTTGAGGGAGTAAGGTGAGTGAGCGGAACCTCAAAGAGGTCGGCAATTTTTTGGGTATACGCTAACTCGGGGGCATTCTCCGGGGCGGTATCATAGGTAATTCCCTTGGGTTTAACTCCATATGCGGTTAATCCTGCCAGTGTCGCTCTTGAGTCCAGGCCTCCACTCAGTGAAATTAACGACTTTTTAGAACCCAACTTCCCGACTCTGTTCCGCAGCCCCTCAAGAAATGAGCGCTTAAGGTCTTCGATACTTCCCTGCGACTTTTTCCGATCCTTTTCCTCAGGCTCAAAAGTGAGGGGCAGCACCTGCTCCTTCGACAGAGTATGGTCTAATGCCCTGTACATCACTAAAGTAGCTGGTAGCAACCTCTCGACCCCTTCAATAAGTGTCCGCTCCCCGAGTGCAAATCCATAGAGGAGGTACTCCATGAGGGCTAATCTGTGGAATGTTATCTGGCCTATGAAGGGGTACATAAATTTGATCTCGCGCGAAAACGCCAGAACTTCGTCGTTCCTATACCAGAAGAATGGCAACCTTCCCAGTGCATCGTTAAAAACACAGAGATCTCTTGTCTGCTTATCATAGATCAGAACAATGAACTCTCCATCAGCCTGCGCTAGAAAGCGGGTTATTGTCTCTTTAAAGGATCCGCCTTTGTGGGCTTCGTTCGCGATCGCGAAGAGATCTTCTCTGATAGCGGCATCATCGGTATTGTATATCATGCCTTCAAGGACAATGAAAAAAGTAGGATCTTCAAAAGAGGTTATGGGGTATTGTTCGTATGCTGTTGATCCGACAAGTGTACAACTATCTTTATACAGTATATTTGCCCTGTATGGTGGATAATGTAACATTGCATTTTGGGAATCAGAGAATTTTCCGTGATAATTTGACGCCTCTGAGGCGATGAGAACGTTTACCCCAACCATAGTTTTATATAATCAATTAGCGGCTTTAATGGTTCCGATATTCAAATAGATGGTATTATCTGGGTGAATTCAAATGTAGCCGTATCTCAATCTATTTTTTGCTAGCTCTTCTGTGATTGCCCCCGCACTCGCCGGGGGCGGGCACATTCTTCTGGTGCTCTTTACGCCTGGCAACAACTACCCCCACGTCCTTATGCCTTGGACACCGGCCAAATGGTGCTCGATGTTTTCCCGCCTGCCAGTGGCGAGGTTGTCGATGATGACGACGTCGTGGTGCTGTGATAGGGTATCGGCAAGGTTCGAACCGATGAAGCCGGCCCCGCCGGTGACGATGTAGCGCGTAAAGAATCTATGACGGGGGGCGGTTTAGGGCTTTCTGAGTTGAACCCGGGCATCCGGGTTTGATACAAGTCTGCGAGGACATCTGTCGTCCTCACCTCACCCCCCGCCGAGCACCCTCACGATCACCGCCACCACCCCGCCCACGACCCCGCCGGCCCCGGCGCTCACCGTCGAGAGCCGCCGTTCCTCCCCGGCCTTCTCCGCCCGCCAGCCCTCCAGCGCCCGGATCCGGCTCTCAAATTCTTCGTCCTGCGCCTCCATTCTCTGCAGCGTCCGGCAGATCCACTTTACATCGCGGTTCGTCTCGTAGACAAGTTCTCTGGTGGTCTTTGCATCGGTCATCCTGGCAATCCTTCTGGTGAACACTAGGGCGCCGGAGAGAAAAAGCCTGACCGTAAGGATTATATCGGTGAATCAAAGCCCAATCCGGGCTTCCCGATAAAGTCAGGCTGATAGCCTCTCCCGTCCACCCTATAGTTGTCTGTCATATTCCCGGGAGCATACAGGCAAA
>Ga0116194_1001094_pt1 | contig 17916 bp, 15 predicted proteins | sample AD_SCU001_MetaG_FD_89887 | JGI IMG/M metagenome (GOLD analysis project Ga0116194, IMG submission 89887) | Active sludge microbial communities of municipal wastewater-treating anaerobic digesters from China - AD_SCU001_MetaG | ecosystem: Engineered > Bioreactor > Anaerobic > Digestate | place...
AACCGGATGTGTACAGTTTCAGCGGATACATGACCGGTGAATTTCCACCCGGCAAGAGCGACCCGCAAGCCGCTTTCCGCGTGTTGGCGAATCTGGTGCGCGGGCATGCTATGGCATATCATGCCATTCACGCCCTCCAACCGCGCGCCCTGGTCGGTTTTGCCAAAAACTACCGCTCCATCGTGCCTGCCAGAACCTGGTTCCCGCCCGATCATTGGATCAGGAATTTTTCTCACAATGCTTTTAACAACGCCTTTGCCAACACATTATTGGATGGGAAATTGCGGTTCATCCTCTGGAAAGAATCCATCCCCCAGGCCATCGGAACGCAGGATTACATTGGCGTCAATTATTACACACAGGATAATATCAAATTTAATGTATTGTCCGCAAAGAGTTTCTTTCAGGAGCGTTTCTTTACACCCAACGCTGAACTGAGCGAAAATGGCTTCATTGCCACCGAACCGGATGGGTTTGCTGAATCGCTGAAATGGGCACGACGCTACCGTGTGCCCATCTACATCACGGAAAATGGGGTGGAAGATTCGCACGATGCCATGCGCCCGCACTACCTGGTCAGCCACGTCCTCGAAATGTGGAAAGCCATCCAAAATGGAATGGACATCCGTGGGTACATGCACTGGTCGCAGATCGATAATTTCGAATGGGAACGCGCCTGGACGCAGCGTTTTGGATTGTGGGGCTTGGACGTGGAAACCCAGCAACGCATCCACCGACCCAGCGTGGATATCTATCGTGCGATCTGTGAACAAAACGCCATCCCTGTAGAAAACGTCTTGCGTTATACCTCCGAGTTGAAAGCTCTTGAGGAATGGTACGACACCGGTTATGGAAATTTCAGCAAGAAAAATTGATGGATCAAACCCAAAGGGTTATCCTTCGTCCTCCTGATCCTTAACAGCGGGCAGGCATGCGCCATCGCTCTTCCGCCGATCGAATAAAAAAGAAGTCAGTTCAATATGCTGACCTCCCTGCTTTAAAGCTCACCCCAGTACAGCAGCGATACCACCGCCAGAGCTATCCCGACGATGCAGGCATAGCTCGCCAGCATGATATTGGCTTTGTTGCGCGTGTCTGGTTCCTTTTTCGATTCGCGCCGGTACAGGATAACTCCCACGCCAAAGAAAAGGATCGCCGGAATAAAAGAATACATAGCATTACCTCTGTGTATTCATTGTACGATAATTCCAGACCATCATAGAATCGGTCAGGGGGTGTTCCTCATCCCGCGATCTTTTTTTGACAGGATGGGCAAAAGTGCGTCCCGCGTTGCCCCACCACGATCCGTTCGATGGAAGCTCCGCAAGTCGCGCACGCTTCCCCTTTTCGTCCATATACGCGGAACTGGTTTTGGAAGTCTCCGCCCCGGTATATCCAATCGATGCTCGCCCCATTGCGCCGGATGCCTTCCTGCAGCGTCTCCTGGATGGCTCTCAATAAGGTTGCGGCTTGTTCTCCGCTTAATGCGCTCGCCGTGCTCAACGGGTGCAGTTTTGCCCGGTGCAGGGCTTCATCCGTGTAAATGTTCCCCAGCCCTGCCAGAAAGGTCTGGTCCATCAGCAGCGGTTTGAGTTGGCGCTTGCTGCCTTGCAGCATTCGATAGAACTCCTCCGCTTTGAAGTTTTCCGAGAGCGGCTCCGGACCCAGCTTGCCCAGCTCTTCTTCGGGGTCAGTCAGAAGCCACACCCTGCCAAATTTTCGCGCATCTTCAAAGACCAAAGATTTTTCATTTTCCAGCCACAAGATCACGCGATCATGCTTGGCGGGTATCTGGTTGCCATCCTGTACCGCTGCGGGTCTTACATACAGGTCACCGCTCATCCGTAGGTGAAACAGCAAGGTATCAGTAGAAAGACGCACTACAAGATATTTTCCCCGCCGTCCTGTCTCTCGGATGGTTTGACCGCAGATTCGCTGGCTGAATTCCTGTGCGGAGGGAACAGCGATAGAACGTTCCCATAGAATTGAGACATCCCTGATCATATGTCCCAGGATGGAAAACCCCGCTCCCCTTCCTTGACTGAGCGAACGGGCAATGGTCTCAACTTCCGGTAATTCTGGCATTATATTTCATCAATCTTGATATCTAGATTTCCACTATTGAAGTTGACTAATTTATTCCAATCAATTTCATAGTTGTTATTACAAAATTTTTCAATAAATTCTTTTGTAAATCGATTGGTGATTTTGCTTTTTTCGTTATGTTCCTTTGCTTTATAGCCTATCGGTTCAATAATATTGAGATATAAAGATTCCATCCCACTGATAAAAAACCAGAAGTTTTGTCCCACTAGTTTCCAATAATTATGTAAATAGCTCGTTCGAGTTTTACCATAGCATATACCTAAGATTGCTTGAACGTTTAAAGATTTGTCTAACTGCCTTAAAATCGCTGATGCTTTATTGAAGTCTTCAATTTGCCTTTTCTGTTGTGAAGAATTTCCCCAATTTGTGCCAGACTTTATTGAAACAAGATAATGTTTATTATCACGTAAAATTTCAAGATCAATCCCATTTGCTGATGACTTATGGCCGTTACTTGTCTTCGATGTGATAAAAACTGCCAGACCTTCTAGGAAATCTCCGAAAATTTTCTCTTCTGATGAAGATAGAAACGCATCGAGTAGACTTCCAATGAGGTCGCTTGCGACATTAATATTTTTTGCTTTAAATAAGTACGGATTTTTTCTTAACAGCTTACTTAGTTTTAGAGAAGAAATACATTCCAAACGAGTAGTATGAAAACATTGAATGTTCTCATTAACATAATTGTTAATTTCAGAAATTTCAACTTTTTGCATTTGTTTGCCCATCCTATTTGTAATTTGACTGTTCTTCTGCAACGCTTGGAATTCGAATTTGAACCCCTGATAATCTCTCTTTCGATAATTCTATATAATTCTCTACAACATCAATTCCAACATAATTCCTACCTAACTCCATAGCAGCTAAACAGGTTGTACCTGAACCTACAAATGGATCTAAAACTAAATCTCCGGGTTCAGTCAATAATTTTATAAACCATTTAGGCAATTCAACAGGAAAAACAGCACTATGATTTTTATTGGAACACTCTGTTGCGAGGTACAAAACATTTGTCGGATAAACACTCTTTCTTCCGACCCAATTCGAAATATTCTTCCCGAATCCACTGTTTACTTTTGACTCATCTCTCGTTAAATCAGTTTCGCTTAAATTTGAAAGTCTATCTTTAGCCCAATTACCAATTGGCACCATGACAGTATCTTGAAAAATTTTGAAGTCCTTTCCTTTTGTAAATTGTAACAACCGCTCCCAACTATCGCGAAAACGATTCGGCCATTTTCCCGGAAAAGAATTTTTTTTATGCCAAATGTATTCTTCCGTCCACAACCAGCCTTGTTTTTTCAACGCTAAAATCAACTCAAGAACATAGGTATGCCTCTCACCCTTCACTACTCTTTCCTTGATGTTAAGAACGAATGAACCGGTTGGTTTGAGTACTCTTTTAAATTCAAGGGTCTTAGGTAAAAACCATTCAACATATTTATCTGGGTGAATTCCACCATAAGTATTTTTTCTTTGATCTGCATAGGGGGGAGAAGTAAATATTAAATCAACACAATTATCTGGGAGATTTTTTAAAACCTCCCCACAGTCTCCCAGGATTATTTTATTTACATATTCCATAATTTTTAATTATAGAACATTATTGCTATAGAGTGAAATGTTTATTCGTTGAACATCTCGCCTACCGAGCGCCCTTCGTTCACCCGACGGATCACCTCACCGATCAAATTTGCCACCGAGATGATGCGCAGCCGTCCGCCGAATTGGGCTTGCTTTTCTTTCGAGATCGGGATAGTGTCGGTAGTGATGAATTGCTTGACCGGCAATTTCGCCATTTGTTTCACGGCGTCCCCTGCCAGGATGGGATGAATGAACACCACCACCACGTCCTTCGCCCCATTCTTGGTCGCCACGTTGACTGCGTTGATGATGGTTTTTCCGGTGGAAACCTCTTCATCCAGCAAGATCACGTCTTTCCCTTTGACGTCCCCGATCAGCGTCAGCACCTCCGGGTTGTCCGGGCTCAAAATGCGCCGCTTTTCGATGAACGCCAGCGGGATGTTGAGCTGTTCGGCGTAGTTGCGCGCCTTCTTGGCAAAGCCCAGATCAGGGGAAAGTAACACCGGGCTTTTCATTTTTTTCATGATTTCCAGCAGGTAATCGATCAACACATGCGAGGCATACAACACATCTCCCGGGATCGAGAAGAAGCCCTGGATTTGGTCGGCGTGCAGGTCGAGCGTCATATAGCGGTCCGCACCGGCTGCCTGGATCATGTCTGCTACCAGGCGCGCGGTGATGGGCACGCGCGGCTGATCCTTTTTATCGGAACGGGAATAGCACATGTAAGGAAATACCGCTGTGATGCGCCCCGCCGAATCCAATCGCAGGGTCTGGATCAATATCAGCATTTCCATGAGGTTGGTATGCACCGGTGAAGAAAGCGTTTGAATCACATAGCAATCCTGCCCGCGCACGCTAGTGTGCAATTTGACGAACAGATTCTCGTTTGGAAACGTCGTAATGGTGGTTTTGCAGAGTGATATTTCCAGATAAGAAGCGATGCTCTCCGCCAATTCGGGGCAGGCGGAGCCTGCATACAATTTGACCCCTCCGTACATCATGCGATCATGCCGCAAACTGCTGGTAGTCATACTCACTTTTTTCCTCTCCATTCATCTTCTAGAATGCCCATGTACAAGATGTCGATATATTCGCCATCCAGGAAATACGCTTCGCGCATACTGCCCTCGTGCCGGAAGCCCAGTTTTTCGTAGCAGTGGATGCCGCGCTGGTTGGGCGCGAACACGCGCAGGTAGATGCGGTGAAAGTTCAAGGTCTTGAATCCATAGTCAAGCATCAGTGCGATGGCTTTTGCGCCGATTCCCTTTCCCCACAACGCTTTTTCGCCGATGAACAAACCCAGCTCGGCATTGCGCGATTGTTGGTCCACATTGAGAAAACTGATGTTCCCCAATGGCTTCCACGTTCCATCCTCCACGGTTTCGATCATCAAAGGTTGTTCAGTCAGGGGACGTTTGGCAAGGTCTGCGAACCATTGTTCTTCCTGTGCGTTCGAAAGCGGGCTGTACAACGAAAGATACCGCCGCACATCCGCATCGTTCAACCAGCTCACAAAAAGCGGCAGATCTTCCTTGTCGATTCCTCTCAAGCGTACCGTGTCACCTATGATCATCGTTTTTCCTCTATGGGTTCAGGCGGTTCGGTCCGCGGAACAGATAGACCGCCTCGCGGATGTTCTGCAACTGCAACAGCACCATCAGCAAGCGCGAGAGCCCCATGCCGAACCCTCCATGCGGAGGGCAGCCAAAGCGGAAGAAATCAAGGTAGAACTGGATGTTCTCCAATCCCAATCCTTTCTCAAGGGCTTGCTCCTTCAGCACTGCAAAGCGGTGCTCGCGCTGTGCGCCGGTGGCGATCTCCAACCCGTTCGCGATCAGGTCAAAGCTGCGCGTCAGGGTTTCATCATCCGGGTGGCGCATGTGATAGAAGGGGCGTACCCCTATTGGCCAATCGGTCAGGAAGAAGAAATCATGTTGATATTCCTTCTTAATGGAATCCGCCAGCGCTCGCTCCCCACCGGGGTCGAGATCACCTTTTTTCTCGGCTGGCAGTTCGTAACCCACCGCCTTCAGGGCTTTCACCGCGTCCGCCATGCTGATGCGCGGGAAAGGCACCTCCGGCACCTGCAGTTCGAACCCGTAAGTTGCCTGGATTTGTTCGCCGTTCTTCTCTTTCACCTGCTGGTAGGCATATTGCAACCAGCGTTCGGTGAACGCCATCACATCTTCGTGCGAATCGATCCACGATATCTCCACATCCAATCCGGTGAATTCCGTCATGTGGCGTGACGTGAAGGAAGGGTCGGCGCGGAAGACCGGACCCACCTCGAAAACCCGCTCGAACCCGGCTGCCATGCCCATCTGTTTGTAGAACTGGGGCGATTGTGCCAGATAGGCTTTGCGCTCAAAATATTCCAGTTGGAACAGCTCCGCACCGCTTTCGCTGGGGCTGCCCATGATCTTGGGCGAATGGATCTCCACGAAGTCATGCTGCAGCCAGAATTCACGCATGGCATGCTCCAGCGTAGTCTGCACTTCGAAAATGAGCAGATTCTGCGGGCGACGCAGGTCGAGATAGCGCCAATCCATGCGGAAATCCACCGCCGGGGTGTTTGCGTCATCAAAGGGATCATACGGCATGGGAATTTCCGCCGCGTTTTCCACCGTCAAGCTCTGCAACTGGATCTCCAACCCGCCCAATTTCACCACATCATTCTTGACCACTTTGCCGGTGATGGTCAGGGCTGATTCGACCCCTAGTGTGGAGATCTGGTTAGCCAACTCTTCGTTGGACGGTCGGTAGTGAGCCACCTGCACCAGACCGGTACGATCGCGCAGGATCAGGAACTGCATTTTTTTCTGGTCGCGCAAGATCTGCAGCCAGCCCTGCACCTTTACTTCTTGCCCGATATGATTGCTTAGATCACCAATAGAAATACGCTGCATGATAACTGCTTCTCCTTAAAATAAATGCACTTTTTAAGATTGTAATGCGAATTTGCCTTCACGGGGGTGCTAATGTCAATTTTTAAGGATGGAACGACCCTCGAATTGCTCAATGGCTGCGAAAGGGGAGAGCTTTCGCTTGAACACCTGCTCCATGACCCCCTGGTTTTCTTTTTTCTGCATGAGTTGTTGCCATTCCCGTTCACGGCTGCGTTCCAGCAACCCGCGCAAGAATGCCCGTAAGCGTGCCTGGTCGCGCTGCTGCCAATCTCCTGACCTCTTCAGAAATGCTGCGTGTGCATGCAGTGTTTTTACCACCTCGCTGATCCCTTCGCCATCTGTGGCAACCGTGCGCAGAATGGGTGGCACCCACCTGCTCGTATCGGCTTCCGCGGCTGAATAGCCCATGGCAAGCGCGGAGCGCAATGCCATCTCCGCCACATCCACATCCGCTTTGTCGGCTTTGTTTAAAACCAGGATGTCGGCGATTTCCATGATGCCAGCTTTGGCGGCTTGCACGTCATCCCCCAATCCCGGCGCTTCCACCACGATCACGCTGTGTGCCAGGCTGGCGATTTCCACCTCCGATTGCCCCGCCCCCACACTTTCAATCACGATGAGATCATACCCGGCAGCGTCCAGCGCCAGCGCGACCGCCTGGGTATTGTGCGCCAGCCCGCCCAGCGCGCCGCGGCTTGCCATCGAACGGATGAACACGTTGGGGTTTTCAGCGATGGCGCGCATGCGAATGCGATCCCCCAGCACCGCTCCCCCGCTGAAGGGGCTGGTCGGGTCCACCGCGATCACAGCCACTCGTTTTTCTGGCTCCTGCTTGAGCATGGTATCCACCAGGCAGTTCACCAGGCTCGATTTCCCCGCCCCGCTTGCCCCTGTGACGCCCACCACATGCGCCTTTCCGCTTTTCGCGAAAAGCACATCCAGCGCCTGGCGCCCCTGAGCAGTGTCATCCTCCACCAGGCTGATCAGGCGCGCCAGCGCTCTGCGATCTCCTTGCAAAACTGCCTGCGTCAGTTCACCCATGCACCGCTCGGCTATGCCTTCTCAAACATCGTGCGGATATCCTCCACCACCTGCGTGGTGGGCGTTCCTGGTCCATACACGGCTTTCACCCCCTGCTTCACCAGTGCTTTGGCATCCGCTTCGGGGATAATACCGCCCAGAAAAATCTGCACATCATCCAGCTTTGCCTGTTTTTTCAACTCCAGGATGCGCGGCACCAGCGACATATGCGCGCCGGAAAGGATCGATAAGCCGATCACATCCACATCTTCCTGCAGGGCTGCCTGCACCACCATTTCAGGGGTCTGGCGCAGACCGGTGTAGATGACCTCCATGCCGGCGTCGCGCAGCGCCCGTGCGATGATCTTGGCGCCCCGGTCGTGCCCGTCTAAACCAGGTTTCGCAATGAGCACTCGTATCTTTTTCTCTTCCATCACGTCCTCTTGCTTCAATTATACTTGCGGGAACGCTCGCTTTTTTCGTTATAATGCACCTGTGCAACGATGATGAATAGCATGAAAAAAATATCCCTCCTGCTGATTTTGGTCACAGTGCTCCTGGCGAGTTGCCAGGCTGATGCAATTGCCCCCAACCCTCTTGCAGAGTCCGCCGGAATCGCAGAAACCACCGCCACCACGGCACCCACCGGGCAGCTATCCCCCACCGGCACGGCGGCACCTGCCGTGATGCTCAATCCCCTCACCGGTTTGCCGGTTTCCGATCCGTCCATTTTGGATCGCATGCCGGTCATGGTGAAGGTGTCCAACTACCCGCGCCTCGGCAGACCGCATGCCGGTCTTTCCTTTGCCGATATCGTCTTCGATTATTACATCGGCAGCGGCACCAACCGCTTTCTGGCGATTTATTATGGAAAGGATAGCCCCAGCGTCGGTCCGGTGCGCTCCGGGCGACTGGTGGACGCCGAGTTGGTTCGGCTGTACTGGGGCGTGCTAGCCTACGGCAGTGCAGACGAGGATACCGACGCCTACCTGGTGCAGGCATTGGGGGAGCGTGCCATTTCTTATCAAGAGGCGCCTTGCCCCGCTTTCTGCGGCACTGATACCCACAGCGTGGTGGGCGTCTTCGCCAGCTCCGCCGATATCAGCGCATTTGCCAGACAGAACGGCATTGACCCGGGTGGCACCCCTGACCTGGAAGGCATGGTTTTCAGCGAACAGGTGCCTGTCGGTGGTGTTCCCGTGGAACAGGTCAACATCCTTTTCAACTACTACAACCGCGCCGAATGGAAGTACAACGCCGCCTCCGGCACCTACTTGCGCTGGATCGAGGAGATGATCGGCGACGAAGAGGACGGCAACTTCACCATGCTCCCGCTGGTCGATCGCGTCACCGGGGAACAACTGGCGTTTGACAATGTCATCATCCTTTTCGCGCACTATATCGAGAACGCCCCCAGCGAACATGAGATCGAGATCATGAAGAACATTGAGGGCAAGCGCGCGGTGTTCTACCGCGATGGATACATGTTCGAGGGGTTGTGGAAAGTACCCAGCGACAGCGCTCCCATTCAGTTCTTCGATGTTGCCGGTCAGCCCTTTGCGCTCAAGCCTGGCAACACCTGGGTCGTCATCGCCGATGACAACTCCATTTTCAATCAAAAAGCGAGTGGCGCCTGGGAACTTTTCTTTATGCTCTCTCCCGACGCTTGACGGCTATAATTACAGCATCTCTGCTTTCATAGATACTTCTTATTTGTCAGAGCGTACAGAACTGCTATACTGTTCGAGAAAGAGAGACCTATGATTCCTATTCGAGATACCCAACGTGCCGCCCGCTTTCCGATCATGAACTGGCTGATCATCATCACCAACGTGCTGGTTTTCATGGTAGAGTATTTTTCCTCCGCTGATTTTTCTAACCTGTTCGTTTCCGCCTTTGCCCTCACCCCCGCCAGGGTAGATCTCAGCAACCCCATCACCCTGCTGCCTTTCCTCACCCACATGTTCTTGCATGGCAGTTGGTATCACCTCATCAGCAATATGTGGTTTCTCATGATCTTTGGCGATAACATCGAAGACCGTCTTGGCTCGCTGCGCTATCTGCTCTTCTATATGCTGGGCGGCATCAGCGCGGCGCTGTTGCAGTACTTTTTCGAACCTTCTTTGTCCGTTCCCACCCTGGGCGCCAGCGGTGCCATCGCTGCCGTCATGGGCGCTTACTTTGTGCTCTTCCCTGCCTCGCGCGTGGTCACCCTCATTCCCATCCTCTTCTTTGGCGGTCTCATCCGCCTGCCCGCCATTCTCTACCTGGGCATCTGGTTCGTCATGCAGATCTTCTCCGGCTTCAGCTCTTTTGTGATCGGTTCGGGCACTGCCGGCGGGGTAGCCTGGTGGGCGCACGTGGGCGGTTTTGTCTTTGGCTTGATCTTTATTAAAGTCTTCGCAAAAAAATCTTACGCCAGCTACCCTGATAACCGCCAGTACCCGTTGTAGCTCCGCAAGAAGAAGGATCGCGCAATGCCAAAAATAAACTGGATGTACCTGTGCGACTATGCTTTTAAGGACGTGGCTGGCAAAACCAGCATCATCGGCATGTTCACCGATGTTAACCTGCTGCGCCTGCCTGTTAAATACCAGCAGATGTTCACCATCCTGGAATTGGACAAGGTGGATACCGAGACCTTTAAGCTCGAAGTGGTCATCTCCTCCCCTTCCGAAAAGGAAATCACCAGACGCATCGTGCAACAGCTCAAACCCCAGGGCACTTCCGGCAAGGTTATCAAGATGACCATGATCTACGCTTTCTATGGCATCGACCTGACCGAAGAAGGAGAATACCATCTGCTGCTTTTCCTGGATGGCGACTGCATCCACTCCATTCCCTTCAGGGTGCATTTAATCAAACAAAAGACACTCTCACAATAAAAGGATTTCTTTATAAAATAACCGCGTCTTATTCAAATTCTTTAATTGCTTTGATCAATCGAATCGCATCTGACGCTTCCAGCGTGTCTCCAGAATATCTAACCTCATACAACCCTGACAGGTTTGTCGGTAACTCGACCCCATCTTTTACCAACAGAATAAAATTATGATCGAAAAGTGCCAATGCTGCTCCAATCTCGATAAGAACATTGGGATTCAATTGAATAAGATCCTGACCATTCTCTGTTTTTAGGTGCATTTCGTCTTCAATATGAATTATGGCAGCACTACACCTCTTCATTTCTGAGAGGATCTTTTCTGATAGAGATTTTGATACAGATTCTGTATCAATCGAAATCACAGCATCCAGGTCAGCAATTTCCAATAAGGCAGAAATGGGTTCCAGGAATTTACGATTTTTTCCATGGGAAATATAAACATTTTTCTTACCTTTTTCATGTTCCGGCAAGATTGTTTTTTTGTTTTCCAAACCTGTGACCTCAAGCAAAGGCTCAATTTCAGTAGAATCGTTTCCGATCTGATTAATACTGCTTTCTAAGCTTTCTCGATTGATCTCCAATCTAGTGTTCGATCCCTTTGTTCTTTTTTTTACTTTTCCCAAATTCGCGCCCTCACATACTCGAAAAAAACAGACTGCTTGTGCGTTTATCGTATCTTCTTTGTCCCCAATGTCCTCCTTGAAATGCTCATGCCAAAACCGAATTACATCGACTATATCAATGCTATCAGGGGCTCCATGATAATAAATGCTTTCTATGAAAGCTCTATATGGATGAATAAGTTTTATTATTTCTAGAAAACCTCTGCCGATATGATCTCCCCCACGTGAGATTATTACCCCGCTATCACCCAATTTTATTTTCTTGCCCTCATCCTTGATAACTTTCCACTGGCGGTAAGCAGACATTTTTCTTGGATCCAAGAGTTTATTGCCAATGACTGCTCTTGCATCACTGATTGAAATCCCTAGCCCTTTTTTCTTTAAGTATTCAACAATATTGATGACATCTTCGTGGGTTGTTAAAATCGGTAACATTTATTTGCTCCACCAGAACGATCAGTAGCAGGCGGACACCTCGGATTTGATCGATAACCATCTTGATATGCCAGTGTGGAAGCCAAGCGTGGAAAAGGCTTTGAACCAGGTCCCGGAGCCTTCCTTTTCAGCGCTTGCCAGGGCGAATATGCACTTGGGAGCTGCTTTGTTGCTCCACCAGCCCTTTATAGAAATAATGTTCTATATATTGATATTGTAGGAAAATTGGGGAAGAAACGCAAGATGTCAAAATAGGAATGTTTTATAGATAATGCTTTTCTAATTACTATTATCTTATGCAAAAAACTACTTTATTGCAGTTCTGATAGAATATAAATCTATCAAAGATTTTTTAACCAAAGGATAATAACTTTGTAATCCAAAGACTTCAAACACAATGTTATCAAAACTTATACGATCTTCTGCTTCAATTTCTTCAAGGATTGGTAATACTTCTCTTTCTACAATTGGGTTAAATGCCTTTAGAATTTCCCTTTTTTCATTTTCATTTATAAGACATGGATTAAAAATGTGAAAATTTTCCTCAAAATAGTCTTTATTAAGGTCTAAAGCCCCTTCTCCTCTTCCGAATCCCATAGCTTCGATATAAAATTGGCTCAGTATGCTGTTAAGTAAAGCATGACAAAGATTAAGGTCAATCTCGGAATTAATTCGTGTAATTGTAATCATTCTCTGATTTACAAGAGTTGGCCCAATAAATTTAGAAATAAAAATCCGATCGCCAAAGTTAATACTTGCGGCATATTCACCTATCACATTCGGTTCGAGAGAATACCAATACGAATTAGATTGTGCTAAAACTTCAGTTAATGGTTCTCCCCTTTCATTACAGAGGTTTTCAAAAGATTTTATCCAATTAATTGCTCCCTGATGATTCTTTCTACGTAACTCTTCAATAGATAACGAACAACAAAATGCCATTGAGTCTGGTATTGCAATTAGATTTCTTATGGATCTTGGCGTTTTTAAAACCGGCATTAAATAATCGGATTCGATACTACTTGGATTTTTGGGATAGAATAATTGATCCCACCCCCTTCTTATCCCTCTCTGAATTGAAAAAATTTCTTTAGTTTTTATTATTGAACTTTGAAAGTCCATTAGCCAATTATTATCAGTAAAGAAACTATTTAAATTTAAACCCAAACTTCTAATTTTTTCAATTTTCTCATTTGAATAAGAAATAATTGATATATCATCTTCATGGATTACTTCTTTATTATTAATAAGAGCAGATATTTCCTCAATATTTTCATCTTCGCTTAAATCTTCGATATTTTGCTTTAAAGTCACAAATTTAGTTTTTTCTCTTTCATTAATTCTTGTTGAGTTTTTTTTCTGTAGAACTACAACATTTGTAATAATCTTTGATTTATCAAACCATCTCCCTTTCCCAGATGTAACTACTACTTTCACATGGAAATAATATTTAAGGATTCTATAAAAATTTTCTCCCCATGCCGTTCCCAACCATGAGTTTGAAATAATTATTGTTAATATTCCATTATCATTTAATAGATCAAATAAATAAAATGGTAAATATGCATAGAGATCACTTCTTCCTCCAAGTGCAGTAGATATACCTGTCACACTTTCGATTTTCTCATTGATTGAATAAACATTGGGGTTTAAATCTCCAATACTCTCAAATCGTACAAAGGGTAAATTAGAAACAATATACTGAAAACTGGGAAGCTTTTCTTCGAATCTATCACCGGTATATGGATTCTTAAATTGAATTGGTTGATTTATAACTAGATTTGACGCATCCGCTTTAAATAATTTTCGAAGAATTCCGATTACTGAAGGGTCAGCAAAATTAATCGACGCAATTGATAATGGAAATGAGTATTTATCTGATCCCCAGATTGACTCATATGCATCAGACGGATTTAAAACTTGTCTTTTATAATTATAAATTTCACGGATAATCGTTCCAGAACCACAGCATGGATCAAGACATTGGCCATTCCTATCTAGCAACGTCAAGTGTACAAGCAGTTTTGCTAAATTTCTTGGGGTAGCATATTGTCCCGCAATTTTTCTTTTATTCTTTGCAATTAGATTGTTAAGAACATCCTGAAGAAAAGACCTATCAATGTTCTGAATTTGGAATTCTTTCAAAAGCTGATTTACTTTTACGAAATCACTCCAGATTGATGAATTAATTATTTTTTCACCTATATTGTTATTAAAAATATCCCAAAAATCACATGACTCTGAAATTTGAGTAAAAATGGTCATTGCCTCATTAATAGATGAATTCTCTTTAATTTCATCAATTAATTTTGCGCCTTTATCAAACGACTTTAGTAAATGTGCAAATACAATCTTATTTAGAAGGAAAAAGAGGTTATCGCGAGCTAACACATGAAATTTATTATTCTCCTCCGGAAAATCAATTTTCGCATACCTCCACCAAATCGTTATCTCATCAGAAAAACTTTTATTTTGTAATGCATAATCCTCTAGATCTTCTGCATATCGATTAACATTTCTTTGTATAATACTAAACATCGATTCTGAAGTAATAACGGATGAGACTGATGTAGTTTTTATTACCCCATCTGAGAAAAATCCATTAATTATCGGAATAATTTCTTCGATGGTAGATAGAATTCTTCTTCTTTCAGGAAATACATCTTCTCGAAGAGTAATATCTGCAAGATTATTCCAAGATTTTAAGATCTCAAGAGATTCATCATCTTTTATTAAATATAGGACAATATTTGTCACATTCCACAGAATGAAACTATTTAATTGCAATGATAAAGCTTTTCTTTTGGCATTATCAATAAATTCGGGATCATTTATTGGTGTATCAGGAAACTTTAATTCCCAACCCTGTAGAATTTTCCCCTCATTCTCATCTCCAAATAATAAAACATCTGGAAACAACGTATCTTCGTCTACTTTTAATGAATTTTCGCCGCCAGCTCTTTTTATTTCAATTTTTCTCTTATCTACAAATTGATTAATGTAAGATATTACATCAATCGCCCAACTTCTCTCATTATAAACTACCTCTTGCATAAACTTTTACCTCACTAGATGGAATACATTCGAGTATTCTCCTCTGAGCAACTTTAATAAGGTCTAATTCTTTCTCATGATGTAGATAAGTATCGTTATTCTTTTCTATGCCAATAAATCTGCGCCCTTCAATTACAGCTGCTACTAAAAAGCTACCACTTCCAAATGCATTATCTAGAACTAGGTCTCCTTTTTTCGTAAAAGTCCTTATTAAATATCTACCTAAAGAAATAGGTTTTTGAGTTGGATGAAATACAGGGCCTTCACTCTCTGCTGTCTTAAAATATACTACATCAGTTGGATATCTTTCGCCATTACTTTTAACTTCAATTGTTTTAAAATCCCCATAACTACCAGTTAATTGGTCCTTTCTAAAGCCCTTGTTATATGGATCGCCTTTATTCATTTGTGGATTGTAAGTCGGCTGTCCTTTATAAAAAATACAAATATCCTCATGTTTTCGTAAAGGTTGTTTTTTAGAATTAAGAAAATTTGTGGGTTTTGATTTTATCCAAACAATTTTATATTTAAAGAGGTTAATATTACTCATAATGAGCTTTGCTGTAAAACGCCCCTGCGAAGTTAATGCAATAACACCTCTGTCTTTGATTATCCTTTCATATTGAAACCACAGGTGTGATAATGGAATTAAACTATCCCATTCATTTTGAGTTGTCCCATAAGGTAAATCGCATAAAATTAAATCAATGGATTTACTTGGAAATAATGGCAATACTTTCAGACAATCTTCTTCAATAAGCGAATTTTCAAATTTCTCAACCGATAGAGGCATTATTTTATTTACAGCTGATTTATTCAAATTTGTTTATCTTCAATTCTACCAAAGTATTCTCTATATAGAACTTATGATTCATAAATTCAGTAAAACAAAGAATCTTCAACTCTTTTTTGATCTATTTAAGTCAGGTAGGATGGATTCCACAAGTCCACCAATTCTATTTTTCCCCTGCTAACATGGGCGAGAAGCAATTTTACGTAGAGCATCAGCGAAGCATCTCACCATGACAAATTCAAATCAGCACGTAAGTTGAGAAGCAGGCAAGGTGATTTCCCAACTCTCCAACTATCTTTAGTTTAATGATTGCCTCACCCCATTCCGACTTTTTTATATTTATAACCCCGACATGAATAGATCATTCGGTCGCTGCGTTCCCTCTGGATGACGTTTCCTATTACAGTCAGAGCACACCATTTTGCATTAAAATACCTGTACATGAAAACGCGCAGAACGCTCCGTTTCCTTTCCCTGCTCCTCTTCACCGCTCTTCTCCTCGCCATCACTGCCCTGCCCGCATCCGCCCAGGGTGGGTTGCAAGCCGTCCTTTCTCAGCCCGATCTCTCTCAGTTCCCCAGCGTCACCACCTATGTGGATGTCTACGACGCCCAGGGCAGCTTCGTCAGCGATCTCACTCCCGACCAATTCGCCCTGCAAGAAAACGGACAGGCGCGCACCATCAACGAGGTCACCCGCGTCGAGCCGGGGTTGCACACCATTCTCGCCCTCAACCTGGGTCCAACCCTGCGGAACACGTTCACCGATGGCATTACCCGCTACGACGATATCATCTCCATCCTCACCGCCTGGTTCAACGGTCTGCAAAGTCAAGCCGCCAACCTCTACAGTCTCACCAACAATGAACGTGCCCTCATCCAGCGCAGCGCCAGCCCGCAGGAGTTGCTCCAGCAATTGCAAGCCTACGCTCCCAACCTGTATAACTTCGAAGCCGATCAGACCTCCCTCGCCTACGCCATCGATGTCGCTTCGCAAGAAACTGCCCTTGCCAACCATGCCAAACAAGCCATTTTCTACATCACCCCCCTGCCCATCGATCGCGATCTCGACCAGATCCCCATCCTGGCTGCCCGCGCCGCTGATATCGGCATCCCCGTCTACGTCTGGTTGATAGCCAATGAGACCAGTTCCAACGCCCCGGCTGCTGAAGCCCTGCGCGACCTGGCTGAGACCACCGGCGGCAAGTTCTTCTTCTACAGCGAAAAAACCGCCACCCCCGATCCCGAAACCTACTTTTCCGCCCTACGTTACACCTACCGCCTGCGCTACACGTCAGCCATCAACCAGAGCGGCTTCCACCGCATCCAGGTTACCGTCGAGCGCGGCGTGCAGCAAGCCGAAACTGAAGATGTGGTTTTCCAGATCCAGCTCCTCCCTCCCCAGGTGACCATCATTGCCCTGCCCCCCCAGATCCAGTTGGTGTGGGTTGAAGACGAGAACGGCGACAAAGTGCTCAAGCCCGATTTCATCACCCTGCAGATCAGCGTGACCTTCCCCGATGGCTACCCCCGCCAGCTCGAATATTCCCGCCTGGTCGTGGATGGCAAAGAGGTCATCCAAATCGATCAGCAGCCCTTTGAGTGGCTCGGCTGGCCCCTGAGCGGCTTCCGTTCTACCGCCTTGCACAACATCCAGGTTGAGGTGCAGGATATCCTCGGTTTCCAGGGCAACAGCAGTCCGCGCCAGGTGGAGATCATCGTTGATCCGCGCTATACGGGTTTTTGGGGTGGCTTCACGAATTTTGTCATCTCCGGCGGATGGGTCCTTTTCGCAGTTCTGCTAGCGTTTGGCGGTTTGGTGGCATACGTCAACATACGTCGCCGCAACCCCCGCCTGGCTCCCGCCGGCGCCCAACCCGCCCTCACCTTCGACGAAGATCCCCTCACCCAGCAGGTCTTCACCCCGACTGACGCTTCTCGCGCGGCTATCGAAACGCTTTCCGAGCCGCTGCAGTTGGTCCCCCAGCTTGTAGCCCTGCCAGAATCTACAAAAGATCCGTCATCCAAACCGCCCGCTTTCCCCCTCGTCGCCGTCCATACCACCATCGGCAGCGATCCTGCCCAGGTCACTTTGCTGATTGAACACCCCACCGTCAGCCCCCTGCACGCGCGCATCCACCGCTCGCCCCACGGCACGCTCATCCTGGCTGACTTGGGTTCCGAACGGGGTACCTGGGTAAATTATGCCCCCGTGTCCAAAAAGGGCACGGTGCTGCAGAACAACGACCTCATCCACTTCGGCGAAGCGGCTTACCGCTACGAGCTGGTGCCGGTGCGGGTCAAGAAAAAGAAACCGCTCTAATTCCCCTACCAGGTTTCGATGAGAGCGGCTTTTTCAAGCAGTTGTCTCGCCTGCCGGTAAACCGGCATATCCACCAGCGCCCCCTGCAACCCCAATGCGCCTTTTCCGTCCTCCAGGCGCTGTTCATACTCTTCTACGACCGTGCGGGCTTTTTCGATTTCCTGCGGGGTGGGAGAGAACGCCTGC
>Ga0116194_1001096_pt1 | contig 17890 bp, 15 predicted proteins | sample AD_SCU001_MetaG_FD_89887 | JGI IMG/M metagenome (GOLD analysis project Ga0116194, IMG submission 89887) | Active sludge microbial communities of municipal wastewater-treating anaerobic digesters from China - AD_SCU001_MetaG | ecosystem: Engineered > Bioreactor > Anaerobic > Digestate | place...
TGAATATACTTATAGAATTGAGTTACTGGAAAATCTACCTACCCATGCAGAGAGTATAGCATACATTAAATTTTTAGAAGAAAGTGGCATAGAGTATGTAGCTTCTTATATACGTTGGATATATATTAGAAGAAAATCCTCGGATGGCGTATTTGATATTTACTCAGATGCCGATTCAAAAATAAAGCATTATAAAAGAGTGAATACTTTATGGAGTGCATTAATGTGGTCGGAATTTGTTATAGGGATTTCGAATATCATTGCTGGGGTAGAAGATGTAGATAAAACTAACATATGGAATAGTTTGAATTATATCAACCTATTTAGTGGGATTTTTCTGGTAATGATAGGACTACTATTTTTTAGATTAGGCTCACCTATAAGAAAGAAAATTAGAAGGCTTCAGCAAGAAAAAGTTATCATTGAATGACACTACATCTCAACCAAAGATTACCATTACAAATTACTAATAATTAATTGTAAGAAATTCTTAAGAAAAACATCTATATTTTTTTTAAGAATTTACCTATATCAAGGTGCATTTATTTAAATGGAACTGTTTACTTTGTTTCACAATGACAAAGGCAGACAACTTGATCTGCTGTCTGCCTCACCCAAAACCCACGCCACGGTTCATAAAATCTCCCTATGAGAATGTGCCTAACCCGTCACTCTTTTTCTTTTCTTTCTTTTTATTCAATATCAATTTTGCGATTTTTCTGCTTGACTTCATCTGCTTTTGGCAAAGTAACTGTCAGAATTCCATCTGCATATTTAGCGGATACAGCATCGTGTTTAATATCAGGTACATAGAAGCTTCTGCTGCATGAGCCGTATCTTCTCTCTTTTCTGATGTAATTATCTTTCTCTTCACTGACCTCTTCATTTTGTTCTACACATATGCTTAAAACATCATCTCTAAGGTCAAGCTTGATATCTTCCTTCTTAACTCCCGGAACTTCTACATCTACGATAAATTCGTCATCTGTCTCTTTAATATCAGCCCTCATGCTATTAACATTACCCCTCAAAGGATTAATTTCTGATATAAAGGGAGCTAACGGAGAGTCATTGAAGAAGCTGTCAACCATATCAGCAATATCGTTAAAACCGTCTTTCCTTTTTAAACCAAAATTTCTTCTATACGGTACTAAACCAAACATTAAGAACACCTCCTGAATTATTTAAAATAATTATTTTTTTATTTTTAATGCTTTCTAAGTATTTTATAAATTTGTTCATGTGTTTTGCTTATCTTTGTTTTTATTGTTGCCTTTTTATTCTTTGTTATTCGTTTTTTGTTTTTGTCTTTGACTTTCTTTGACCTTCTAGTTATTTTATATCACAGATATAACTAACGGTGCAATACTAATATACTACCATATTATAGAATTGTATGTATTTATGTTTATTTTTCATAGCTTTTCGTGTTATTCCTCAATATATCGTTCGTTTCTAATTTCTGATTTTTGGGTTTGTTAATTTTAGCTTTTGGCCTATGTTTATGGCAAATGGTAATTTTTCCAGCCCAAGCATTTTTAAGACTTCACGATAACTCACAACGCCTGTCACCGTCATAAGAATAAGACCTATTGCAAAATTAGCGGCAACTGAAAAGGCTGCAATAAAAAGCTCGTGTTCCATAAATAATGTAAAAAAGCTGTAGATGTATTTACCTATGAAGATCATTATCATACATACCATTCCAGGCTTTATAATCCAATTACGCAAATCAATGGACATACCTGTTGTCTTCATTACTACAGCCAGATTACAAAGACATACAAACACCGAGCTTATAATAATCGCAATAATATAGCTTTTTATACCATATAAAGGCAGCAGAAAATATACAAAAACTATCCTTATTGCATAACTTATAATTGAGTTGCTCAGTATGGTCGCTTCTTTACCCAGGCCGTTCAGAATTCCAAGCAATGTCTGCTGAAGGTAAAAAAACAGGCAGGTAAATGAAAGAAGGTAAAGAAGTTCCCCCACATTTGCCTTGGTAAATATGCTGTTGCTGATTTCATTGGGATAAACCATGAAAATTGCTGTAAAAAGAAATCCGAGTATAAATGTCATTTGTATGGATTTTGATATTCTGTAGTTCAAGGTTTTAAGATTTTTCAAAGATAAAGCTTCAGATATTGCCGGTACAAGTGTTGTGGAAAGGGATGAAGTGAAAATTGAAGGGAAAAATACCAGCGGCATAGCCATTCCTGTAAGTTTTCCATATAATTCAATACTGGTCTGATAATCCATCCCACCTGTAAGGAGCCTCCTGGGTATCAATATTAGCTCAACAGCCGACATTAGTGAAGTAATTAATCTGTTTGAGGACACAGGGACGGCAATTTTTGAAATTTCCCACATAATTCGCCGTTTTCTCATTAAACCTTTTTTGCTTCTGTTTTTTGTGACTTTTTTTATGCTTGGTTTATACATTATGAAAAGAACAAGTAAATTGGTAATTTCGCCTATGGCTATAGCCGCAGTTGCCATTGCACAAGCAAATTCCAATCCCATACCCTGGAACCTTTTTGAAATGAAAAATACTAATGATATTCTCATTACCTGCTCTGCTATCTGTGACAAGGCAGTCGGGGTCACCTCCTGCATTCCATAAAAATAGCCTTTTAAGACAGATGCTGTAGCTATAACAGGTATACATGGAATGAGAAAAATCATCGAACTATATGTTCTTGAGTCTTTCAATACCGAATTTACTATGAAATTGATGTTAAATAAAATAAGAAGCGATACCACAATACCCGCAGCAACTACTACCATAAGCCCACTTAAAGTAATACGTCTTATATTTACATTATGCCCTCTTGCTGCTTCATGTGCTACCAACCTGGAAACAGCTATAGAGATTCCCGAAGTAAGCGTTAAAATTATCAGGGAATAGACCGGTGATATAAGTTGGAAAAGGCCTATTCCCTCTGAACCTATCAAGTTTGAAAGATATACCCTGTAAACAAAACCAAATAAACGGACAACAAGCCCGGCTATCATTAAAATAATTGCACTACTTACAAATGATTTTTTTCTCTTTGCCATAATTATCATGACCCCTCTTTAATATAAGTGTCATGATATAATTATTAATAATTCCCACAACATATGATTAAAAAGAAAAAATTTGATGTAATAAACAGTTCATTATATTAATTTTCAGGTCATGAGTCGAAGATTTGTCCTGCATCATATCTCTGACTTTTTGTGTTCGAGACGTGCATTTCTTCTCTTTTCCGCTTCATTATACTCAAGGCTTTCTTCTTCAGTTTGGAGAATAAGTGGAGGTACAGGAGTGGGAATGCCATTATCATCAAGTGCAACATAGGTTATGTAAGCTTTATTTGTTTGTATTACAGCTCCGGTCCTATAGTTTTCTGCATAAACTCTCACAGTTACCTCCATGGATGTTCTTCCCACCCATGTTAATTTGGCTTTTAAGATCAATAATTCTCCACATCTTACCGGGTGCCTGAAATCAAGACTATCAAGTGCAACAGTTGCTACAACTCTGTTGGAGTGTCTTGAAGCTGCCATAGCCCCAACTATATCTATCCAGTGCATTAATCTTCCCCCAAGTAAATTTCCAAGAATATTTGTATCATTTGGAAGCACCATTTCAGTCATTTCGACCTGTGATTCTGATGAAAATTTACCTTTACTAATACCTGCAACTTGTACTATATCATCATGCATTGTCTATTTTACCTGCCTTTCTCGTTAATCGGGTCAAACGTTTTTTTAAATCTTCTCTATATATACTATTATTTATTCCCATCTTTAAAGAGAGTTGAACAGCTTTTTCTGTAATTTCAAGTGCTTTAAATATGTTTTTTTCTTTATGCTCATAATACTTGGCCAATTCGATTAAAGGGTATATATTAAGCGTTTCTCTATCAGATATCATGCTGTTCCAGTATTCAACTGCCTTTTCATAGTTGCCGGTTTTCTTATATATTTGTGAAAGTTTTTTTGAAGCAGTTTCTTTTACAAAAATATTTTCTGAGTTCAAACAATTTTCCAGACACTCTATGAAGTTTTCATTTTCCCCGCAGGCTTCAAAAATTCTGCCAAGGCCAAGCAATTCATGCTCACATTCAGTGTTGGCTATTGGATTCTGCAAGAGATCATTTATTTTTAAAAGCAAAGACACCATGGAAAGGACATCCTGTTCATTATGCTTTATTACTCTCTTTATTTCACGGGCATCTCTGTCTTCCAGGTATTTAAAATAAACTGAAGGTATCATCGCTCCCGGTATATCATTAACCCTATATTCTCCAAGTATATTTTCTTCAAGAGAAGAAAGAGAACAGCTATCAAGACTTGACCCCCAGATCCGCCTTGCCGGATATAAAAGGTCAATATGCAGTATCTCTTCTATGGGTATTTTTATTCTGCTGAAAGTATACCTGGTCTGCATCAGGTTCCAGTCGAATGCTTTGCCGTTAAAGGTAACAAGGCCCTTATATGAAACTGCCAGATGATTTAAGGCCTTTAACATGGCGATTTCTTCATCATAGTCTCTCATAAAGTACTGTCTTACTATAAACACATCATCCTTGAAAAAACCTGTGCCTATAAGAAAAGCTACTGTCCCTGTTCCTCCCGAGAGGCCTGTAGTTTCAGTGTCAAGGAAAAGAAAATCTGAGATTGAATTGGAACACATAATATCAGGGCATAACCTTTTTAAGGAATCTGCATCTATATCCAGAGCTTTTCCAACAGGGTAACCTCCATGTATATATGACAAGGGAAATTGGCTTTCCAGAATAAAGCAGGAGCTGACTTCATTTTCTTCGTTTTCCGTATCCTCCCATATATAGCCGGCAAGTATTTTATCTATATCGTATTTATGGTATTTGCTGCAGTTGTCTTTGCTGCCGGAACTGGTATTAACATCCTTGATTCCCTGTCCCGCTAAATTATCTGTATGCGCTTTATGTCCTGTATATTGTGAATGGTCTCCTGTTACGGTTTCAGTTACGGTTTTGGACTGTTCCATATAAAGTTTGAGTTTACTTATAATATCCCTCTCCATAATCTCTCACTACTCACTTCCAACTTTACACTACTTGCTTATTGCTTCTTACTTTCAGCCAGTTCCAGTAGTTTCATTGTTGTTTTCTTCGGGTTTTCGCTTCCGGCAAATTCATTTAAAGGTCCTACACAGGATGGACAGCCGGACTCACATCCACATTGTACTATCATCCTCTTTGCTGTAAGAAGTATCTCCTCATGCAATTCAAAAAGTTTATCGCTGAAGCCTACACCTCCGGGGTAATTTTCATAAACATATATGGTGGGTCTTTGAGTGAAGGTTGATTTCACCTGATAAACAACACTAATATCCCGTGGATCACACATAAGGTAGATGGGTGCGGAATTGGATAAAACATTGGATAATCCCAGCAGTCCGTTTTGAATATCGGTCTGTGTCATGTCTTCAGGAAGCTCTTCAGGGAAACTTATCCAATAAGATGTAGTATGCATGCTGGTTTCCGGAAGGTTAACCGGTCCCGACCCAATATTCTCATGAGTGTAAAATTTAATTTTTTTAAACATTGTAACCAGGGAAGACACCATAACCTCCCCGCAGCTTTTCAAAATATTATTGTTTTCTTCTTCCCTGAACACATCAATGACTTTAAGATCCACAGCCAGATTTGCATCAGTATAGTAATCTACATCAACCGCCCTTACATAAGCTTTTTTCTCTTCGAAATCAAGTTTTTCAACCTGGTACTGCTGTCCCTCATGTATATAAATGGCTTCCTCGTGAATAAGCATGGGAGCGCTGAACCGGCTGCACTCTCCGATAACCCTCCTGTCGGGTGAAGAAATATCTATAATAATAAAATTCTCATTAGATGCGCTTCTCAGGCTGATATCATCAGCTGGGAACACTTCTGACATCCAATGCCACCTTTTACCTACATGTCTTAAGATTTTAGCCTGTTCAAGGTATGACAATATTTCTTGAGTTGTTTCAACTCCGAATTTTTCATCGTCACTGAAGGGTAGTTCAAATGCCGCACACTTTATGTGATTAAGCAATATGGCAAGGTTATCTGGATTTACAAGACCGTTTTCAGGACTTCTCCCAAAAAAATAGTCGGGATTACTTATAATATATTGATCAATGGGACTGCTGCTTGCTACGAGAAAAGCAGCTGATATACTGTTGTTTCTCCCCGCTCTTCCCGACTGCTGCCATGTGCTGGCAATTGTACCGGGATAACCGCACATAATGCAGGCTTCCAGGCTGCCTATATCAATCCCCAGTTCTAAAGCGTTAGTTGCAACAATCCCCGTAATTTCGCCTTTCCTCATACCTCTTTCAATTTCCCGTCTCAGGTTTGGAAGATACCCTCCTCTATAACCTCTAACACTGTCCCCTTGCCCCATTTTGCCCCTAAATATATCCTTAAGGTATGTAACCAGCACTTCAACATTCAATCTGCTTCTTGTAAATACTATTGTTTGTATTCCGTTTTTAATGAGCATTTCTGCAAGGTATTTCGTTTCGAGAGCACTGCTTCTGCGTATTCCCAGTTCTTTATTTACTACAGGAGGATTATAGAATATTATGTGTTTCTCGCCTGAGGGAGCCCCATTATTATCAATAACCTCTATTTCAGAGCCTGTTATCCTTCCTGCCAGTTCACCGGGATTGGCTATTGTGGCTGAGCAACAGATAAATTGAGGATTGGATCCGTAAAATTCACATATCCGCTCCAACCGCCTGAGGACATTGGCCATATGACTTCCGAATACTCCCCTGTAATGGTGAATTTCATCAATAACAACATACTTAAGATTTTCAAATAATTTTGTCCATTTTGTATGATGCGGGAGAATACCGCTGTGAAGCATATCAGGATTTGTAACAACAATATGACCTGCCTGCCTTATTGCCTTTCTCGCAGATTGAGGAGTATCACCATCATATGTATAAGTTTTTACCTCTACACCTGCCTGAGTTATAAGTTCATGAAGTTCTGCAAGCTGATCCTGGGCCAGTGCCTTTGTAGGAAAGAGAAATAGAGCCCTGGACTCCTCATCTTTAACTATTGCATCCAGTACGGGTATATTGTAGCACATAGTTTTCCCGGAAGCTGTAGGTGTTACAACTACAATGTTTTTGCCTTGACTGATTTTTGATATGGCTGCTGCCTGATGTGAATACAGCTTGTATATACCTTTTTTTTCAAGAGCCTTCTTTATTCTAATATCGATATTTGCAGGAAAATCTTCAAATTGAGCTTCCTTTGAAGGTATCCTTTCCCAATAAGTTATGTTGCGTACTATTCTTTCATTATTCTTAATATAGTCAAGCAGCTGTTCAAGATTCATAAAAACCTCCATGTCCCCAATGTACCAAATGAATTGTCCCATTAATTGTTTTGCAAAATTTACTGAATTAATAATCTTGCAAAAGAATACATTAATGTAACATAATGCACACCCAGATTATTTGGCTTGTGCATCATCTATTTTTTCACCCCTATCCTCTAAAACAGGCAGATGTGCATAGCGTTTCAGATTAAAGTCTTTCACACTACAACCTCTAATATTTATAAAATTTGTGGAACATATATTCTTCTAACAATTAAATTGTATTATATATTAATGAAAAAGTAAAGGATTCTAATAAGACATAAAATACCCTTCCAAAATCTTTATAATCTCACTCCTTGAATTGAGTTTGAAAATCTGATCCTTCACACAGCTGGAATTATACATGCCCTTTATATACCAGGCAATATGCTTTCTCATTTCCTTCACACCTGTATATTCACCTTTTTCCTCAACAATCATATCCAAATGGCGCTTAATCATTTCGTATTTATCTGATTTGGATGGTTCCTGCAGCAGCTCCCCTATTTTCAGGTAATGGATTACTCTCCTAAATATCCATGGATTGCCCTGTGTACCTCTACCTATCATAATTGCGTCACACCCAGTATGCTGAAACATCCGCTCCGCATCATGAGGGTTGAAAACATCTCCATTTCCAATAACTGGTATAGACACTGCCTTCTTAACTTCAGCAATTATATTCCAGTCAGCTTTCCCACTGTAAAACTGCTCTCTTGTTCTCCCATGGACAGCAACAGCTTTTGCACCGTTTTCTTCAGCAATTTTTGCCATTTCAACAGCTGTAATATGAGATTCATCCCATCCCTTCCTCATCTTTACAGTTACCGGCTTATTTGTAGCCGACGACACTGCTTTTACTATCTTCCCAGCAAGTTCAAGGTCCAGCATAAGAGCGCTGCCCTCACCACCTTTTGTTATTTTGGGAGTAGGACAACCCATGTTAATATCAATAAGATCTGCATCGGATGAATCAAGGTTTCGGGCAATTTCAGCCATAATATCAGGTTCAGAACCAAAAATCTGTACACATGCCGGTCTCTCGTCCTGGTTTATTTCAGCCAGCTTATGACTTTTTATGTCCCCATAATGTATGCCTTTAGCACTTACCATTTCCGTATAAACAAGTCCACACCCCTGTTCTTTGCAAAGCAATCTGAAAGGCCTATCGGTAATCCCTGCCATTGGTGCAAGAAAAACGTTGTTATCAATATTTACATTTCCTATCTTTACAGTCCGGAGTTTCATAGCATCTCCAATCCACTTTTGCAAATATTATAATACACGTTATATGTTCTTAAAAGAAAAAGCCTCTGCAATACTTTCGATATATTGGAGGCAATTTATTCACTATGGCGTCCCGGGCAGGAATCGAACCCGCATTGGTAGATCCGGAATCTACAGCCTTATCCATTAGGCCACCGGGACCTATAAAATACATATAAAACAATTTATAAAAAATAATCGGCTAATAAAAACTTCTATTAAATTCACTACTCTAGTATAAACTAAATTTGCTAAAATAGCAATAAATCCATGCTATTTTTTCTAGGGCACTTTTTTTACACTCTGAACAACTTAAGTATCCAGTTTGATATCATATATGACAAAGCATAACCCAGCAAATAATTCCACACAAATATAACAAGGAAAACCAGTCTTTTATACAAAGGCTTGAACTCGTAAACCACATCCACCCCTCTTGTTATTGCCCCGCTAAACCAAAAAGGTATGAGAACATCAATAAAAAATGCTATATACAAAAGAACAGAATTCAAGTTATTAGTAGTCACTCCGGAAACTAAGGTATTGGCAATATTGCGGTAAATTATAAAAGAAATTATTTCCGGCAGTAGTATTAAAAAATGTGCTATCATATAAACCTTTATAAGTTTAATAAAAAGTCCCTTTTCATAAACTTGATTTCCGTCAGCAGGCTTATTACCCTTTTTAAAGCGTTTGAACAAGTCGGATATAGGTATTGAGAAAAACAAAATGTCAATGGCACCCAATAATATAGTAAATATTATAGTAAGGGCAATATTATAAACTATTCTGCTATAACCATCACCGGTATAAAAGCTTTTAAAATTATCTGCTAAAGGAAAGCCTAAATCCACCAATCCAATAAAAATAATCCCTATATAAAGGGTAAGCTTTTTATCAGATATCTTCTTGTATAAACTTCTAGGAAATAATAATATATCAAGCCATTTTTTCATAACATATACTCCCTGCATTTTTAATAATATTACTTACATCCCATCCATATCACTTGCTTCTTCTTATCTTTTCAAGTTCTTCAAGCAAATCCTGTGATATATTCGACATTAACATGTTTCTTTCCTTCTTTGGCTTGCTGCCAAACTCATTTGTCATATTCCTATGAATACTTTCTATTTGCTGTTTGAGCTCCCGTGGCGTCATTCTCGCTGCACCATGTTTCAACACTATTGTTTGCTCCAAATAATCAGATGTAGCGACTCGAATATTATGGATGTTTCCATATAAATAAACAAACCTTTCTATATAATTATCGGCAGTCTGGTTTTCTTCGGTATAAACAACTGTAATGTTATCATGTTGCTCTACTTTTTTCTGGCTCCCCTTTACCATATGAGCATCAAATACTACAATGATTTTTAATTTTCCGTATCCTTCATAATTTGATAATATGTTGAGGAGCTTTTCTCTGCATTCTTCAAGGGATTCCTGGTCCAGTTTAAAATCTTCCTTCCAGGCATTAATTATATTATATCCATCTACCAGCAGATACTCCATTTTTCAGTTAAACCTCAATCATCTCTCTGCCTTAATACTTCATACATTACAATTGCTGCAGCTACCGAAGCATTTAACGAGCTGATTTTGCCTTTCATGGGAATATTTACTATGAAATCACATTTTTCTTTAACAAGTCTTCCCAACCCTTCTCCTTCACTGCCAATAACGAGAGCAATAGGACCTTTTAAATCACTTTTCTGAAAAGATTTGTTTTCAGGTGCTGAGTCTGTACCTGCAACCCAGATGTTTTTTTTCTTTAAATACTCTATGGTCTGGGGAATATTGGTTACGCGGGCTACAGGAACATATTCCACGGCTCCCGCCGACGACTTGGCTACAGCAGCGGTAAGCCCTATTGCTCTTCGTTTGGGTATGACCACTCCGTGCACTCCTGCAGCATCAGCAGTTCTTAATATGGCTCCCAGGTTTTGTGCATCGGTTATTCCATCCAAAATTAGAATAAAAGGTTGTTGTCCACTGGATTGGGCAATTTCAAGAATATCCTCAAGTTCTACATAATCTATGGGAGAAACGAATGCAATTACACCCTGATGAGCTCCGGTTATGGAAAGCTTGTCCAGCTTTGCTCTCTCCACTTCCTGAACCACAATCTTTTTCTCAGATGCAATTGCCACAAGATAATTAATTGAACCCTCTTTTTCACCCTTTGATATCAGTATTTTATTAATACTTCTGCCTGATTTTACTGCCTCTATAACCGGGTTTCTGCCTTCAATTATATCCAATTCTCTATCATCGGTTCTTTCAGCATTAACAACTACGTTATCTAGAGCACTATTAATTACAGTTTCTTTATCGTATTTGCACTTGTATTTGTCCTCATATTTGCCCTTATATTTGTCTTTATATTTGTCTTTGTATTTGTCTTCATATTTGCCCAAAGCCTTATAACTATTGTTATTGGCCCTGCCAGCTTTATTTCCTTTGCCAATATTGCTGCTATACCTATGTTCCTGCCGAGATTTTTCTCCCTGTCTCCTTCTTTTCCCCTCATCCCGACTTTCTGCTTCGTTTTCCTTTTTGTTTCTATAATCCCTTTTTCCCATACAATTACCTGTTCCTTCTTAATCGTTATCTGTGTAAACCACATTATTATGTTTCCCATGGGTGCATTCTATTATCAGCTGTCTTCAACACACATTTTCAGAACTTTCATCAATCTTTGGTAGTCCTTTTTAAGATATAGGTAGCCAAGCAATGATTCCAAACCTGTAGCATATTTATACTCAGATATATCAGCGTTTTTGGGAATTGTAGCCGACTTGGCATTTCGCCCCCGGCGCACAATATCCTGTTCTTCCTGTGTTAAATGCTCTATAATATTATGAATAGTATCTGATTGTGCTTTTGCTTTAACATAAGCTGTTGAGCATTTGTGAAGTCTGCATACCGGTGCATCATTTTTTGAAACTACCAAAGTACGTATAAAAACTTCATATACAGCATCCCCCAGATAAGCAAGAACAAGGGGTGAATAATCCCTTATATCTTTTCCGTGGAAATCAAATTCATCTAATGTATTTCTAAAAAACTCCTCCAACCCGCAACTCCTTTCGTATAACTTTTATAAACGCAGGATATATACTCACCGCCTGAAAACAGATACGGTACCCACCACCTATAGAGATAGGGGATATCTACCGCCTCGTTATAATGCTGTTTTGCATTGGGTGCATTGCTTTAACTGTCTCTTTTCACTGCCTTTACCCCCTGGGGAGTATCTTCCAGCAATATTCCCATGTCCTTCAGCTTATCTCTAATTTCATCGGCAACCTTCCAACTTTTCTCTTTTCTAGCCTTCTGTCTTTTATCAATTAATTCCTGTATTTCAGGACTTAGTTCATCATAACTGCCCTTTCCTTCATCCAAAGCCTTTTCTTCAGCCTTGTCTATTCCCAGTCCAAGCACATTGTCAAATTCCATTAATAAATCATATAGTTCTTTCGACTTGCTATCATATCTTACAACATTCCACGCGATGCCAAGAGCTTTGGGTATATTAAGATCATCGGTAATAGCTTCTTCAAATTCCTTTTTAAAAGCCGCAATAACCTCAGATGGAACACTGTTGATGGCTTTTTTATGAGCCAGAGCTCCTTCAAGAAATCTATCATATGAAACCTGTGCAGCCTTCATAGCTTCCCATGTAAAATTCAGCTTGTTTCTATAATGGGCATTCAAGCAAAAGTACCTATAGGCAAGAGAGCTAAAGCCCTTTTTCTTTAAATCTGCTATTGTATAGGTATTACCCAGACTTTTCGACATTTTACCGTTATCCACCAGCAGAAACTCTCCATGCATCCAGTACTTTACTGCTGGTTTTCCCAATAAAGCTTCAGATTGTGCTATTTCATTTTCGTGGTGTATTGGAATATGATCAACACCACCAGTATGAATGTCAAAAAAGTCCCCAAGGTATTTTCTTCCCATGGCGGAACACTCAATATGCCATCCTGGATACCCCATACCCCATGGACTTGGCCACTGCATTATATGTCCCTTTGGAGCCTTTTTCCATAAGGCAAAATCAGCAGGGTGCCTTTTTTCTTCATTAACATTGACTCTTGCTCCTGCAAGCTGTTCTTCAAGGTTTATTCCTGACAATTTTCCATAGCCTTCAAATTTACCTATATCAAAATATATTCCGTCACTGGTTTCGTAACCGTAGCCCATTTCAACAAGACCTTCCACGAACTCAAGCATTTCTTTTATATGCTCCGTTGCTTTGGCAATGATCTCCGGTCTTTCTATGTTTAAAGAATCAATATCTTCAAAAAATATTCTAGTGTAATAATCAGCTATTTCCCACGGAGACTTTTTTTGCTCTTTTGCGGTCTTTACCAGCTTATCTTCTCCCTCATCAGCATCGGATACAAGATGCCCCACATCCGTTATATTCATAACATGCTTAAACTCATAGCCCTCATATTTCAAAACTCTCCTTAATATATCCATAAACACATATGTCCTGAGGTTTCCTACATGAGCATAGTTGTAAACTGTCGGTCCGCAGGAATAAATACGTACTTTTCCACTTTGTATAGACTCAAATTCTTCTTTTTTTCTGGTTAAGGTGTTATATACCTTCATTGTTTAACTCCTTTCGTTTACTGCACTATGTTTCTTATTATACCATGGATTAAATAATTCATGGTATAATTGTACATGTGCGTTTTTTGCGAAGCAAAAATATTCGCAAGCGCATAAATTCCTCCGGAGGCACATAATATCCTCACTTATGGATTATATGAGGATATTATACAGCATTATCCAAGCGAATAAAAGAGGTAGTTGCCCGCATACGCATTTTCACTCCGGCTTCCCCTGTTTTATTATGGGAGATGGCTGCGCATTATATACTTTGGAATACGGAGGTACAGAATGTGTAAGCCAAACATTGCCGCCAATTATTGAATCATGACCTATGACCGTATCTCCTCCCAGAATTGTGGCGCCTGCGTATATTACAACATTATCCTCGATATCAGGATGTCTTTTAACTCCCTTTACAGGATTCCCATGCTCATCCAGCTGAAAACTTTTAGCTCCCAGTGTTACACCCTGATATATCTTAACATTATTCCCTATGGTGCAGGTTTCTCCTATAACAACTCCTGTCCCATGGTCAATAAAGAAATATTTTCCAATTTTTGCACCTGGATGAATGTCTATTCCAGTCCTCTGGTGAGCATACTCAGACATAACTCTGGGAATTATGGGAACCTTTTGTTCATATAAAATATTAGCTATTCTATAGATGCTTATAGCATCTATAGAGGGATAACTTAAAAGAATTTCTTCTGTTGTAAGAGCGGCAGGATCTCCCGTATAAGCAGCCTGAATGTCCATATGAAGTTTTTCCCTTATTTCAGGAAGCTTCTTCATAAGGTGGATTGTTATGTCATTGGCCCTGCTCCTGCATTTTGTGCAATTGCGAGTCTCCTTATCTTCAGTATCACAAATATCAATTAATGTTTTTTCAATAAGGCCGCTTAGCTCTATTGCAGCTTCACGTATATTGTTTCCTATAAAAATATTAATCCTGGTTTCATCTATAGGACATTTTTCATAAACACCGGGAAAAAGGGCGGACCGTACATCATGAATTATTTTGTAAATTTTTTCCTTCCCTGAAAGCCCGATAGTCTTTTGATTAAAATAATAAATGTTATTTATTCCTTCAAGAGATTTTGCTATATCCGGCATCTCATTATTCAGCCATAAATTAAGTTTCATGTTAACCTCCCTTTTAAAATTCAAATTAATTCTACCAATATTTATTTATTATGTAAAGGTTCTATATTTACACACTAATCAAAATTATTTCGCTGAATAAATAATAAAATAAAATAAAATAATAGTAATAAGCCAAAATAGAAAGGACGTGAATAAATGGATAATCAATATGAGAATACACAAGCACAAACGGGCACTTTCAATATAACACATTTTATCATCAGGCTTATTGTTGGTGCTGTAGTTTTGGCAATTACAGCAGCTCTAACCCCGGGATTTACCATATCAGGTATATGGCCCCTTATATTTGGAGCTATCGTCCTCGCCATACTGGACTACCTTGTACTGAGAGTTCTAGGTGTTAATGCAACACCATTTGGTAGAGGATTAACAGGGTTTATTCTTGCAGCAGTTATAATATATGTTACTCAATTTTTTGTTGCAGGATTTAATGTTACTGTTTGGGGAGCTATAATTGGAGCACTTGTTTATGGGTTAGTAGATTTGATAATCCCGGGCAGAGCAATGTAAGCATTTAACTTGGAATACTAATGTCAATAAATCAAAATGTTGTATCAAATTTGGCATAACATGAAATCATACTAAATGTAAGTGCAAGTAAGAAAACAGGGCTGCCTGTATTTATACTACCCAACTAAGGCTACCCTGTTTTTCCTTTTATAATCTGATTTTCCTTTTATAATCTGATTTTCCTTTTAAGCAGCATGCGGTGTAAGTCTCCGGATTCCCCTGTATATAGACCATATCAGTCCTATTCTTCTGCTTTTCTCTGCATTACAGCCTCTTCCTCAAGAGCTCTGGGAAAATCAAACTTCTGAGGCGGGAAGAATTCATCAACAGGGAATTCTATTGTTTCAAACAGTTCACAAGGATTTTCTTCAGTTGAAGCTATACATTTTTTCTTCGGAACACAGAAGTCAAAAGCAGGAATAAGCAGCTGTACATCTCTCACAAGCTTAATGATGGAGAACAGACCTATTGTTACAACCACTCTGCGTGTGGGATAGCACCTCTCATCTTCACCTGCTATTTCAACTATGTCACTGTCATCAAAATTATCTGCATCCAGGGCCTCTGCAACCCCTCTCGGGAATTGATCAAAGCAGCAAGTATCTTCAAAGCATTTATCCATAAGGTCTTGGATCTTTGCGTTCAAGGCAATTGGTTCTGCCACTTCAACCTTGGCTATGGGCTGGTTATCCTGCTGTAAAGCCGATTTGATTGGTACATCATAGCAAGGATCTGTAAAGTGAGATTTGAATATTTTTATATTTCCTTCAGAACCGAAGAGTATAACTTTCTTGTCAAACAAGACTATACCTGGAATTGTACAAATTTTAGTTCCACCTCTTAGTCTTGATACAAAGAAGTCAAGAGTAACCTTTATAAAGAATTTTACATCAACTGTAAAGAAACCTCTTTTAAAAGGTACCGGTTCTACATCCGCATATACATCAATTACTTCTGCCTTTTTGCATTTTACATTAATTGAATTGTTAATTATCTTTTGTACTTTATGATAGTGCTTGAACAATACCTTAACATCCTCAATACAATCTTTCTCCTTGCATGAATCGTAAACTTTCTCCACTTGTATGCAAACTGCTTCTCTTACTTTGGCAATATCCTTGTCGCACAGCAACCCGGAAACAACCCTGTCATTATCATTATCAAAGCTCATGGATTAACCCCCTTTATATGAACTTTATATTATTCTCTCTCATTTTCATAATATGTGAATTACGGTTTTTGGTGAATATTTTTTGTAAACAGAATTCATAAATGTAATAGGTAAACATTCTTTTTCATATATATTTTATAGAGATATATAAACAAGGAATTGAAGTAAATATGTATAATTTTACTAATAAACAATATGTTTTTAAACAATCATCCGGTAAAATATGGAATATATATTATGATAAACAATTAGGTATCTGTTACAGTACTCTTACTAAAAGAAATACCTGGACGGCTCCTGCTTCCTTGGAGAAAAAGGCGCATGAATCCTTTAGCGCCTGCATGGATTCTAAAGACAAGTTCCATATAATTTACCAGAGTATTCATGGTGATATTTATTATATACGATTGGATGAATCTTCAGTAGTTACATTGCCTGTTTTAAATAGCAGATATCCTTCACTTTACAATAAGTATTTTGAGATAATACCTATAAAGAACACCATACATTTTTTTTATGTTCTACAACATAAGAATAACCTTCTACTAAGCCATCAAATACTATCTGATAAAGAAGTTCAAAATCCCCAGGCAGTTGGTTACATAAGCATGATGAATTTGCCATATACTGCTGTTGCAGATAAATCAGGTAATATTTATACTTTTTATCAACCAGCAGTAACAGGGGCTTTACACAAGAATTCCTCCTTACAATTGGGTTATAGTAGATTTTCTACTCATCATAATCTCCGGGAGGAATTTATTTCAATATCTACGCCTGGCATAAATACTGATTACCCATCTACCGCTATAGATAACAGCGGTCTAATTCATTTTTCTTATCAAAATCTTGTTTCCGGGCGTTATGATCTGGTATACCGGCAAAAAGCTCCAAATAGCATGGAATGGTCATCCGAAGCCATAATACACTCATCTTCAAATCCTTTTGATAACTCTACAATTATTTGTATTGACGATAAAGTTGTAGTTTATTGGGTTAAAAATGATGTAATATATTATTGCTATTCAAGCGATAAGGGTAATTCCTGGAGTAAATCGGGCAGATATAATTTCCCCGTGGGGCGGCAACTTGCATGCATTTCATATGGAACCAACGACTTTTACGAAGTCAACAGGATTTCAGCTGGCGATATACCCGGAAGTTTCATAAACGGTTTAAAAATGGCTTTCTACCAGGATTTACTTAATACTGATAATACCAATACCGATAAGGAGGGATTAAGGAATTTAATATCTGATAACATAAAGAGTTTAAGTGAAAATATTGAAGATCTTTCAGAATCCAATAATAGTTTAAATGCAGAAATTCAAAGAATTAACCTGTTTCATAAAAATATTCTAAAAGAACTAGACAAGTATTCAATCAGAATCAGTTTCCTGGAGAATGAATTAAAGCAAATAAAGTCTATGGCTCAGCATACTTTTGTTTCACATAACAAGTATAACATTCGTAGTGTTGTAAGGAATGAAGCTAATGAAACCAATAGCACTAATGAGGCGAACAAGGCTAACAAGGTTAACGAGATTAACGAGATTAACGAGATTAATGAGGTTGATGTGGTTGATGAGGTTGATGAGATTGATGAGATTGATGAGATTGATGAGGTTAAAGGAATCAATGAGATTAATAGGCCTAATGAAAATAATGACAGTGATAGAATTAATAGCTTTGATGAAAACAGTTGAAAAAATATGTAACTTTGTATATTTACGTTAATAATAGGCA
>Ga0116194_1001106_pt1 | contig 17819 bp, 14 predicted proteins | sample AD_SCU001_MetaG_FD_89887 | JGI IMG/M metagenome (GOLD analysis project Ga0116194, IMG submission 89887) | Active sludge microbial communities of municipal wastewater-treating anaerobic digesters from China - AD_SCU001_MetaG | ecosystem: Engineered > Bioreactor > Anaerobic > Digestate | place...
ACCGCGCTCCGACGTCGGCGGCGGCAAGCTCATCCCGCGGTCTCCCCTCATGCTTCAGCACATGGTCCGCGTCGGCCGGGTATGCAAACGTGACGTTGCCTTCCTGAGCAGCCGCCTTCTCCAGTGCGCCGCCGTCTGCCTGCCAGTCGGCCTGGATATCCTTCTTCCCGATAACGACGAGGACGGGTTCCGTCACCTTCGCAATAAGGGCAGCCGGATCGCTCGACCAGAGCTCCCGCGAGAATGGCAGGTTGACGGGACTCGTCAGACTGAGGAGCAGAACCCTCATCCCTTCCGGGAGAGACGGATCGGGCGTCATCGGCTCGTCGGCCATGAAAGCGGCGATGGCGGCATCATATCTGTCCATCAGGAGATCACCGTTTTCCAGGTTCGTTGTCTGGGCAAGGAGCTGGCTGCGGGCCACCTGCCCGATGGAACGGCCGGGGGCGCCGGTGAGCACAAGGCCTATGAATCGCCGGTCCGTCGCCTGCAGCTGGTAGTGCAGGGCGTGGATGGCTCCTTCGCTGTTGGTCAGCACGAACAGCCGGGCGGGGTCCATATCGCCATCGGAGCACAGGGTGTCTACGGCACCAATCAGTTCGTCGACATGGCTCTGCATGCTGATCCTGCCCACGAGCCGGGGGATGTTCTCCTGTGCATGCGTTCCCGAGGCCCGCTTGTCGTAGCGCAACGTCATGAACCCTTCACGGGTAAGGGCTTCGGCCATCAGGCGGCCGCTGCAATTGGTTCCGGGTAGCAGGGGGGAGCACCAGTCACGGTCGGTCGGTCCGCTCCCGGCGACGAAGACGATTCCCGGGTGAGGACCCATGCCTATAGGTCGGGTCAGGGTGCCCCGGACAGAAATCCCGTCCACGTTCCATGCGACCTCCTCGGATGTGAGCGTCATGATGCAGTCCTGATGCAGGAATGGTATTAATAGAGTATCTTTATCACGTCTCGCCCGAGCCGGGTTCTACCGCTATGGGTCGCTGCCGTTCCCACCCCATAAATTGTTTCCGCTCTGGAAACAGCATGTTTCTGATCCGGAAACATCTGCGTGTGGGGGATCCTGGGCCCACTGCCCGAAAATTACCCCCTCACTTCGGGCATACCCTGACATAGAGGCCGCACCGAAGCCCCCCGAGCGCAAACATATACCCGGCGCACCGCTCCCTGCTGTGACGCCGCGGGTGCCGGCAGCCGGACGGTTACGTTTATACGAGGAGCCTGAGCCATACCCAGTATGGAAAGAGGCTCGATAGAGAGGATAGGGACGACGTTCGCCGGGATGAACCGCCACTTCGAGGAGCGGTACCGGGAGACATTCGCCATACCTGAGGATGCCCTGCAGGAGAGGAAGAGGGGGTCAATGCGGATTGCAACCTTTCAGTTCAACTGGGTGTTCGGAGAGGCCGACGGCTACGAGTATATGGAGTTCTATCGGTTTCACCGTTTTGGAGACGAACATGCCCGGATATGGGAAGACGGCACCGTCGAACAGCTCGACGTCCTTGAGACCATGTTCGCGTACAATCCAGAGATCCCCGGGGATGAGGAGCGAAAGAGGGAGGAGTCGGCGCAGAGGTATGAGAGCCTGCTTCGGGAACTCTCAGAGGCCGGCCTTCTGGAGGAGGTGCCCGGCCACACAGCCATAAACACGTACCTGGTCCTCCGGAAGGAAAGTGAGTAGAGTTCAGCCTCGATTTCTCATAAAGTGGGCGTGTGAACCCCGGAGAGTTCCGATGAACGGTCGGTAGAACCGGCAGAACGCCGGAACACAATCACCATCCTCACCGACGATCCGAAACGCGTCATATGGCGATTGCCGGCCCGATCATGGCTGCCATGCTCTTTCAGACCGCCTTATCCTCGCCGAAGCCATCTGAGTAGCGGGCAGCGGTTCGGACGCCCTTGGCGTCGTCGGGCTCATCATCGTCATCTGGCTCTTCGCGCCCGCTATCTCCGGGATCTTCATCTACCCGGCGGGCGGCACCATCGTTTTCCTGATGACGATGTGCCGGTTCTACCCCTTCGTCTTGCGGGGTCTTTTGGGGACGAAGGAAGGGGTCTCCACCCTTGCCGTAGATCCCATCAGGATCCTCGTGGCGTTGTCTTCGCATACGCCTTCGGGCTCGTCATGGATCTCTGGGAGACCGGAGTTTTCGGGTACGGCCGGGATCTACGTCGCCCGCCTCATCGGCGTGAGCGGGAAGAAGAGTGCGGCGGCCGCCTGAACAGGCTGCAGATCCCTTGGGGGCCAATAGGACAGAGTTTACCGGGAACGGCAAGGCGCTACAGGAAAAGCATTATAATCGCGCCAGGAGTGAAGAGGTCGTAGGCAAGGGGAACTATGAGCACACCTACCGTCTCTTCGGCAAGCGGTTCGGTTTACCACATAAGGGGTCAGCAGATCGTGCTGTAATCGCTTTATGATTGTGAACGAGCATCAGGAGCCCCGGTAATAAGTAATGGTGCCGCTTCTCTGCCGTTAATTAAACAATATACCTATATATCCGTCACGATATATCAGTATCAAGTGATTCTCCTGCAGGATTTTGCAGGCATTTATGGACAGAACACCGGGCGGAAGATCGTATGGCAAAACGGATACTGGTTATTGATGACGACGAAAAGATCCTTCGAATCTTTAACCTGCTGATAACATCGTTTGGGTACTACCCGATCCTTGTGAACGATCCCGCCGAAGGCCTTGAAATACTACAAAACGATCCCCCTGCATTGATACTCCTCGACCTTATGATGTCCCCGATGAACGGTTTGCAGTTTCTGGATGAACGGAGGAAGATCCCTGGAGCGTTACGTGTCCCGGTCGTGATCCTTTCGGCATTGAGGTTGAACGACGAAGAGTTTGCCCCCTATGCAGACAGCGTCGCTGAAGTTGCCATCAAACCTGTCGAACCGGCACAGTTGAAGGAGATCATCGCACGCTACGCCTGATGATGGAACTGCACCGCTCGCGGAGGAACATGGCAGTGTCCGGATAGCAGTCTCCCCTGGAAGTGGATCATGAAGTCGCTTCGTTTTAGTATCGCCGATATCACCCGTTTTTACTCGAAGAAAGATATCAGCGGCCTGATAGCAGCACTCAGGGATGATCAAAAGGATATCCGGTGGATGGCGGTAGGGGCCCTCGGGGAGCTGCGCGATAGCGAGGCGGTTGAGCCTCTCATTTGCACACTATCCGATCCCGATTCTGACGTCCGGTGGAAAGCTGCAGAGGCACTTGGTTCTATTGGGGATTCACGTGCAACAGAAGCGATCATTCCCCTCTTAGGCGACCCTGACGGAACTGCGCGGATCCAGGCGATCTGGGCTCTTGGGAAGATCCGTGACCCGCGTGCGACAACGCAGATTGTCGGTTGTCTTTCCGATACCGACCATGACATAATTATCGCAGCAATCTGGGCGCTGGGAACGATCGGAGACCGGCGGGCAATTGCAGCGTTGCGGGAGAAATTGCTCGACCGGCACTCAGGCATCAGAGCCAAGGCTGCGGAGTCTCTAGAGGCATGTGGGTGGAAACCTTATGATCTAAGAGAAAAAGGGGTTTTTGCGTTTGCTAAAAGAGATTGGAAAGAGGTTTCGCGGTATAGCAGGCCGTTGACTGACGTTCTGATCTGGGCACTGACCGATGAATTCTTTGATGTCAGGATGCATGCCGCCCGAATTCTCGGCGAAATGAGAAGCCGGTATGCAGTTCTGCACCTTCAGCAGGCCCTTGACGACCCGGTAGAGGCCGTCAGCTACGAAGCTGCTGCCGCTCTGGCTGAGATAGGCGATCGCCGGTCGGTGCGAGCGCTTGTTCACGGTCTTGAAAACAGTTTCCTGGGCACTCGCAAAGTCGCAGCAGGAGCGCTCGACCGTCTGAAGTGGAAGCCAAAGAGCCTGCATCAGCGGATCCTGTTCCTGAGCGCGAAGGACGACTGGTTGGGTCTTGTACGGCTTAAACGGCACGGTGTTGGTCCCCTCACCCGCGAACTGCAGGATCGGCAGGCTGGAGAGAGAGCGGCGATAGCGAAGGCCCTCAAGATAATCGGCAACATCGCGATCGAACCTCTCATTCAGTTGCTCAATAACCCGGACCCGGATGTCAGATGGAGGGCGGCCTCAATACTTGCCGATATCCGCGACAGGCGGGCAGTCGGACAGCTCATCGCAGCGCTTGAAGATACGGACGAGCGCGTTGCAAATTCCGCTGCGATTGCGCTCGGGGAGATCGGTGACGAAGCGGCTGTAAATCCCCTGATCCGGGCATTCAAAACCGGAAACGTCGACCTTCGCAAGTATTCGATAACTGCGCTTGGAAAACTACGCTCGGAATACTCCTTTTCGGCCATTATTGCCGCATCCGAAGACAAACACGCTGAGGTTCGTCTCAGCGCAATACAGGCGATGGGCAGCATCGGTGACGCTCGTATGCTTCCTGTGTTGTTCTCCTTCTTCCGCGACCCCGATCCCGTTTTTCGATTGCAGACGGTACGGGCGCTAGGTTCGTATCCCCAGGATAGGACAACGGAGCTCTTCATCCTGGCATTAAACGATCCGGATGCAGAAATACGCAGAGAGGCTGCCGACGTGCTTGGCAAGCGCAGAGCCGGTGCAGCGGTTCAGCCGCTTACTGCACTGTTTGAGGATCAGGATACGGGAGTGCGGCTGTCGGCAGCAGCAGCACTCGATGCGATCGGCTGGAAACCCGCGAACGCAGGGGAACAGCTGGCGTATCTCATCGCAAAGGAGGACTGGAAGGAGATACGGCGCCTTGGCCTCATCAAGAATCCAACTCGAAAATCGCAGGCTTCGGCACCGCTCCTGGTTCCGGAGGGTATCCACGGCAGGGGTCCGGAAAAACCGGGCCCAGCCGGCATGGGAGGGGCTGAATCCGATGAAAAAGCAGAGGGCAAAACCGGATCCGGGGCCTGGCAGAAGTCTCACGCAACGGATGACGGGGTGCCGGACCTGGGTTACTTCGTCAGGGCGCTGGCCGACCCTCACGCAGATCCGGCGGTGCGGCTCAAAGCCGCTGAAACACTGGGCAAACTTGGAGACCTCCGGGGTGTTCAGCCGCTGATAAACGCACTGGCCGACCCTGATGCGGAGATACGGTGGCGTGCGGTGCTGTCTCTTGGAATGCTTGCCGATCAGCGCGCTTTTGGTGCTCTGGTCGTTGCACTCGACGACCCGGTCTTCGAGGTGAAACGGCGGGCTGCCGAATCAATTGCGGTTCTGAGACCGAGCGGCGCGGTTCGCCCGCTTTGCGAGCTGGCAAGCAGCCCCGATCCCGGAACCCGGTCCCTTGCCATAGAGACCCTCGGCAAATTCGAGTGCGATGAATCCGTTCGCACACTGCTTTCTGCACTGGAGGATGCGGACCCGGATGTCAAATCTGCTGCGCTGTCGTCTTTGTTGACGTTAATCGACTACTGGGCTTCACGCATGGCTGTTTTCTTAAAAGATGAGAACCCGATTATCCGGCGTAATGCCATCGGCGCCTTAAAGACCCTCCGTGGGGAGGAGATGGCAGTATCACGGCTGGTCCCTCTCCTTCGTTCCGGCAGTTCTTCTATCCGTCGGGAGGTGCTTTTTGCACTTGAAAGGAGCGGGTGGCAGCCACAGCTGCCGGAAGAACATACAGCAGCATTGATAGCGGATAGGAGATGGGATGAGGTTGCTGCACTTGGAAGAGAGACAACCGGCCCGCTCATCGATGCGCTCTTTGATACGGATAAGGAGATCCAGGAAGGTGCAATTGCAACCCTGGAAATGATCGGCGATGGCGAAACGGTCCAACGGATCAAAATGGCCCTCAGGCAGGGGAGCGATCTCCCCATCAAAGGAGTCTATGCAGCGATGAAGGTAGTCAGCCTTATCGGTGAGAAGGAGCGGAGGGTTGTTGAGGCAGAGGAAGAAGAACACGGTCCCCCTCCCTCTACCGTGCCGTAAGCATCGATTGGCAAAAATGCATATCTCCGCTCGTTCTGGGTATCTGTGTGGGCGTACCTTTTCCGGTTCACGGATGCTGTTTGGGGAGCCGAATGGTAAACGTGCTTCCCTGCCCGGGAATGCTGTCGACCGAAATGGTTCCCCCCAGAATCTCAATATTCTTCCTGGCTATGGTAAGCCCGAGTCCGAGGCGCCCGCACATCCTGGAGAGATTATTTCGATCACCGATATAAAATGGCTGAAACAGCTTCGTCCGGGTTGCTTCATCCATGCCCGGGCCATCATCGGATATGGATATGACATGGTTACCGGGTTCTTCACTATATCTGAAGACGACGTGACACGGATGGGCTGAATGCTTCACTGCGTTGCCGCAGATTTCATACAGGGCTTCATAGAGATAGTGTCTATCCGTCTCGATCATCTGGCCGGGAGGGATATCAACAATATATGTCATACCATCTCCGGTCTTACATACGCCGATGATATCGGCAGCAAGTTGTTCAAGTGATATGGTCTTCCAGTACGGCTGTACGAGTTCTCGCTCTATGTCGGCGAGGCTCATGACAAGAATCCTGTTTATGATGCCGCTCATCCTGTTCGCGCAGTCTCGAACGACGTTCAAATATTGTACGCCTTCCTCAGTGAGTCCGAATTGCTGAGGGTTGTCGAGCATGAGATGAAGGTAACCTAAAATAGGCTGAAGGGGCGTTCTCAGTTCGTGCGACGTGATAGAGAGAAAGTTCGATTGCAGCTCAGCCTCACCCTCCCGGGCGGTCGCCGCATCTCTCTCTTCGGTGATATCGGTTGCTGCACCGATGTACAAAACCGGGTTATTTTCACCTCTGATAGGGAAACAGCGAGCCTGCATCAGCCTGACAGTGCCATCCGGAAGAATGATTCGGTAATCCGATGGATTTTGCTGCTCACTATTCAGCTCGCCGTCGAAAAGTATTTTGAACGATTCCATGTCGTCGGGATGAGTGGACCCGATAAGCGCTTCGGAATCTTCAAGGAGAGTCTGCGCATCGATATCCCAGATGTTTTTGGCTGCGAAGTTGACACAAACCTGCTTTCCACCCTCCAATCCCCTCACCCAGATGATCTCGTTCTGGGTTTCGGCAGGACAGCAAGTTTTCTCTGTACTGTCATCCGGAGACTCTCTCAATTGGTTCTGGTCACTGGTGTGATCCGGGGTAGCTGCAACATCAGGTCTCTTCTTTTGATCGTCATACATCATTGCACCCCGGGGGCACCTGCAGGGATTTACTTCAGCCTCAGTTCCTTCAAAGAGGCGGCACATTCCTGGAATGCGCCTGATCATGGATGATCTCAACCCCGCTCCCACTGGGCCGCCGACAATCGGCGATCAAATTGTTGCGGTATATAGCAGAGATCCTATAGGAGGGATTGTAAGAAAGAATATATTAACTTGATCCGTTCTTTCATTTTCTGATATAAGATGTAGAGTACTTTAAAACAGTTAATTTTCCATCATCGGTATTATATCCCTGGTTTTGAGAAACATGTTCTCCCATCTGAATGTAGAGCATCCTGGTTCGGCCTATTAACCGTATCCGCGGTGTGACGGATGGTGGTGCTAGGGACCAACTTTTGCAGATGTCGCGATGACGGCCCTCCCGGCTGACCTATCATCGAAGACTCTCATGCAATGGATAAAGATTGGCCGCAACGGATGCCGGGCAGTATGTATGGCCTTTACGGGCTGTAGTGCTCCGACGGCGCTTCCACCTCATGTTTCATTTTTTGAAACAAAAAATGAAAATCTGCGTATGCCTCTTTTCCATCGCGATGAAAATGAGATAAGTGGACGATCGTTTCACGCTCTGGACAATCCCGGGATGAGATGATTCGGAGAGCAGCATCTCCCGGTTTCGTGAGGCATAACGCGTATGATGAAGACATTAGTGCAATATAATACCGCAATACACGAGATCAGCGAATCGAACCCAAAAAGCCATTCCTGTCTCTACTTATACGGCATCATAGCATCCCGGGAGGGGATAAACTTCGGAGATATAGGTATAGGTGGAAAGCCGGTCTATACGATCTGCTACAACGATATTGCAGCGGTGGTGTCGGCTGCGGATGATCCCTCTCCTGACAGTTCGGCAGCCAGGCGCCAACACAATAAAACGCTGAACAAAATTCGTTTCCAGGTTGCTATCCTTCCGATGGACTACAGGGAGAACCTGACGTTGAGCGATATCAAGCGGACACTGACTACCCGGTATACTCGTTTGAAGATCCAGCTGGTCCGCCTCAACAGCGCCATGAAATTGCGCGTGAAACCGTAAGGGCAGCAGAGTTCTCATCCGTCTGTGTCCGAGCCAAACATGCTTTTGCCGGTGGCCATAGCGGAAGCTGTCTGAGAGATAGATGCGTAACAACGAAAAATCATTTATATCTTCTCAAGGGGCATTTACCGGCATTAGACGAATAAAAATTCCCAAAACCACATCTATGGTAGGAGATTGAAGCGGAATGTTTTTATCAAAGTGAATAGAATTGAATGTGCTGGCGTACTTCCCGTCTTTCAGTATCTGCGTTTGCTCCTGCAATTCTAGTCGGTGACTCACCATGATGTGTGCCCTGTCAGAGATGGACAGATCGGAGAACACGATATTGTTGTCGCACCTGCTTTCGTCAACAAGCGTGCTGCTCTACTCAAACGGTGTAAACAAATACCGTTACTTCGTCCAATATATGGATCAGGGTCTGCAGCAATCCGAATGCTGCCTGTACGCGTATTATCACACCAAATTACGCTCGACCCTGCAATCGGATATTCTCGCAAAAAAAATCTCTATTCTGGAACTGCAAGATTCCATCGACAGAGTGCCGCAGAAGATCCGCTGGATCTGCAAGGAGAGCGATCATGGTGTCAGGTGTGTATTTGATATCTCCAGAATCGACGACTTCCAGATGATTGCGGAAATAAAACGGCAGATATTGCAGATGCAGGGCGCAGGTCTCCCGATATCTGCTCTGTTTGCACTCGATATCGACTCGATGACGGGCTACGAACTATCTGAGATGGTCCAGGGGATCCCGAATATCACCATTGCGACAGCAAACGAAACAATAGTCTCTCTTCAGTCAAACTCGTTCGACCCACCGCATATCGACCTTGTAGACCGATCGATCGTTGAGGATCTGGTAAAGAAATTATTAGAACCGCTCATACTCTCCTGCCTCAACCGGCCGGTCTCCGGGTATGATATTATCCGCGAGATCAACGAGCAGTTTCATGTGATCGTCCCGATGGCCAGGATCTATTCCTATCTCTATGACCTCGAGCGGAGGAACTATCTTAAAACAAGAACCGAAGGGCGCTCCAAGGTGTATGAGGCAACCCCGGCCGGTGAAGAGTACATTCGTCGAAGAAGACAGGAGATCTTTGCTGTCCTTGGGTATCTCGTTGAAAATAGATGACGGGACAGCAATATGCGGTATGTACATTTTTCCGCCGAATATCCTCTCCCATCTATCTTTGCCGCGATTCACTGCCCGTGTGAGGCGCAACGAAACAGAAGAGTTAATGGTATGTCCAATCTTATGCGGGTATGTACCTGTTGCTCGAACCTGCTGCTACGGTCGCCTGCAACAGGTAAGGGCACTGTGAGCTCCGGTGAAAACCGGGCAGGCGTTCATCTGTGCGGTGAAGAATCCCGGTGAGGGAGCGGCGTAAAACCCACTCACATTGGTTCGCAGTTCGCCGGACCAGGTGAGCGTCCAGAATCCTGCCGGTGCCTGTATTGCGCATACGAAATGCTGCTCTCATGAGAGAGCGAGAAGCCTTAATGTCCGGATGAGGTGAGGTATGGAGTCAGGCGCCCCTCCAGAGAAGAGGATTGTCATCGTCGAAGACGATGATTCCGTCGCCAGATTGCTGGAAGATTCGTTGCAGCGTAATGGATTTGCCGTTCCGGCAGTCTTCAGGAGCGGGGAAGATGCACTCCAGGGAATGCCGCGTATCAACCCGGATCTGGTCTTGATGGACATTGTTCTTGAAGGGCATCTGGACGGCATCGAGACGGCGGAGCGAATACTCGAACAATTCAGGATACCTGTCGTGTATCTCACCGCTTACTCCGATACTGAAGTGCTCCAGCGGGTAGCACAGAGCGCCCCGTACGGATACCTGGTAAAGCCGTGCCACATCCACGAGATCGTCAGGGGTATCGAGCTTGCACTTGCCCGTCACCGGATGGAACAGGCACTTCTTGAGAGCGAGAAACGGTATCGGGCGATCTTTGACCATGTCAGCGATGCAATCATGGTAAGCGCGATCGTCGGCGGCACGCTTGGCCCCTTCGTCGACGTGAACGAAGCGGCGTTGCGTAAACTGGGATATGAGCGCGGCGAGATGCTTAACCAGTCTTTAATGGACATCTGCGACGAGAACTGTGCGGATGATTGCGCCGCCATGCTGCGCAGGCTTCTGGAGGACGGCCAGGCAGCGTGCGAGGTGATCCTTGTCGGCAAGGGAGAGCGCAAGCTCCTGGTGAACGTGAATGCACACCAGTTCCTTCTGAATGGAGAGATACTGGTCCTCTCTATCTGCCATGATTGTGCCCTCTGAACAGCGGGGAGCAGTCACAGATGGCTCCCTGATGGCATAATCTGTTCCGGTTATCCTTCCGGGCCTTGCAGGCGCGGCTGCAGGGCTGATGACATGCACCGGCAGACTCCCTGCATCGCAGCCCTGCGCAAAGGTATTTCATGTATGACAACAGATTAAATGAGGTAAACGGGGCGTGAAAACGCGACCGATGCATCTTCCGTTTCCGTTCGTATCGGGCGAGGGTTGCCAAGCCAGGTCAAAGGCGCCAGGTTGAGGGCCTGGTCTCGTAGGAGTTCGTGAGTTCGAATCTCACCCCTCGCATCTGTTTTGCCGGAATTTGTCTCGTTATATCCCTTGTTAAGGAGTTTTCAGCACCCGGGCAATGCCGCCGGCCCAGGCCTCGATGTCATCCCAGTTGCGGAAATCGCCCTCGGGAAGGAGCGCACGGCCGGCCGGCAGCTTCCGGAGCGTCCGGTGCGCAAAGCCGAGCCTGCCCGGGTCCAGCGCACCGAAGAAGACGCGGTGGTCCCGGGGGTGGATGACCTCCCGGAACTCGCTGATCTCTTTGGGCTCCAGTTCCGGGTCGTCCGGGCTCGTTCCCGGTTCGAGCGGGCCGCTGCTGAACAGCCACACCGGCCGCCCGGCAAGGACCGTCCGGTTCCGCCGCACAAAATCCGCCGCTTCCTGCATCCAGTGCTCCATATACACGGCACTCCCGATCACGGCGGCGTTGTACTCCCCGGGGTCCGGGTCCGCGTCAACGCTCCGGGCTTCCGCCTGCACGCCGTGCTCCCGCAACTTTTCAGCGATGAACTCCGCAATGCCTTTTGTAGACCCGTATCTGCTCGCATAGACAACGATAACGTTCATGTGCGCCCGCTCCTCGAAGACATCTGAATCCCGTCGCCTCATAAGCCTAACCACTTGTTCGGAACCCCGGGGTGTACACCGGCTCGCCCGCTGAAGATCGTTCACCCATCCTGCGTGCTTTTCCTGAGCGTGAACAAAAATGCCGCTCCCTCCTCCGGACGGCCGGGCACCCGGTCCTCGACCCGGATCTCCCCGCCGTAGCGCTCGATGAGCATCCGGGAGATGAAGAGTCCAAGCCCCTTGCCCGGACCTCTGGCTTTTCCGCGCTCCAGCCGGCGGAAGAGTCTCTCCTTCACGTCGTCCGGAACACCGGGGCCGGTGTCCTCGACCGAGACCTCGACCTCCCCGTCCAGCTCGCTGACCCGGATGGTTACCTCGACGTCCGGCCCACCGAACTTTACGGCGTTGCCGATGAGGTTCGCAAAGACATCGGGGAGGAGTTCATCCGCCCTCACCTCGACCGGCGCGTCCTCGTACCGGATCGATGCCCCGGGGAAGGTCTCGATCTCCTTTCGGACGACGGTATCGAGGTTCACCGGAACAAGCGGGAACGGCTCTTCCTGAAGCCGCCTGATGGTGGCGACATTCCGGAGAATTTCATTGCTCTTCTCGACACTGCCGCGCAGTTTCTCTGCATACGCACCCGGCTCGCCCTCCAGCATCTCGACCATGAGATCCGCGTACATCGTCGTGACGGTGTTGGCGTTCCTGATGTCATGGGTCATGATGTCGAGATACAGGTTCGCCTCACGGTGCGTATCCTCGAGTTTCTCGTACAGTTGTCTTCGCTCCTCTTCCGCCCGCTTCCGATCGGTGATGTCCCTGATATTGACGGTGGTGATCGGACTCCCGCGGACGGTGTAGTGCGCCACCGAGACCTCAAGCCACATCTCCCTGCCGTCCCGGCGCCGGAAGAATATCTCCCCTGGCTCCTGTGTGCCGGAACCTTCCTGGACCGGGATGCTGACCAGATCCCTGATAGGCCTCCCTACGACCTCCCGGCTGCTGTAGCCGAGTATGCTCTCGGCGGCAGCGTTCCATACCAGCACGTTTCCTCCCGCGTCCAGGCCGATGATTGCGTCGGGGGACGACTCGATCAGGAACCTGTAGCCTTTGCTGGAGGGAGGAAAGATGTGGTCCAGCACGTAATGAACGTCCGCCGTGCGGCCGCCCGAAAGGCGGAGGATCAGGAGCAGGGCCAGCAGGAAGTACAGGGAGGCACCCCACTGCCCTGCCCTGCCTGCCCAGGCCATGAGGTCGCCGCGGGACAGGGTGAGCAGGTACGCGATCTGGCCGAGGGCGAGAAGAGCCAGCGCCAGACCGTATAGGTACTGGAACGACGAACGCGAACGAGTATAGTTTATAAATACCACCAGCGCAGCAGCGGCAAAGAGACCCGCAGCGAGGGTGATGACCACCTGCCGGATCGCGGTCCCTCCCTCTCCCGGGATGAAGAATACGGGATTCACCCCGGCCGTGCTCGCGATGACGATCAGGGTGACCGCCGCTATGCTGCCGCCGTAGCCCGCTGCGAGTGCAACCGCCCGTTGTCGCGGATCGGGCCTGGCGAGTCCGATCGAGAAGACGGCGAGCAGAGCGCCGATGAGATGCAGGGCACCGGCGAGAACGGCACCAAGATTCTGGATCTGCACCCCGTTGTTCAGGCTGATCGGGGTCCCGACCAGGTTCGCAAGCAGAATGGCCAGGCCCAGCACGAGAATGCCGGACCCCATCCAGACAAGCTGCAGCCGCCCGGTCTTCATCGTGCTCCATGCCACCAGAACGGCCAGGAGCACGGAACCCATGTTCGGGAGGACATTGAGTGCCGCCTGGAAGGGAGCAACGAAATCAAACGGAATATTCACGAAGGACTGGGCCGCAACGACCAGTGCCAGCAGAAGAACGGGTGCGGCGGCAAGCAGCTGCCAGTTGGGCCTCTGGCTCACGAGTCCGGTGCTGCTGTCTGCTGAAACCATACAAGTTGCCTGGTCATACGCTTGTTTTTTGTACTACATTAACACCGGGTATTGAACGTACCGTCGGACATCCTGGAACCGACGATTTTCAGCGGTTGTTACCTCCGGAGATGGGAGGCGAGAAGAGATCCTATACCCTTGCCCGGGAGGACTTACGCGAGCGCTTCGTGACGCTGCTGGCAGCGTTCCTGCAGTTCGTCCCACTCGTCCGGGTGCTCTTCTGCCCACTCTAGGAGCGCATGGACTATCCGGCCCCGCGACTCAGGATCACCCCGGTAATTTACCAGGATGCAATCAACCACCACTTCGATCTGCCCTTCCGAATGTCGGGTGTTTTCTGTCATAGTGAGCCCTCCTGATACTCCGGGTGCTCATACCGGGAGAAGATTCGACAGCATATAATCCTGATCCTCCTCCGGCAACGGCGCCCAATGATCTCAGGGCTTCCCGGGATAAGCCGTTATACCCCTTTGCCGTCCGGCTGCGTCCGCCGCAGGGGTTATCGTGCCCGAAAGAAAATACTACGGGAACATCCATGAAACTCGGCGTGCTCTTCTCCGGCGGGAAAGACTCCCTCTTCGCCTGCTGGAAGGCGATGCAGCAGGAAGAAGTGGTCTGCCTGATCACGGTCGTCTCCAAAAACCCGGAGAGTTATATGTTCCACACCCCGAACATCCGCCTCGCCGCACTGCAGGCCGAGGCCGCGGGGCTCCCGCTCGTGGAGGTGGAGACGGCGGGGGAGAAGGAGGAAGAGCTCCTGGACCTGAAGCGGGCTCTTCTTGCCGCAAGAGAGCAATACGGAATCGAAGGGGTCGTCACCGGGGCGATCCTCTCGGTCTACCAGGCAACGAGAGTCCAGCGGATCTGTTTTGAGCTGGACCTCTGGTGCTTCAACCCGCTCTGGAACGCGGACCAGGAAGCCTACATGGCAGAACTCATCAGTGCCGGCTTTACGGTCATCATCGCGGGAGTCTTCTCCGCCCCCTTCGATGACTCCTGGCTCGGGAAGGAGATCGACCGCCGCACCCTCGACGAACTCCGCGAGATCGCCCGGAAGTACCGGATCACCCTCACCGGCGAAGGAGGAGAGTTCGAGACGTTCGTCGTCGACGCCCCCTTCTTCTCGCGGCGGATCGCGATCGAGGAAGCGTCACGGAACTACCGGAACTACAACGGCGTCCTCCGGATAGAGAGGGCAGGGCTGGTGGCGAAATGATCCTGGTCGTCGACCTCTGCTATCGGGCAGGCTCGCTCTCCCGAGACGAGTTAGTCGGCCCGGTCGAACGGCTTCTCCACAAGAACGGAGCGCCGCTCTTCACTCGCCACTACACCGCCGTCGGCGCACCGGACCTTGAGGGCGCGGATGCGGTGATCCTCTGCGGGACGGCGTTAAAAGATACCGGGTTTGCAGAGCACCCAGAGTTGTTCCGGTGGCTTTCTGCATTCGAGCGCCCGGTGCTCGGGATATCCTCCGGCATGCGGGCACTCGCGGCGGCGTTCGGCGGCGGCACCGAGCCGTGCTGCGAGATCGGGATGACCGACGTAAAGGTGCTTGCCCCCGACCCGCTCTTTGACGGGCGGGAGGGCTTTCCCGCATACGAGCTGCACGAGTATGCCGTGCAGGTGCCTGATACGTTCATCCCCCTCGCCGCCTCCGGCCTGTGCGTCCAGGCGATCCGGCACCGTTCGCTCCCCCTCTACGGCCTCCTCTTCCACCCCGAGGTCAGGAACGAGTGGATACTCGAACGGTTCCTCGGGCTGGCAGAGGCCGCTCAGTAACACTTATCCCCGGACCCCGGATAAAGGGTAGCGATGCGCCGGGATACGCCCCGGCGCGCCTCGCACAGGGATGATGCCCGCGTTACCCAGTACCCGGACCCTGCCGGCGGGGGTGTAAGGGGTGCCCGATCCCCTCCGGCTGCTCATCATCACCGGGAGCCCGGGCGATGCCTTCCTGGTCGGAGAGGCTCTTGAAAAAGCCGGACTCCCAGCCGAGGTGGTCTCGCACCGGCAGTTTGCCGAGTGCCCTGGTATTCTCCGGCGCGAGCTGTTCGACCTTATCCTGCTTGACCCCGGCATGGAGCCAGGGGCGGTGGTGCGGGTGAGCAGTGATGCCCCCGGCATTCCGGTTGTCCTCCTGATCTCACGCGAAGGCCTCGATCAGGCAGTCAGGGCACTCTGGCGCGGTGCGGATGACTACCTGGTCCGGGAGGGGATCACCCCCGAACTCCTGGTCTGCACCGTCCGGCACGCCCTCGCGCTGAAGCGTGCAGAGACGGTGCTTCGCAGGGTGGAGCGCCTGTGGCGCGAGATCGGCAGGAGCCTGCACGAGGGGGTCATGGTGGCCGACCCGGGAGGCATCATCGTCTTTGCCAGCGCCCGGATGGCAGAGATCCTCGGCTACGCCACAGACGAGATGCAGGGTGCCTCTTTCCTCTCCTTCGTCGATCCGGACGACACCACGCGGGCGAAGACGCTGCTCGAGCAAGGCAGGGAGGGGCGGGTGGAGACCGGACTCCGGCTCCGGCGCTCCGACGGAGCAGCGATCGACGCCCGCCTCGCTGCCACCCCGGTCACCGGCGGGAGCCCTGGAGACCCTGGCGTGGCCATCGGTGTTGCGGACATCACCAGACAGCGAATCGCCGAGGAGAAGGCACAGCGCAGGAACACCCAGCTCTACGTCATCAACCAGGTGGTCAGGACTGCTACGTCGTCGGCGGACATGGACGAACTGCTGGCGGGCGTACTCGAAAAGACCCTGGAACTTCTTGATTTCGAGGGGGGCGGCGTATACCTGATCGACCCGGGCCGGTCCCGGGCCGAACTGGTTGCCGAACTGGGGCTCCCGGAAGGCTTCTCATTCCGGCGGCGGATCGTCGACCTGAACGCCCCGCCGTACGATGCGGTCCTCGGGCAGGGTGCGGCGCACTTCGTGGAGGACTACCCGCGCTGCTATCCGCAAGATGCCTGTGCGGGAATCCAGGCGTTTGCGAGCATCCCCATCATCGCCGGGGAACGGGTCACCGGCGCCGTCAACCTGGTCAGCCGGAACGTGCACGTCTTCTCCCCCGACGAGCGGGAGCTGCTCGCCTCCATCGGCCGGGAGATCGGGAGCGCCGTCGAACGCATGCGGCTCCACGAGCAGGCGAACTTCTACCTGGACCTCATGACCCACGACATCAACAACGCAAATGCCGTAGCCATCGGCTATGCAACGCTCCTTGCCGAGACGCTCTCCGGGCCTGAGAAGGGTCTTGCCGGAAAGATCGCCGCCGCCATCAGGCAGAGCGCGGAGATCATCGGCAACGTCTCTGCGATCCGGAAGATCGCGGAAGAAGCCCCGGCGCTCGGGCCGGTCAACCTCGACCACATTGTGAGAAGTGTCATCTACTTCTTCCCTGACGCCGAGATCCGGTATGCGCCGCAGGATCGGTGGGTCACCGCCGGCGATCTCCTCCCGGCGGTCTTCATAAACCTCATCGGCAACGCCGTCAAGTTCGGCGGCCCGGACGTTGAGGTAACGATCCGGGTCAGCGAGCTGGACGGGGAGGTCGAGGTCTCGGTCGAGGATACCGGTCCCGGAATACCAGATTCCGAGAAGGCCCGGGTCTTTGAAAAGTTCAGAAGAGGGGGGAGGAAGAGCGGGAAAGGGCTTGGCCTCTACATCACCCGCACCCTGGTCGAGCGCTACGGCGGACGGGTGTGGGTCGAAGACCGGGTGCCCGGCCACCCGGAAGCCGGTGCCACCTTCCGTCTCACGCTCCCGACATGCCCGCCCGTCACCGGCCGTAGCGGTTGATCGTGTTGATCAGAGCCGCAAACCCTTCCATCTCTTTATCGAGGACTTCCATCCGGGTCATACCCATGCTCATCTCCGCGTCGGCGGTCAGCATCTCGGGCCCGCGCACCACCTCGCGGTCGACGCCGTCGGCGGAGAGGATCTTCTGGGCCTCGGCGTCGTGGACGAACGCCCGGCCGGGGATGACCACGATGTCCTCGAGTTTCGTTAAGTCCACGCCGGCGAGGTCGTCGGCGGTGATGAGGCAGGCGATCTCCTTTCTGACCCTGACGACCCTCGAGGTCGAGCCGCGGATCGAGAGGACCCGCTGGATGAAGGGGGCGGCGATGCTCCCGGTGATCACCGTCGCACGCTTCCGGACCCGGGGGAGTTTTTTGAGGAGGTCGGGTTCGTGGAGGATCGCAAACGGCGAGCCTATCGACGGATCGCCAAGCGGGGTTCCGTTGATCTTCATCGAGAACCGCTCGTTTAAGTCGTTGACAATATCGTGGAACTCGTCGACAGTATGGACCTGCTGCCCCTCGATGAGGGGGGCGTTCTCCAGGATCAGCCCCTGGTCGGTCCGGTTCGCAAACCGCATCAGGATAAGCCCTTTTGCGCCGCGCTCCTCCAGCCACGCGCAGGT
>Ga0116194_1001131_pt1 | contig 17547 bp, 12 predicted proteins | sample AD_SCU001_MetaG_FD_89887 | JGI IMG/M metagenome (GOLD analysis project Ga0116194, IMG submission 89887) | Active sludge microbial communities of municipal wastewater-treating anaerobic digesters from China - AD_SCU001_MetaG | ecosystem: Engineered > Bioreactor > Anaerobic > Digestate | place...
AAGGGCTGCCGCAGACGGCGGCCATACGAACCTGCCGGTTCTCGTTCTCGCAGACGCCACAGCCCTTGTCAACCTCAACAAAGCGCAGGTTCCGGCAGCAACGACAAAAATTGCCGTGTTTGGCGAACCTTTACCAATGCTTACCTCTGACGCCACAGGCAGATTGTCGCTTGACACCCTGCCTGAAGGGTTCAGCGTCTCTGCCCTCGATGAAGAAGTCAGCCTGAGCTTTGCGTCTGGCACCCTCTGTGACACCACCGGCAACCCCGCGCCCGCACAGACGGTCGCCATTCTCGGCCCCGAAAACAGCTGGAACCTGCGATTTCTGAGCGAAATTTTCTGGCCGGCGCCTTCCACAGCAAGTGCATCAACTCTGCTGCCAACCGCCCTCGATGCCAGAATGGCCGTTTTTGGCGCCACCGCCTCAGCGACTGCCCAAAAAACAATCGATCTGACCCTGTTGCCAGGCGTCGAAGCTGATATGGCAAAGTTGCCCGCCGCCTCACAGCTGCAAAATGCCAGCGTCACACTCAGCTTCGATTACCCGGGCCTGCAACCCTTCAATCTGACGCTGCTCGGCGAAACCGGAGCCAGAATCACCTGCAAAAGCGATCAGACCTTGATCATGACTCCAGGGAAATATCTGCTTCTATATGAACACAACGGCGCCCGCGGTATTTTCAGAAATAACGCGATTCATCAGAAAACCGTATTCATTGGCAGCGCCCTCCCCTCAGATCAGGATTTTATCGTCACCCCGATTAATTTCATGGACAAAGCCTCACCCAGGCTGCCCGGGGTTAACCTGCACGCAAATCTCTTCGCATCTCTGGCCGAAAACCGGTTTTTATACCCGGTATTCTTCCATCACGACCGATTGCCCACCGCATGGCCCCTGGCACAGACACTGCTGCTGCTGCCGGTGCTGCTGCTGATAAACCTGATCTTCATCCGCCACGGCGCCACATGGGGCGGTCTGGCCACCGGCGCCGCCTTTACTGCCTGGTTCTCGGCCGGCACCATGCTTTTTCTCAACCTGAAACTGCTGCCGATGTTTTTTCCGGGCCTGCTGCTCGGCAGTTTCGGCGTGGTCCGTGGCTACCTCGCCTGGGCCATTTCGCGCCGCCAGGAACAGGAAACCCGTCAGACCTTCGGCCGCTTCATCTCATCGGCAGTCGTCGACGATATTCTCAAAAACCCTGATGCAGTCAAACCAGGTGGCGAAAAGAAAGAACTCACGGTAATCTTCACCGATCTGGCCGGCTTCACGACCATTTCAGAAAAACTCGCGCCCGAACAGCTTACCGAGCTGATGAACGAGTATCTCGACGAGATGACGCGCATTCTTTTTCAATTCGGTGGCACCCTTGATAAATACATCGGCGACGCAATCATGGGCTTCTGGAACCACCCTGCCCCGCAGCCCGACCACCCTCAGCGCGCCGTCGAATGTGCCATCGCCATGCAGAAAAAACTTGCAGAACTGCGCCGCAAGTGGCTCCAACAGGGTTTGCCACGAGTCGAAGTCAGGGCCGGCATCAATACCGCCGTATGCATGGTTGGCTTCATCGGCAGTGAGATCCAGATGAATTTCACCTGCCTCGGCGATGGCGTCAATCTCGCCTCACGCCTCGAAGGCGCGAACAAGGCCTACGGCACCCTGATGATGATCGCCGACTCGGTTCACAACAGAATCGACCGCGGACTCATCAGCACCCGATTTCTCGATTTCCTCGCGGTGAAGGGCAAAGACCGCCCTGTCGAAGTTTTCGAAGTGCGTGGCTACCGCCGCGATGAAAGCGAATTATGGCTGCAGGCCGAATTGGCTTACAAAGACGGCATAAAACTTTACCTCGCCCGCGACTGGGAAAAAGCGATCGCCGCTTTTTCTACCGTGCTGCAGCTGCTGCCAGAAGACGGCCCGGCGCAGGTCTACATCGACCGCTGCGAAGAATTCAAGCAGCACCCGCCCCCTGAAAACTGGGACGGGCGCTATATCCTTAAAAGCAAATAAGCCGGCAGGCAATCCCGTCAGCTTTAACGCGAAGCAGCATTTGTAACCAGAAAACAACAAACAGCAGCAGACAGCCCAAACCTCTGCCTGCACCGCAAATACACAGTCGCATTGCATCCGTTTTTTGCATGTTTTTTGTAACACCGATGTAAAGCTCGGGTCGTTAATGACAAGAACCGCTTCAGATCGACCATTCTCAGCTGAAAGACAACTTGCACAGACACCATATGCCTGATAAAATCAAAAGATACATTTTTCCTCAGAGAGAAAACCCGAGTTTAAACGATCAAGGATCTGCCATGTTGAACCACTTTTTGTCACGAATTCGAAAAATTCTGCCGGCTGCCCTGATAGCAGCTTCGGTCCCGATAATGCTGAGCGGCTCTGAAGTCGCCGGCACCATAATTAAAGTTCAGGAACTTCTCAAACAGAAAGATTACCAGACCGCCAAAACCCTGATCGCAAAGAGTCTCAAAAGCAACCAGGATTCATGGCAGCTCTGGATGTCGCTCGGTTACGTCTTTGAAGCCAGCCAGGAATACGACAAGGCTCTGGCAGCTTTCATGCAGGCATCTGAGCTCAAAACCGGCATCGATGGCCTTGAGGCCAAAATCACCCGCCTGCAGGAACTCGCCAAAAATCAGGCACCAAAACAGCCAGAACCAGAAACACCGGTACAACAAGCAGCCAGCATGATGGCACAGGCCCACAAACTGTTCGAGCAGGGCCGAACTCTCGAAGCCGGCCGCCTGTTTGTCGAGGCTGTCGAAATCGACCGCAGCCTGCTTGCCAGAGATATCGACCTGATCGAAAAATGCCTTGTTTCATTCAAAAAGAACACAGCCGAGCCCGAAAACCAGTTTTATCTCGGCGCCTTCTTTTTCTACGCCGGACAATACACATCATCCGAGGCGGTTTTAAAAGAGTTCGTCGAAAAATATCACACCAGCGACAAGCTTGTTATCGCTCAGCGCCTGCTGAAAGAAAGCCGCGAAATCATCGCGCAGGCAGTTGCTGCCAATCTCGCCGCAACCAGGGCTGAAGCCGAAGCAAAGGCAGTCAGAGAAAATGCAGGGAAAGCTTCTGCCACAGCCACACTCGAAACAAAGACAGCAAAAAAACCGGGCAAAGACAAACAGCCCGAAGTCATTCCAGATTTTTCCCAGGAACAGAGTCGGCAGAATCTTGAGCAAAACCTCAATGGCGAGCACCCGGCGCTGGTTTATGCCCGCAAAAAAGCCCTCGCGCTGCTTGAAGAATACGAACATGAAAGTGACGAAGAAAAAAAAGCCGGTCTGATCTGGAACATCGGCCTGCTGCGCCTGCCGATCCCCGAAGTAATGAACAGTTTCAACGGGTTTCTTGCCTCAGACAACGTCGACACCATATTCGCCACCCTCGAAGCCCTCGAAAAAATAGACCAGCCCGGCGCGACAATGTGCCTGCAGCAGCTTTACAAACTGCTCGGCAACGACGACTTCAGAGTCGTGTACCGTGCCATCAAAGCTTTTGGTCGACTGCCTATGAGCGCTGACCGAGTTGTGCCACGCATTTTCAAAATCTACGCCGAAGAAAAAATGCCGGCCCGTCGCATGCTGATCGAAAATACCGTTAAAGCCTATGGCACCGATGCGGTCACCGTTCTCGACGCCATGCTCAAAGAGGCACATCGCGCCGATAAAAGACCGATCGCTGAACTTCTCAGCGCCATAACCGGCGAAGAAATCGAATCTCTGATCAACAAGAGCTGAACGCAATCATCATGCAAAACCATAATTGCCACCCTATATCTGCCGAGTCTGTCGCAACATCTGCGCCTTTCAGACCAGCCACGGCAGTCTGCACTTGTCGGCCCGCCGCAAGAACCGGGGTTACTCTGGTCGAAATTATGGTCGCCGCCGGCGTTCTCGCACTGTTGCTGCTGATCGGCGTCAAAGTTTTCAGCGGCTTTTCGAACTCATTCAAAAAAGGCAACTGGGCACTGAGCACCCAGAACAAGCTGCGCAATGCCCTGACTTTCGTGCGCGAAGAAATGCAGAAAGCCACGGCAATGACGGTTGTCAGCCTGAGCGGCACCAACATTACCGAAGCGAACTACGAATTTCTGCTCAACAGCAACGATAACCTGACCGGCAATGCCGCAATTGCAAAATGGGCAATCTGCCTGCCTTACGTCGCCAGCGACCCCGACAGCCCGGGCGCCACTTTCAGATGTGAACTGTCTCTCAGCGGTGGCGATCTGATCTACAAAAAAACGCTCGAAGACGGCTCAGACCCGAAAAACAAAGAAAAACTCTATTCTGGCTACAAAGTCATCGACAATGTTGCCGAAATCAAGCTGGCGCTTGAAGCGTTCGACCCCGACAACAACACTGCCGGCAGCCTGGTATCGATGAATGTCAAGGTTGTGCACCCAGACAGCAACGCTCACCCTGACGCACACGTAACCGCTCAGACAGGCGCCAAGGTCGAAGTGACCGTCAAGAGAGAACTATGACCGACCAGAAACGCAAAGGCATCACCCTCACCGAAATCATGCTCGCCGTAGCCATACTCGGCTTCATCATTCTGCCGATTTTCGGGCTGCTGAATTACACCAATCGCGGCACCCGCGAACAGGACGCCGAAGGCATCGCCGCCAATCTCGCCAAAGAAGAAATGAACCGCCTGATGTTCGTCATCAGCCGCGACAACCTTCTCTCCGGGGCCGGTTCGGCACAGGCCTGGTCGTTTGGCGCCGATTATGAGGTCAAAGGCAACAAATTCACCGGCGAATACACGGTTTTTCCGTTCAACAACACCGAGCTCGCATTTACCATACCGGCATTCAAATTTCACGACCCGATGGGCTGCAACAACGGCATCGAAGCCAACGCCGCCGGCGCTCTCGAAGCACCGAAAACCATGACCCTGGCAGAAGTTTACCCCGACTCGGCCGACAAATGCCGCCTCGCCGATATTCGTCTCGTCGTGCGCTGGCGTCTTCCCAGTGGTGAATATAACGACGTCAGCCAGCTGCAGCTGCTGGCCAGGAGGGCCTTTCTTGACAAGGAATAAACAAAACAGAACCGGGCTGGCGCTGCCGCTGGTGCTGACCTTCGTCGTCTGCATCATGGTCTTTGCCTCGGCACTGGTCTACTTTCGCAAAGAATCAAAACAGCAGAATCTGTCGAATCTGCATTTTCTGCAGGCAAACTTCATGGCCCAGTCGGCCATTCAGATGATGCTGCTCAAACTGAGCGCCTTCCCACAGGAAGCCTGTGATGCCGGTGTGCTGTCACTTGGCTATTGCCCGTTCCGCGGCATCATCGCCGGCGCTAACCTCAATGCTGCCGGCAATACCGGCAACCCGCAGGCTCTCAAAGAATTCTTTTCTGACTGCAATACGACTAAGTTTCCATGGAAAGCCACCAGTGTCGATTCAAGCACCGGTAAATTCTCGGTAACCGATTTCAAGGTCATCAGCGCCTTCACCAATCCAGGTGAACGACAGCTGGTAATCTCGGCCCAGATAAAAGCGCTCGGCGAAGCCACCCTCAACCGTGGCAAAATGGAAACCCGCAGGGAAGAAATGATCAAAACCGTAAAACTGACCAGGGAAAACTGATGTATCAGGGAGGAAATATGTTCCGAAAACAAATCTTTGCTGCGATCGTTATGATTGCCATGACGGTGCCGGCTCTGCTGGCCTGCTCGCTGCCTGCCGAGCCGTGTGCAGCGATCGTTCCGATAAATGCTGCCGAAAGTGGCATGAAACTGGTCCAGGAAGGCAACACCTTCTTTTACGTGGTTCCGCAGGGCGCTTCGGCACAGTTCAAAGTCGTCTGGGACCCGGCCGCCCACAATACCGGCGGTGCCCTTGAAAAAGACAAATACGAGTGGTGCACCAAAGCCGGCATTGCCTTCGAAAGCGGCACAGATTCGCCAAACGGCTACGGCTATTTCCCGATTCAGGCGATGGCAGACTTTTTCACTGTACAGGGCAACCGTGGCAGCATTCAGGAAGCATTTGCGCGCGAAACCGGCATGTCGACCGGCAACAGTTTTTTGCCCTCGATCGGCGGCGCCTACATGATTTTTTCAGGGTTCGTCAAAGCCGGGCAGCAGGGCAAGCTGACCACGCTCGGCGGCACTTCGAACGAATACCCCGATACTGGCGTGGCAAAGATAGTCTCAATGTCAGACACGCCCATAACCAGCGCCATTGACAATAATTTTCCGAATATTGGCTGGATGGTGCACCAGATACCGATCACCGCCGACGCGCCACCCGAAATGCTTACTGTCTACCGCCAGGGTGATGAAGCCTGCGTCATCAGCGCCGAGGGCCTACTGATCGAAGAACTCGAAATGAAAATAACCGATCTGCAGCCCACCGATTACAAAGCATTTATCAGAACCGGTAACCCCGGTGCCGAAATCGAAGTGCAGTCAAACCCGGCTATTGTCTGGAGCGCCACCGGCGAAGACGGCACCCCCGGGCCAGACTTTCAGGTCACCTTCAACACCCCGAGTTTTAACGGCAACCCCGATGAATCACGCATTCAGCTGAAAGTCTGGTCACCCGGCGCCGGCTATGAAGTAAGCAACATGTTCTGGGCCTGGAAAGAAGCGGTCTATAAGAAGTCATCGAGGCGCGTCGTCACCCAGCCCGAAGTTCGCAATGCCAGCGGCGTCGTTGTGGTGCCCGAAAAAGCAGAAAATCGCGAAGTCTGGCTGCCCGACGGCAACCGCATGTGCAGTGAAGAAGTCATGATCAAACTGGTAAAACCGGCGACCGAAGCCGGATCTACCGACTTCATCGTTTACGACAATAAAAGCCCGATCGCTTCAGACTTCAAGATCACTGCCGCCGAAAAGGTTTTTCAGCCCACCGGCCCGACCAGCTTCGATTTTAAAATGAAGCTGCTCGATACCAACCCGTTCATCGACAAGGCCTTTTCGACCCAGATCGGCGATGTCGCACTCGCTCAGGGCGCCGACCGCCTCGATCTGCAGGTTTATTACACCTACCCCCTTTACGAATACAGTGCCGCCGCCTGTCAGAATATCAGTCAGCTGAAGTCAGAAAACGTCGGCCTCGCCGACCTCGACAATACCGAGGGCAAGCCCAGCTTCAAAAGTTTCAGACACGAAACCCGCTGGGCCTGGAAAAAAGCCGAAGTTGCCAACCTCGCTATCGGCGCCGCCAGTCAGATTAATGGCTCTACCGGCAAAAAGGCCGGTGCATCAACTGAAATCAGCGGTAAGCTGACCATCAAGCAGCCACGCCCCTGGCACGAATGCAACGAAGGTTCGGGCAAAAGCTCACCCGAACCGATTTTCAAGGTTATCGCCATCAGCAGAGATTCTGCCGGCAACGCCATCGAGCAGCACGAAGCGGTTAAAAATGCCGTCGGCGAGAGCAAAATTGCCGAAACGGCCAACCCTGACGCCGGCTCGACCGAATTCGCCTTCAATCCGGCCGACGGCGCCAAACTCAACCCGGGCGATCTGCCCGACCAGGTCAGTGCCGACGGCATCGATAAATCCCGCTGGGGCAATGTCGAACAGCTCAAGGTCAAAGATGAAATCGGCCCCGAAATCCAGGTGGTCGTCTTCGATACCCGCACCAACCGCTGCCATGTCTATGGTACAAAGAAGAACGTCGCGGCCGGCTTCTCTGAATTCGGCGCTGCCGGCCTCAAAGAAGATTATTCGACAGGCGACGTGCCCTATCTCGGCAAAGAAAGCGAAATCAGCACCGCCCACCAGCTGACCGACCTTGGCGATATCAATGCCCTGTTCGACCGCTACCTGCAGGGTCCTGACGCGGTTTCGACCCTGACCGATGACAGTCAGAAGGGTTTTGTCTGCCAGCAGAACAACCGCCTGGTCTTCTACATCAGGGCTCTCGACAATATCAACGGTTACAAGCCCGACAAATCATTCGGCATTCAGTCGCTCGCCTACGAGCTGACCGACAAAGCTGGTGTCGTGAAAAATGCCTCGATTTCGCCAACCGCAATGCTCGACCCGATCGAACATGTGTTCAGATTCGAAAACGTCGATGACAGCGGCTACGTCAACCCGGAATATTCGCTCAAGGTCACTGCCGCCGACCAGTCAGGCAATCAGCGCGAATTTAAGCTCGCAATTGCTGTCATGGGGCGCAAACTCGACATCAGAACGCTCGAAGAACGCCGCAACCGCGTCGACGATTAAAGCAGACCACGATTCTGCAGCCACTCAAGCCAGCCGGGGGTTTTATCGAGAACCCCCGGTTTTGCTGTACTGATGGTTCGCCCCAGACCGGCCTGCCGCTGCAGCCTGATTTCATTCGCGGCAGCACCATCAGCATTAAGGACTACGACCTTGACTGGCGCAAGCTGTCCAGCCTCACGCGCCCAGCGATAATGAATATTTTCGCAGAAAGCCATATCCATGCGCTCTGCGAGCTGTCGGCAATCAGCTTCTTCGATCTTACCTCTGCCTGCACCAGTCGTGAGAAAGAGACAATAATGCGGCAACGCCGGCAGTTCTGGTTTTTCCGGTGCAAGCCAGCTGCCGGCAAAACCTGCCGCAAACCTGGCAACGACCTCTTTAGCCTGAGCCGAACTCAGCTTTTCACCAACCAGATCAGAAACGAAGGCCTCCTTGCCGACAAAGGCCAGACAGGGCAGATTCCGCCACCAGCCACGCATCTCAACGATATCATGCAGGCGGTAACGGTAGAGACCGCCGGCAGTGGTCATCAACACCCGGTAGCGCTGCCCGGTCACCAGCTCATGCGCCAGTCTGATTCTGCCAGAGCCGGCCTCACCCTCTTCAAATTCAAAAAATGCCGACCTTGCAGCGAGAACCGGCGCCAGCGCCCCGACCATCGGTATGGTTACCGGGCCTTCGGTAGCCAGCAGCCCCTTGGTTTGAAATGCCGCCTCAGGGAAAAAGCTGCGCAGATATTCGGCCCCGGCGCCAGCTTCTGCCTCTGACCAGCTCGAAATCAATGCCAGTTTCGGCCAGAGCAATCGGGTAAAACCAGCACGGTCGCCACGCTCAAGCAGCCTGATCGCGTCGACAAGCCTTTTGCCGTGCTCTGGCAAAGGCTTGCCCGAATAGAGTCGCAATACCGGGTCATTCAACTCAGATGCAGATAAAAAAGTCGGGCGGCAGGTGCCGTTTTCGAGATCGACGGCCAGCGATGTGACCCATTCGCCACACTGCGAAAGCAGCGCCGTAAAAAGCGTCGGATTCCAGAGAGAAATGAGGCGCATCTGCGACTGGCGCAGCAGACAGAGCAGAGTCACATATTTCCAGACGGCCGGATTGCCCAGGCCGGCAACCTCTTCCGGAACCACAGTCACCAGACCGATCAGCGGCTTCGCCCAGGCACCAAAATAATCTGAGTCGGCAGCAAAGCCAATCGGCACACCGCCGTCGGTCATTTTTTTCTCCGCCGATCTTGGCGAAACCACCCAGTAGGCCGGGCCGCCCCAGAGACTGCCGAAATGCGAAAACAGATCGAAGAGCCAGGGATGCAGAGCCAGGTTGAAGGCGCGCTGCAGACCGGCAGTATAAGGAATCAGCCGGTTCGGGCCCGAAGTGCCGCTCGTCTCTTCGAACATTCTGACCGGGTCACCGGTCAGAACCCGCTCTTTGCCGGCAGCAATCAGATCGATATATGGCTTCAGATCATCGTAGTCGTGCACCTTGACTCTGGCACAGAACTCTTCAGCACTGCCGATAGTGGTAAAATCGTGCTGGCGGCCAAAATCGGTCTGACTGGCATTCTGCAGCAGTTCAAGCAGAACCCGGTTTTGCACTCTGGCGAGATTGCCGTTGGCAGAACGCCTGAACTCCATTGCGCCGCCAAGGCAAGTGCCCATCCAGATACTCTGAACCAGGCCTGTAGCAAGAATTGAACCTGTCATCAGCCCTTCAAAAGCCTTTTAACAAATGGCTTGAAGTTTTCCCAGCTGAGGCGGGTTATGCAGGCAAGCTCATCGCCGGCATCGTGCCCCGGATTCTTCTGCAGAAAAAAGGCGATGTGCTGGTTCTGCAGGCGTTCCTGTGCCGGTTCGCTGATGCCGGCCCGCAGCGGCGTCGGGTTCTTCAGCCTGACAATACCGGTTGCAGAGTCGTAATCTTCGGCAAAAAGCTGCCGGGCGGCCAGATCAAGAACGTTCTGCATCGCCGCCGGAGTTTCACGGTCGAAACATGGAAAAAATTCATTGAAATAAGCCGGCAAAAACCGGTAAGTGCGGAAGCCGCTCGAAATGAGAAACCAGTAGAGCGGTTTCTCACCAGATGCCTGCAGTGTCTCATACATAAAACGCCCCCAGACCCGTGGCAGTTCGAGACTGCCCCAGAAATCGGGGTGAACGATCGTATCACCGCTGAAAAGCACTCTGAATTCATCTTTGCCGTTGCGGAGATCGTGGATAGCCACCGAAGTAAAGCCACGCAGTTTTTTCTGCCCATCTTCGAGCAGTATGACAGTATTTTTGCGCGCCAGATCAGCCAAAAAAGAGGCTTTTTCGACCTCATAAAAATCTGACATCAGAGCGAACATGGCTTCTTTGACAGCAACATCTAGCTGCTGAACGGGCTGGGTGCGGCCATACAGGGTTTTGCCTGGTAAATTGTCGCTGATCATAGGGCCCCAAGGTTGGCAAGATGCAGAGGTCGGTCGGCAAATTCATATTTGCCGGTTTCCGGCCAGAATACCTGATATATGATACTCCAGTACGGCAGAAAAAATACAGTATTTAGCGCCGCCAGCGCCGGAAATTTTTCGGCCATGCCCATGGCTGCGAACATGGCACCCTGCTTTTTCGCTTCTTCACAGGCCGCCCTTATCATAACCGGCATTACCAGACTTTCGAGGCCGGGTTCTACGGCCCAGGGGTCGAGCAGCATGAAGTCTACCTGCCCCCCGATTCCGGGAATCGGGCAACGACCAGCCAGAAATTCAGCCGAATGCCAGAATTTCTGCGCCAACACAAGAGGTCGACAAAGATGATGCACGACTATCTGCCGGTAATGCCGCTGGTTCCAGATCCCGATCGCACCGACCATTTCGTCGCCGGCAAAAACCCCGATCATGTCATAGATCCGCAGCCCGGGAAAACCGCGCAGACCACCGTCAGATTCGAGCCGGTCAAGATGCGGAGCCGCCTCATTGCGCCGGCCGGCGCGCTCGAACAGAGCCACAAGTGCCGACAGATCGCTTTTCTGCAATATGCGGGACGAAAACGTGCCCGATTGCCGCGAACGATATTTCTGCGGCCAACGACGGCCGGGGCCCGATAATGGTATAAGCGCCGTCAGGTAGCGTGAAACCGGTTGATAAACCGGCATGCCACCACCAGCCCGCTCTGCTTCGAGCAGCTGGCGGGCATAATGATTCTCTTCAAGAATTGAAGTGAGAGTTACCGGTAGAGGCCGGTCTGCAAAAACTTCGCGAAACGCCCGATAACCCCGCAGCAGAAATGAACCGCCCCTGATGTCAGGGTGAAACCGCAGATGATGCAGATACCCGATGTCGACCAACTGCCCGCTGAGGTATGCCCGGCGCACCGACCTGATGCCAAGACCCGCCAGCGCTGCAAAGCCGCGCGGTTGAATGAGAACCAGGTCGTGCAGATTCCCGAAGGCGCTGAGAGCTTTGAAAAAAGATGGTTCGGTCTGGTAATCGAGACCGATGAAACTGGCCGGCATCTGGCAGATGCGGCCAAGATCGCGAATTTGAGCATCGAGATTGGCAAGTTGGTGCAAAAGCGCTGCATCGGCGCGGTCAGAAGCGAAGGTAAATTTTTCGACCGGCCCGGGCGAGTTACGCATCACCTGTTAAGGTCGGCCAGCAGGTGGTTTTCTTCGGGCAGCCCGAGCGGAATGCCGAATTTTTCATCGACTTCACGGCGGCCGTAATAATTCTGAGTCAGAAACAGCGCCAGGGTCGAAAGACTCTGCATATTGGTCATCGGCGCCAGAGCGCGCCTGATTATCGATTTTGTCGAGTAGAATTTGCGCCGGTAGTGGCGGCAGGTTTCAGCCAGTTCATCGGGCGGCAGCATCTGCGGCCGGTATGGCACCTGCCCGAAGCGAAAGCTCTCTTCGAGCCACCAGGCGTCAGAGATCATACGCCCCTGCCCTGCCAGCTTCGCATAGAGCGGTGTACCGGGAAAAGGCACCAGATGGTTGAAAGCAACGAGAAAGAACTGATGCTTCATGGCGAATTTGAGGGTGCGCGGAAAAGAGCTGACATCGTCGCCATCTACCCCGAAAAGGAAAGTCGCGTAGACGCAGATGTGATTCTGTTTCAGCAGCGCCAGTGAGCGTTCATAAAGCTCGACCGATTCATTGCTTTTTTTGTTGAGAGTGCTGAGAAGATCTGAACGAAGCGATTCAAACCCGATCAGAACCCCGACGCAGCCAGCATCAGCCATCGCCTTGACCAGAGCCGGGTCGGCGGCCGCTTCAACGCTGATCTGAGTGACCCACTTAACATTCAGAGGCTGCAATGCCCGGCACAGCGCCAAAACCGCTTCCGGGTTGGCAGCAATGTTGTCATCGATGAGAAAAACGATCTTCTGGCCAGTGCGTCTGATTTCTTCGGCAACTTCTTCGGGTGGTCTGAAATAATGACGAGCTTTCGCAAAGACCGTGATCGAGCAGAAAGAGCAATGGTGCGAGCAGCCGCGTGAAAATTCGACAAGCGCCAGCGGCAGATATTTCTTGTCGGCGTAGACTTCGCGCTTCGGGAAAACTCCGCGCCACGGAAAATCAAACGAGCCATTATAGCGTTTCTGCAGGCAACCGGCAGCCGCATCGGCAAGCACGCCGGCCCAGACTCCCTCTGCTGGCCCAACCACGATCGCATCAGCGTGTTTTTCGACTTCGTCGGGGCAGAGGCTGGCGTGATAACCGCCCATGACCACTTTTACGCCGCGATTCTGGTAGGCAGCAGCAATCTGATAGGCGCGTCTGGCGGTGTAGGTTTCGACGGTGATACCGACAAGATCAGTCGGGACATCAGGATCGATCGGCTCAATGCGGTCATCCTGAATCGTGATCTGCCAGTCGTCAGGGGTAAGAGATGCAAGAACAGCAAGAACCAGGGGTTCCATCTGCCAGGTGGCAATATATTTCTGGCCGGGTTTGCGCCCGATCGACGGCATGATCAGGGTAAGCTTCTTCATGTTGTTCCACCAGCTTTAAAATTAAGCCGCTCTGCCGATCGGGCCTCTCAGAGGTCAGCTGCAATGTTCCCGGTTTTTGAGGGAACTTCGTCTGGCCTTGAGCATAACCGAATTCAGCGGAAATTGCAAAAACGGGCCAAGATCACGAACCGTGTTTTCAGAAACATCTGCACTGCTGCAGGCAGAAAGAAAACGCTGCACCGACATGATTCTGCGAATTTTTGCGATCCCCTGTCTAACCTTTGCCATCAACATCTTATTTGCCTCGTTCGTCTAACCTTAACCGGTAAATTTCTGCATGTATATGCGCACTGCATTTTAGCAAAATTCATGCCAATGCACAATACCCTCAAAAAATCGCTGATTCAGGCAATATGAAAGGGCGCACCGGCAGGTGCACGTTAAATTCTGCCAGATTTTCATACACTCTCTGCCAGAATTCAACCGCCATTCTCCTATTTCCTGAGTTCACGCACTTGTTGAATAGCTTTTTAGTTAATGTTTTCACTGATCTTTTTTTATTCACGCGCCCCTCTTTGCCAGACCACAGGAAGTGCGTAGATGGTCTTTTATGTGTTCATTTCAAAATATTTCAAGGTCATGTTGTCCTGGACTTGATCATGTGAAATTAAAAGGTATTTCCAGGGTTTACCTTTGATTTTTGCATTGTGTTCAGAAGCAAAACCGCACCATTTCAGAGCAGCTTCCTTTTTATTAAGCACTTCTTGTGAAGTCATTTCATTCTTTGCTTTTGTTTCTATCATATAAATACAATCATCTGTTTCTGCGATGAAATCAGGAATATATTCCGGGAATTCATTACCCATGCGGTAAAATATTTGAAATTGGCCTTTAACCGGCCTGAACCACTTTATGCTTTCCTTTTCAAGAATTACCGAAAATCTGCGTTCAGTATCAGAACCAAACTTGGTATGTGGGTAAAGGCACTTAGAAAAGCCGGCAAAAATCATTTTGCCAATTTTCGATTTATCGAAATCAGTCTTTCTAAAGTCAGTAAATTCTTCATCCTTTGTAGCAGTAAAAGCGGTTGGTTTTAGCTCGGTAAATCCTTTGCTTACAACTACTTCAAATTCTGTTGATTCTTCAAATTGATTGGTAAGCATTTGTGCGTGTATAAAGTTTACCAGCTGTTTTTGATGATAGAGAATTACATTTCGAATTTCTTCATCTGTCTTGAGGTATGTTTTAAAATGCTGAATTAATTGTGAACTCAGATCGTAAATAAGGTCAGAATGGTCGTCGTAGGAAATGTCTTCAAAGTCGATAAGCCCACGCACTAAATAATCCTCAAGTCGTTCCTCATTTTTCTCTGCTTTTGAAAAGGTTATGGTCTCCTGTGCATTTGTTCTTAAGTGCTGAATCAATAAATCGCGCTCAACTGGTTGGAACTTAATGGATGAGCATTCCAGCTTGAAAGCCTTGAAACCAATCGCATTCTGGCCTTTAGGAACAACAAGTATACGAGGAATATCAATTGTTTCCAGAATCACCGCCTTTGTTACCAGTTCCACAACCTTTTTTATATCAACTTCGTCATGGATACCCGGTAAATATGACTGGTTGCTCTGCCAGGCAAGTTCAGCTTCTTGTGCAATTTGAGCTTGGATATCCGGCTTAAGCAAATAAGAAGACGAGGGTAAATGCTCCTGGTTTTTTATTGCCGACATCACGGCCTCTGCCACTTTTCTTTCTTCATTGTTTGAAAACATTGGGGCGCGTTGGCTTAATGAAGATTTTACCGTATCTTTTGCGCTGGTGCCAACAGAAGGCTCGCCACTTATTTTTGCAGCAAGATTGGATTGTGTGAATACGGTTTTTGTTTTCTGTAAATCATTTTCGGGATCAAGAATTATTGTCTTTAAGCGGATTGGCGAATCAGAGCGGTTTGCCTCATCGACAATTTCCTGAAATCGGTCATGGGCAATAATATTAAGGCGGTCAACGATTGAAACACCTGTTCGCTTTCCGTAAGGGAGGCGTAAACCGCGACCAATCGATTGTTCAACCAAAGTGCGTGCATTAGCCGCTCGCAGAGGAATTATTGTGTATAGGTTTGTAACATCCCAGCCTTCTTTGAGCATATTGACATGAATGACAATTTCTGTCGGTTCGTCATTTCTTTCAACAGATAAAAGTCGCTGAACGTTTTCTTCTTTTTCCTCGCCTGCCTGATTAGAATGAACTTGTATTGCTTTGCTTTTATAGCGCCCTTCAAAGAACTCTTCTGATTCAACAAGATTTTGTAATTCCTGGGCGTGGGTTGTGTCTCGGGCAACAACAAGAACAAATGGCTTAACTATTGCCTGGCCAGTTTGTCTTGCATAGGTTTCCAGCTCAACCTTGGTGCTTTCATGTAGGCGAATGCCGTCTTCAAGCTTAATTTTTTCAAGCTGGGGTTGGGTAAACTGTGATGGATTAAAGTTCTTCTGGGTAACAACCGCCGGTTCTTTAACAAAACCGTCTTCCATGGCTTTTGATAGTGGATAATCAAGAATTACATTTTTAAAAGGAACTGGCCCTCTTGTCGATTCAGTGAAGGGTGTGGCCGTCAGTTCCAGCCCTAGAACAGGCTTAAGCTCGTTAATTGCATTGATCCCGGCAGATGCCCGATACCGGTGTGATTCATCCATTATGAGCACCAGATCAGGAAGCCCAGCCAGATAATCAAAATAACTTTCACCTATGTATTCAGAAAGACGCTTTATGCGTGGGGCTTTGCCACCGCGGACTTCAGAGTTGATTTTGGAAATATTGAAAATATTAATGTGTATGCCAGTTGGAAAAAGCCTCTTGTCGCGCACGCCGAAGCCGTTTTCGTAGTTATCACCGGTAACAATCAATGGCGGGTCAATAGAAAACTCTGAGATGCCCTTAAAGACATACTTTGGGGTATTAGGAGTGAAATCGGCAATCAGCTTATTGTAAATAGTCAGGTTTGGCGCCAATACAAAGAAATGGTTTATCCCTTTGGCCAGATGTAAATAGCTAATAAAAGCACCCATCAGGCGTGTTTTACCGACCCCGGTTGCCAGTGCAAAGCAAAGAGATGGAAAATCGCGTTCAAAATCAGTTACAAAAGGGTACTCACTCTTGATAATCGATAGAATTTTCTCTGTATATTCACTTTTGGTAAGCGGAGCAATCTCTGTTATCCTCGCCAATATTTCCAGACTGTTTCTTTGTGGCTCTCGAAGGCTTAATCGGCCTGAAATTGAATTAACTATTCTATTAGTCATTTAACTGCCCCAGTTTCGATGAAAATTTGTCTGAAACTTTTTTATTCTTCACAGGGTTTTCCTTGTTTGTAGGACTCATAAATGTATTCCGGGCTTTCGTAATACATGCTTGAGTTGTAGTCATCAATCTTTTGAGCAATAGGCGAACTGAAAACCTCGGCAAGCAGATCAATAATATCTGTGCCGGTTTCTTTTTCTATTTCAATCAGGAGACGCTTGTAGACTTTGCCGATATCCCAATGGGTCGGAACCGAATACTGGCAATTAGACACATTGTCAAAAAGACCTATCTTTATTCTGTGTTCTTTGATCAGCTCTTCAGTCAGCTTTGCCATGTTTTCACTGTGATAAACATCTGCGAGTTTCAAAATTTTTAGCAACTTTTTTTTGCCGATTTTAGCAATTACGTCAGTTTTGGTATTTTTAGTTTTACGTGCGATGTATTCAATCAGACTGCAAAGGAAAAAGAGGTCGTTATCTTTTTTATTCTCTCTCCCGATCATGGCTGTACCTCTTCTGATTTCAAATAGGTGATAGTATTCAGTGCGCGTTCAGTACAGAAGGCAATTTGATGAGTAGGGTGTTTAAATTTCGCCAGAACCCAGAATTGTTCACGAGTTAAAATCCCGGCTATGAAATCGTCAACATAGTTAAAAATCTGATCGTTTGCCATTGCGCCTATGACGATGTCATGCGAATGTTCGCCGCCTCTGCGGCAGGCTACAATAAAGTCAAGCCATTCTTCAGTCATCTCGGGAAAACTCAAAATATCTAATTCATTAGCTTCTTTGTATTCATAGTGACTCGTTATCGGGGTGTCAAAACGCCGAGCCCATCGCTTTGCCTGCTCCAGAATTTCAGTGCAATAAAACCCGGTGCCGAAATCCTTTGAAAATCTGGCTTTGCGTATTTCAGGCTTCAATATCGGCATGTAACTTCCATGGTAAATAATCATTCTTCGTCCTCTTCATCAAAATGTAATGCCCCCCGCCGTCAAGACAATTTTCAGAAAAATTTAAGGTGGTTCCTTTCATGATTTTTCAAGCGGCCTTTTGAATGGCGTTTTCGAAGTAGATAGTTGCCGGAGTCTCATAAT
>Ga0116194_1001136_pt1 | contig 17526 bp, 20 predicted proteins | sample AD_SCU001_MetaG_FD_89887 | JGI IMG/M metagenome (GOLD analysis project Ga0116194, IMG submission 89887) | Active sludge microbial communities of municipal wastewater-treating anaerobic digesters from China - AD_SCU001_MetaG | ecosystem: Engineered > Bioreactor > Anaerobic > Digestate | place...
CACTTTTCTATTGAGCTGGAAGAATCCGTCAGGAGTATAGCGGTACGGTGCGCGAAAGGGCTTTTGTCCTTTCGTAAGTCCAATGACATTCGTACAGATGACATAGTAGCCATCGAGTTTTTCGTCTGCATCGATCCGTACGTCATCGAGCATCACCAGATACTCGGTCTCGGGAAAACATTCCCCGGTTGCTTTATCAAAGGGTACTTTCTTTATGTACTTTGCTGAGCCATAGGAGCTAGTCTTTGCATCCTTAGAGAGTGCGTAGATTTGTCCGGAGGCTTTCTCGATGGCGAGTTCTCTCTCCATGCGAGTGTTTAATGTCAACTGAATTTCCCTAGAATTATCATTAGGATTTCCCTATCGTTATCAACAGGAATTCCCTATTTTCATCATCAGCCTGCATAACAGGCGGTTTAGTTATGCACCTCCTTCCTCAAGGCGAGAGCCAGCTTCAACCGTTGTCTTTGGTTTTAGCTTGCCAGGCCCGGGTTGCCGCATGAGGGCATGCGTCATTCTATAGCTTTTCGCTTCGAAGAGTAAAAGATGACCATGATGGACCAAGCGATCAATCATGGCAGCGGCCATCTGCTCATCGGTGAAGATTCCTCCCCACTTTGAGAATTCAAGGTTCGTTGTGAGGATCAAGCTTTTGCTCTCGTAGCTATCGGCAATAATCCTGAACAAAAGTTGGGAACCTTCTCGATCCACGGGAACATAGCCCCACTCGTCCAAGATTAAGAGATCCAGCTGCTTTAAGTCTCGTATGAGGCGTTCGAGCGTGCCTTGTTTGTACGCCTCGGTGAGTTTGAGCACAAGTTCGGTGACCGTAAGAAATCGTACCGAAAGCCCCTTTTCGCAGGCGGCAATGCCGAGGGCGATTGCCATGTGGGTTTTCCCTGTGCCGACACCACCATAGAGTACGAGATTCTTTTTTTCGGGTATGAAGTCGGTACGAAGGAGCTCTTCTATGCTGAGTGTTGGCGGGAAGCGGATCTCTGAGAAGTCGTAGTCTTCGAAGCTCTTGAAGGTGGGAAAACCTGCACGATTTAAGAGCCTGGCCTTTCTGCCGCGTTCCCGCCTATCGATTTCCTCAGACAGCACTTTTAAAAGGAATTCTTCCTGTCGCGGTGTGGCTTCGCTCTCGCATAATTCAACCACACGGCTTGAGAGCATGAGTTTGCGACTCATAAATGCGATTGTCGCTCTCGTGTGTTCGCGTTCCTGAGGTGTGTGGATCATGTCTGTACCCCTTGCAGGAACTCGTCATACACATGAAGGTCCTGGCCGCGCTCTGGAGCCATATCCAGCCCGTAGCCTGCGATTCTCGCGGCAAGAATCGCCGCGTCATGGAAGGAGGTTCTGGAGCGCTGTACGCCTTCCTCAAGCGCCTGCAGGGCGATTTCAAACCCGTATTCGCTTGATAGCCTCTGCATGGTCCTCAGCGTCGCATGGAGCTCCATACGTTCCTGTCGATCCATCAGTGTCTTCAAGGGATCGGGAACCATTTCCCTAATCCCTGAGTTTTTCCACGCTCCAGGGTTGTTCATAAGAACGGCGAGCGAGGTACGGTAATCGCAACTGTCGCTTCGCCGTTCCCCGTAGACGCGGCTATGACGAACTACAAGGCGTTTGTGATCGTCCATTATGTCGATCGAATGCGCCCGAATGGCGACAAGCACTTCCTGGCCTGCATACTCAGGACGTGTCGAGTAGTAGTGACAAGAATCGATCCGTACTTTGCCGTAGCCATCGGCTTTCAGATAGTCATAGCGCACGGGATCGAAATTAGAGCGAGGAAGCGGCAGTAATGCGTGTCTATCTTCTTCAAAGAGCTCCTTGATCGGCAGAAGCTTCTTGTAGTGCGATTGCTGGGCCTTGTCAGCATGCAATGAAAGTAGACTCCTGTTATAGTCCTCGATATCGTCGAACAGAGGCTCAGGCACAAAGAGGTTTCTGCGGGTATAGCCGATCTTTGCCTCGACGTTGCCTTTTTCATGACCCGATTCCGGATTGCAGAATCGAACGGAAAAGCCGTAATGGGCACGCATTCTGGAAAAAAGCTCGGCTTCTTGGATGACTTCTCCGATCCGCCTGCCGACACCGGTGGCATTGTCGAAGACCACTACCGGCGGTACACCGCCTATATAGGCAAAGATGTCCTTGAGTCCCTGGCAGACGCATTCCGCAGTTTCCCCGCCGAATATCTGCGTAAAGCTGTCATTGCTGTACGGAAACGAGAGAGTGAGGTACTTCTTGCGAACCCTTATCCCACGTTCAAAAAAATCAGCTTCTCCAAAATCGGCTTGGCTTTCACCCGGGTGCCAGACCAGTTCCAAGCTTGCACGCACCGCGAGCTGTTCCTTAAGTACACGTTTTACATATCGCTGAACGGTATTGTAGGAACAGGCATAGTTTGGTACCTCTGAGGCAAGTCGGTCATGGATCCGCTTTGCAGTGTGCCTTTGCTTGTGCCATCGTCCCTGGTCTTCTAAAAGCCATGAATCTATGAGTGGCTTATACGGATCCAGGATGGATCCTTTTATCAACTTCTCCGGTGGTTGTGGGGAAAAGTCTTCTTGATTCACATACTTACGTATGGTTTTGGGATCGACTCCAAAGGTTCTGGATATTTCAGCCACTGAGCTTCCTTTCTGGTACTGTTCCCTGATACTTTGTATTTGGGGCATGTTGATCACCTTCTTTGATCCTCCCTTGTCGTTGTTCGTCCTTCGACTAAGGGATTCTGGATTACCAGGAGGCAGTTTTCAACTGCCCCTGATTTTTCCAGGGAATTCCCGCTGATATAACCAGGGAAATCTTCTTGATATTTTCAGGGATTTTTAGCTTATAATAAACAGTGAATCTGAATCGTCATTCATCGGGGGGCGCAGTCAAATGCGGACTGTATGTTACAGCCGAACGTGGTCTGCACCAAACACATATCGACGGTCACAAAAAGATGTGCCGTAGAATCTCTTCGGTACCCGGTAGCTGCCTGATGCAATCGAAGGGACTCGCTTGGTTTCAGTTAGGGATGCAGGTCAGGCCGGGACAGACGCACAAAAATCACCGGATATAACAAAATAAAAGGACCAGCGTAGCAGTCAAAATCAACCGCAGGGAATCGCGGTAAGGGAAGCAGAATACGGAAGGAAGGCGGTCGAAGCCGCATGGGGAATCCGTATTGTATAATAAAGCGTCCACCGCATGGTGTTCCAGTTAGGCGGGATGCTCTGATACGCCGTCCTGAAAGAACCTGGTTTTGACAAATGGCTCCTTTCGCTTCAGCATGTAGTATGATGTCCGGGCAAGTTTCTGAGCAATGATCGACAAAGCCTTTGCTTTGCCGTACTTTTTGACCAGCCTGTCATGTAATTTCTGTGCTGGTTCATTATTTCGGAGAAACAGAACACTTGCCTCGCTATATGCCCATTTAAGGTGGGTATTGCCGATCTTATCGTTACCGCCCTTCACTCGTTTACCCGCTGATTCATGCGCACATTTGACCAGGCGGCAATAGGAGATGAAATTGCCGACGTTGGGGAAGCGATGGATGTCTTCGATTTCGTAGAGGATGACCAGTGAGAGAATCTCACCGATACCGGGAATGGTTCTGAGAAGGGCCAGTGAAAACGGATCATGAGTTTTCGCCTGCCGTTGAATCTCCTGCTCAAGATCGAGAATAAGCCTATGGAAAGCGTCGGCAAGGAACATATCGGCTTTGATGTTCTTCTGGGCTACGGGATCACCGAATTGTTCAGGGAGGGTGGCACGGTAGGTTGCACTACGCATTCTTCCTTTCGTCAACGTGGAGTTGTAGTTGTATTGGGAATTAGTATTCTCGATATGCGTAAACAGCTCAGCTTGATGGCGGACGAAGTATTCTCGTCGGCGCAAAAGGTCGCGGGTTGCTCGCATGTCTCGTGGATAGACATAGGCTATAGGGAACATACCACCTCTGAGCATGGCAGCGATCTTTTCCGAATCAATGCGGTCGTTCTTTGATTTTCCGCCATGGATGGCTTTCATGTACAGAGCATGTCCGAGAGCGAAGGGGATGGAACGGTCGCTACAGAAATCGGCGATCCAGTACCAGGTAAAGATGCATTCGACGCCGATGACGATATCGGTTCCATAGGGCAGAATGACGTGCTGGAGGCATTCTGGCGTAGCAGCCATATTCTTGTGGAATACGACATCGCCATCATTGTCCATGACGCAGACATACATCGTCCTTGCGTGAAGGTCGATTCCGGTGTAAAATTTATGGTGTTCTTTGTAGAATCTCATAAAGGTCCTCCCTGATAGTAAAGTCTTTAGTCCCTAGTATAGGACCTTTATGAGTATCAAACGCTTCAACCGGATAATTCCTTTGTCACGTTTTGTGCAGTCGCTTCGCTCCTTATGCACAAAACGCGCCAAGCCCTTCGGGCACGGAATTACCGGTTAAGCCAATGTTCTGCGGACTCGCGCATTTGCGCGAGCAAAAGTATTGACAATCTGATACTGGTGTATTACATTATGTAATACACGGAGGTTGCTATGACAACGGTTCGATTGCCTTCAGAGATTGAACAAAGATTAGAATCCCTTTCAAGGAAAAAACATAAGTCAAAGACAGAGTTAATAAAAGAAGCTCTCGAAACTATGTTTCATAAAGAGGAATCTGAAAAAGATTCATACGAGTTAGGAGAAGAATATTTCGGAAGATATGGTAGCGGCGATGGTTCTTTATCTGTCTCGTACAAGGATAAAATAAAAGGAAAGATTAATGATAAATTACATTCTCATTGATACTGGACCATTAATAGCGCTATTTGACCGGGATGATAACTATCATGACAGAATAAAAAAATTTATTAAAGAAGGGAGATATAAATTTATCACAACATTATCGGTAATAACCGAAGTAGAACATATGCTTGATTTTAATGTAAATGTGCAAATAGATTTTTTAGAATGGATAATGAAAGAGGGGGTAGTTCTTCAAGAGATACAACAGAAAGATATAAGTAGGATTATAGAATTAACGAAAAAGTATAGAGATAGGCTAATGGATTTTGCTGACGCAACATTAGTAATAGCGGCAGAAAGAACAGGAATAAAGAAAATAATAAGCATAGACTCAGATTTTGATATATATAGATTGCCAGGAAAAGCAAAAATAGAGAATGTATTTGCTCAATAAAAGACACAGAACAACCGCTTTAACCAGACTCGCCTGTTGTCACGGAGTTTGCGACTCGCTGCGCTCGTTTGAGCAAACTCCGCGCCAAGTTCTTGCTCGCTGGTTAAGCGTATGTTAGAAAGACCCTGCGGGCAGCAGAAACTAAAATTCGATTAGGCCATTAGAATATTAGTTGAAGGAATAACATATGATTGTAACAAGAAAGTGCATTGAAGATGATATCAATAACCCATTTGCTCTTGAAATACTATATAGGAATGATAAAAAATCCTTTTCAAATATTATTGAGCAAATGCATGATGAAGCTACTGATATTTTTGCGGTGAATTTCTGGTATGCCCGTATTTTTCAAAAGAAAAAAGAGCAAAAAGAATTCTTCTCCTATCGACAATTAGCAATATTGATAGGCTTAATTGCGCTTTCTTGGTTGCCGGTAAAGATATATACGGTAACCGTCAATTCTACACCGTTCTCGACGATGAAACATCATGAAGGACATAAAATCTTCTCAATTTGATAGTTTTTTGCAATCTCTAGGCAGAACGAGATAAAAGAATGGAAACTGCTTCTATGACTCTGGAGTAAAAAGGGATAGAGCCTTAGTAATCCGTAGGCGCTATCTTATAGGGTAAGAGCCTAAGCTTCTCTTCAAGGCTCTTTGCTTTTGGTAGCTCATTGAAGAGATAGCATAGGTAATGGTAGGGCTCATGGCCATTCGCCTTCGCGGTCTCAATCATGCTATAAATACTCGCACTCGCATGGGCTCCTAAGGGGGTATTCGAGAAGAGCCAGTTCTTCCTGCCTATAACAAAGGGACGAATGGCATTCTCTACCCTATTCGTATCAGGTGTAAGGAGCTCATGATCAAGATAGTGGGTTATCTTCTCCCACTGGCTGAGCGCATAGCTCACGGCTTTGCCAAACCCAAGTGTGGGAGGACTTACTCCTGCATGAGCCATAAGCCAGGAATGCATCGCTGTGAGCTTCGGAGCTTGCTCCTTTCTTCTGAGGCTAAGAAAGCTTGCAGGATCAAGAACCCCTTCCTTATAGGACTTCCTTAGCTCGGCTTCTTTCTCATAGAGCTCAGCAATCATCGAGATAAAGATGCTTGCTTCCTTACTCCCTAGCTTCTGGGCTTCTATGAACTTCCGCCTTACATGGGCTAAGCACCCTACATGCCTAATCCCAGGAAAGCTTCCAGCCTCATCATAGCCAGAGCAGCCATCGGTTTGAAGGTATCCTTCGTAGTCCTTCAAGAGCCTTAAGGGAATCTCTTTTGAGCGACTCGGATGATAGTGAAAAAAGATTATGGGCTTTTCTTCAGAAAAGCCTTCCGTCACCCACATGAAGTGCTTCGATTGCGGAGTTGAATTTGTCTCATGCAGCACCTGCACCACTGTCTCATCCATAAGAACCACATGAGAAGCCTTGATATCCTCTTTCATCGCCTCAATGAGATCGCCTAAGCCCCTACCTGCTCGTATCGCTAAGGCACATAAGGTTGCCCTTGGTGTCTCAATCCCAAAACGAGCAAGGATCTTCTCCATGCGATAGAAAGGCTCGGCATCCACAAACTTCGAGGTGAGAAAAAAAGCAAGGGTATTATTGGAAAACCGTGAACCAGGAATAAACTTTACCGGCCCTGATGCTTGGATGACTGGACTCTGACAGTCTTTGCACTCGCAGGGCCCATACTTCTTCATGATATACCGATTGACTATAACCTTCGCGGGAATCACCTCAAGCTCTTCTCGTACCTCTTCTCCAATCTCTGGCCTTAAGGCACCACAGTGTGGACAGGTACGCTCCTCAAGCGAGCATTCACTCACAATATCTACTCGGGGAATATCATTCGGGATTGGCTTAGGTCCTCGTTTTACGCGCTCATGGGCCTTGACCGAAACCTTCTCTTCTGTCTTTGGTGCTTCCTTGGCATAGGTCTCTGCCTCATTGAAAAGCCAGCCCTGACTATTCTCTTCCTTAGGCTTCTTCTCACTCGAGGAACCAAAAAAACGGTGCTTCAAGCTTTCGTATTTCTCTTGCCATGAGAGCGCTTCAAGGCTCGCAGTGGCTGCCTCAGACTTATACTGAGAGGCTTCTTTCATGAGAGTCGCGATGATGTTCTTAAGGCTCGCAACATCATCAGGTAACTGCTCTAGACTCACAGCATCCATAGAAAGACTATAGCATAAATAGTATTGATATTCAATACTATTTCATTAATAAACAGCAAAATATCGCTTCGCAGTGTGCTTTTTGAAGATGTCAATTCCCATTAAAAGAAGCCTAAAGTTCTCCCTATCTGTGCGCATGACGCCATCCCTCTTCTTTGGCCAGGGAAAGCTGTCCTCTTCAAGGCGCTTTGTCCATAAGCAGAAGCCAGTCTTATCCCAATAGAGAATCTTCATTACTCTTTTTGTCTTTCCTAAGAAGACAAAGTAGTTCCCTGAAAGTAGCTCCTTGGGTTTCTTCGCTTCCGCAATTTGCGCAAGGCCATTGATCTGCTTTCGCATATCAGTGAAGCCCACAACAAGATAAATCTTTCGATTCTTCCTAAGGTACATCTTCCTATATTCCTTTCGGAATACAGGATACTCACCATTTTTTTACTTGAGGAACGGTGCGCGTTTGACGGTTACGGTTCAGTTACACAAAGCTATGCTCATGCAAGAAGTCCAGCAACTAAAATCGGCGAATGTGCCGAAGGCCGAGGCCTATAAGCGTCTCAATAAAGAAGGCAAGAAGATCTCCTGGCCTACATTCCTTGGAATACTACAACGCAGACGAGGTGCCGAGTGCAGAAAGTATAAGCGGGAACTACGAAAAACAGAAGGCCTTTGACGTCGAGCCTTTTAGAAAGGAGATAATCCGCTGCCTAGAAGCAAATAGAGACAACAAGGATTTAAAGGTAAGTAGCATCTACGACCTGCTGGGGGAGCTTTATGTGGATTCAGGGTATGTTACTGCCCTTCCTGGCAGCGAACAGACACTGCGAAACTATATCCATTTTCTCAAAGCTAAGGGGATTGTAAAGCTAGAAGAGCCTTCTTTTGTAGTCCGTCACGTATAGCGACCCCCCATCGGCAATTTTGCTGACCCCAGAGGTCGGCAGTTTTAGTGACCCCCCTTTTGCACTATTTTGGTGAATTTCCTGAAGACTATACTTGCATTTAGGAGGTTCGCCATGCCAAGGAGGATCGCTATGATTGAGTTGCGAGACATCATTCTGCAGCTCAGAAGGGGATGTGGCATCAAGCACATTCATAGAACCACAGGGCATCACCGAACGGTCATCCGTACGCTCAAAGCTATCGCCGAAGCAAGGGACTGGCTGAATCCCCAGAAGCCGCCGCCTGACGAAGCGGCGGTACGGGAAGCATGGGTGAGCACGACCGCTTGCGGCACAAAGCACCAGCTTGACTGCATCAGGGAAGACCTGCTGCGCTGGCACAAAGAGGGCATCAGCTTTGTCGTCATGCATCGGCTTGCCACTGAACGCGTCAGTTGCTCGGAATCAACCATAAGGCGCTATGTGCAGCGGCTATGCCCTCCCGAACCCCAGCCGGTAGTCGCACGAACCTTCATTCCCGGCGATTGCATGGACGTGGACTTTGGGCTTCTCGGTCTCGTCGAAGATGAACGGACAGAAAGCATAAGAAAAGCGTGGGTATTCTCCGCCCGTCTTCGATACTCCCGCAAGGCATACCGTGCGATCGTCTTCAGCCAGTCGCAAGAAGTGTTCTTTGCCTGCCATATCGAAGCATTTGAATGGTTCGGCGGAGTTCCGGCAACCGTCGTGCTCGACAATGTCAAAGCAGGGATACTCAAGGCTTCCTGGGACGATCCCCTCGCGACTCGTGCCTACCATGGCCTTGCCGAGCACTATGGCTTTGCCATCAGCGCTTGCAGACCCTATACTCCTGAGCATAAAGGCGGGGTCGAAAATGATATGCGCTACATAAAGCGTTCATTCTGGCCAGAAATCCGCATCCGCGAAGAAAAGAAAGGTCATACGATTCCGCGCTTTTCCCGGGTCATCGAATATCTCTCTACGTGGAATGATCGAGTGAGCGAGCCGCGAGACGTCGGGAAAGTGGGGCGAACCGTCCAGGAACTATTCTCGGAAGAGATCCATCATCTTAAGCCCTTGCCATCCTCGCGCTGGGAGCCGGAACACTGGGCTTTTGCCAAGGTACAGTCCGACTGGCAAATCCAGTTCGACAAGGCATTCTATTCAGTACCGTACCGCTTCATCGGCAAGACGGTGCTGCTTAAGGCTACTCACACAACCGTGCGTATCTTTCTCGAGAGCGACGAGATTGCGGTGCATGCGCGTGCCGACCATCATTGGCAACACCAGGTGGTTGCCGACCACGGGCCTCCTAAGGCGGCCGAATATCTTGCCACCAGTACTAAGGGGCTCATCCTGGCAGCAGAGGCAATAGGACCTGCAACCGGCCGTTTTGCACAAGCAATCCTCGCCGACCGTGCCGTCGATGCCATTCGACCCTTACGCGCACTTGTGCATCTGCAGTACCGCTATTCATGCACATTGATTGAGCAGTATGCACAGAAGCTTCTTGCTCATGACATTGTATCCTACACAAGCCTCAAGAATGAGCTTAAGTGTGCTGTTGAACATGCTGGTACTCCTGCACCTTCATTCCGTTTTGCACGAGATCCTGCGTACTACCGCGATGCGGCGGAGGTGAGCCATGGCTGATCTTGCCGTTCTCAAACCAAAACTGACCCGCTTAAAGCTTTCTGGCATGCTGGACAGCCTCCAGCAACGTTTCGATGAGGCCGTTGCACAGAAATGGTCGTTCTCTGACTTCCTGGAGCGCTTGTTGCAGGATGAAGTAGAGCGTCGTGATTCGAAGCAGCTTGCCTATAGGCTTATAAAATCAGGCCTCGATCCACACAAGACTTTTGAGAGCTTTGACTTTTCCTTCAACCCCAAGATCTACGAGCCAGCAATCAGGGAAATTGCCTCTTGCCAATTTCTGCACGACAAGGAGAATGTGTTCTTCGTCGGACCTTCTGGTGTCGGCAAAAGCCATCTTGCGCAGGCAATCGGTCATGAGGCAGTCCGTCGTGGACACGATGTACTGTTTCGTAGGACAGCACCCTTGTTCCGTTGGATTGCGGCAGGGCATGGAGACTCAAGCTATGCACGACGCCTGAAGTCCGTCATCTCAGTGCCCCTACTTATCCTTGATGATTTTGGGCTCCAGGCTCTCTCAGATGAACAGCAGAATGACCTCTACGAAGTCTTATGCGAACGCTATGAATCTGCATCGACGATTATCACCTCGAACAGGGACTTTGGGGAATGGCCTAGCGTCTTTTCGAATCCCCTCATGAGTTCCGCGGCTATGGATCGCTTGGTGCATCATGCGGTAAAATTTGTGATTGAAGGAAAATCATACCGGGTAGAAAGTTTTTCTTCCCGACAACAACGATTGACGGCAAGCAACTAGAAGGCTATGGTCAATCATGCAAAAGGGGGGTCACCAAAACTGCCGACCCGGGGTCATATCTGAGAGCGCTGCACCTGTCAAGAGAAAAATACAATGATTCGTTCTTCTCTTAGGCTCCTTTACAAGCAAACTTTCTATGAATACCAAATAGATACAAGCTTTCATGCTGTTTCGCAGCAGTCATATCTTCGCCGTCTACTCGACATGATGATGTCCGGAAAGGATTTCGCAATCAAAAAAACGGATCTATATGATCCATGACCCGGGCGCGCTTATCCTTCCTTGGACGAAACAACCACGACTTGCTTGTTCTGATTCGGTTCTCTATATGCTGTCTTAGTGGTGAGTATCCAATACGTCGCTTCAGCTAAGTGTCGTGCTACTGCACCAACTGCTATACCATGTCCTTTCGCTTGCCTTAGCCTCTCATAGAGCCTGGCTGTATGCCGAAAGCGCAATACTTCATGCCGCATAGAAATCACATTGGCTGCTTCTATGAATGCCCAATGGAGGTAATGATTGACATCAGAAGCTGTATGTCCATAGCGTACTTTTCCTCCTGAAGCATGGACACTGGGAGTTGTGCCTGCATAGGAAGCAAAACACGAGGCACTGGGGAAACGATGGATATCGCCTGTCTCATAGGCGATCACATAGCTAAGAATAGCTCCTACACCAGGAATCGTCTGTAAAAGCTTTATCTCAGGATCGTTACTCTGAACCTGAAGCATCCGAGCTTCAAATTCTTTCACTGCTTCTTGAAGTAAGTCCAACTGCCTAAGGAGCTCCTTTACTGCAAAACATGTCTGAGTAGGGAGTATCTCGAGAGCTGCTTCGAGTGAAGCACGACCTTTTATATTGAAGGCATCGCTTGTTTCATCGAAGGATATGCCATACTTACTAAAGCATGAGAGAATGCGATTCTTTAGTCGTATCACCATCTGCGTTAGCACCATCCTTGTGCGATAGAGCTCTCGTATGTCTCTTAGTTCGCTAGAAGGAATCCATACCGTAGGAAGTGTCCCTGTTCTCTGGAGAGTATTGAGACCCTTGGCATCGAGCCTATCAGTTTTCTTTGAAGAGGCGATCATCATCTTTGCTTTTCGCGCGTTGACTAACCTAGGAAGCATACCTGCTGCTTCAATCTCATCCACAATCCAATACCAGGAACCTATAGTCTCAAGGGCTACAGGCGAGCCAACTTCACACTGTGAAAGGAAAGCTCCTATTTCACCTCTCCTATGCTCGATACGCTTTTCCATCACCCGCCCTTTCTCTTTTTCTTCTACCACCGCATAGGTGTATCGCTTATGCGAATCAAATGCGATATACTGCACCTTGCTGCACCTCCTTAACGCTATTCAAGATTGAAGTAATCATACTTCACCTAGCGCTTCAGGTGCAGCGCTCTCATATCATCAGAAAAAGTGACGGGTAACAAAGATAAGGATATCGGCTCCACTGTGTTTCTCGTGCGGGGTGACGTAACCGATACCCGAATGCCGATGCTCGTTATTATACCAATCGATGAAGCGGGCAAACCATTCTCGAGCTGAAAGAATACCTGAAAACACCTTTGGGTAGCCGACACGGTATTTGACGCTTTTGAAAAAGCTTTCGATAAACGGGTTATCGTCACTCACCCGTGGCCGTGAATATGTGAGCCCGACTTCCGGTTGTGTAAGGAATGCCACCAGCGATAGTCCTTTCATCGGCCCCCAGTTATCCGCGTGTACGAAAAGCGGCATGAGGCCAAGTTCCCGGATGCTGCGACGGAAAAGGTTTCGTGCAAGTTCCAGGTTTTCGGATTCTTCGATACTCCAGTCGACAATCTTTCGGGAGAGGATGTCGAGGATGACATAGGCAAAGAGGAATACTCCTTTCACATCGGTCTTGAGCCACGTGATGTCCCAACTCCACATCTGATTAGGGCCAGTTGCCACCAGTTCTGGAGGCTTGCGGTTCCTTGCTGGTTTCCTGCTTTCAGTTCGGGAGGGGGGAGCTGATTTTGCCTTTAGGATGCACTAGAGAGTGCGCTGGCTGCCGTAGTAAGTGCCCTGCTCCAAAAGAGATGCAACAATCTGAGCAGGTGTCTTGTCGTAGTATTCTGCTGTGTTGGCTGCCCGATAAAACTGTTCGGCTTCTTCTGGGGGGAGCTTTCGCCGCACCGATTTTTCCGCCCCCTTGCGTCTGTCGACCGTCATACCGGCTTTCCAGCGTATGTAGCTTTTTATGGAGATGCCGAGGACTTCGCATGCTTTTTTCACCCGGGCACCGCTTGCCGCCGCCTCTTCGATGAGCGCTATTGCCTGTATTTTCCGCTCCGAATCGATTAGTCCTCCTCGTCCGAGTGAAATATCGCCCGTGCTTTTTTAGTTCTGCGTTCTCTCGCTTTAAGTCCAGTTGCTTGTCACTCACGATGTCCTTCAGTTCCTGTTCGTAGAGGGCAAGGTGTTCAGAGTGTAGCCCATGCTGACGCAGCCACTCTCCTCATTCGGTGTCGGCTACCTTTAGATGCACTTAAGGAACTCACCTGGATTGCAGCGAACCAGAAGCTCTTTTTCATGGGTCCTCCAGGACTTGGCAAAATCATGCTCGCTGTCGGCCTCGGACTTAAAGCTATCGATGCAGGCTACTCAGTGTGTTATGAACGCATGGTGAAGCTTGTCGATATCCTCGACAATGCTCCGTACCAAAAAATCCCTACACTTTTGACAAAGAGCCGGCGTTTTGCTAATGTAGAGACGACGAGGGGGGCAGGTACCATACGATGGTCTTGAACATATTCAAGTCACTGAAAAGCTTCTTTTATATACCAATACCCGGCCAATATAAGGAAAAGTTCGCTATTTCTACTTGTACCACCAACATAGCCAAAGCTAAAATCGTCTCGATAACCATCTTATTGTTAGAGATTATCATGATCATTGGGTCCTTTGTCGGCAAGAAAGAAAGGGTGTTCGAACAACCTGACATATACTACTTTTCGATGTATGTCGTATTGGCTATAGCGATGGCGGCATTTTGGCTGGTTTTTGTCGTGCTGGGAAAGGACATTCCCAGGCATCTGAAGACCATACAAGTCGCGGGAATAATTTTTTCCTGTTTGCTATTGTTTTGGGGCGCTGGTATATCCTTGCTGGATCAAATAGCTTACGGACAAATCATTGTGTACCTGGCAACGGTCATAGCGATTTCAGTTGTTCCACTCTTTCAGCCGATTATTTTTTTTCTCCTGTTTGGAGCTGCCCAAGTATTCTTTGTCGTCCTTCTGCCGTACTTTCAGAAATCTGGCGAACTATTGTTCGGCAATATATTGAACAGTACGACGTTGGTTTTACTTTCATGTATGATAGCCCGCATGCGGTTTAAAAGCTGGACCGAAGATTTTCTGAATAAAGAAGCACTGCTGGAAAAGAACGATGAAATTGAGAGAGTCAATAGTAAATTAGTCGAGGTAAATAAAAAATTGGAGATTCTTTCTCAAATTGACGGTTTAACCGGCGTCTTAAACCGTTTTGCCTTTGATGAAGCTTTAAGAACAAGATGGAATACATGTAAGGCTACCGGCACAGTCCTTTCATTGTTTATGATAGATGTAAATCTCTTTAAAGAGTTCAACGACGCGTATGGCCATATTGCCGGGGATAATTGTCTAAAACAGATCGCGAATGCCTTGTCATTTTTGATTGAAGGTTCTTCTGACATTTTGGCAAGGTATGGCGGAGATGAATTTGCTATCATATCGTCTCGCATGGAGAATGAAAACGCAGTGAAATTTGCCGGGCAGCTGAAAGAAACGATAAAAGAGGTACCAATAACTACCGGCCACTTTCCTGATCCGAAGCATGTTACAGTCAGCATAGGGGTACATTCCGTTATCCCATCGGATGAATTATCTGTTGACGACTGTATGATCGCTGCCGATAGAGCGATGTATGCCGATAAAGCCAATGGGGAACCACTGGAAGCAAGCATACCGTGATTTTCTGCAATCGAGCAAGCGGCCTACTGGGACTCTTGTAACCGAAGTTATGATAATTAAGATGAGGTTTTCAGTATACTATGGCATCCTTCGAAGAAGGAGGTTGTCAGCTGATAATTGAACTGGGACGGAAGATCCCGTGTAAGCGAATTGCAGCCGGCAACCGCATCAACTTAATGAGGATGCCCAGACAGGGGGCGTACCCCGAATAGACGTTTGATTGAAAAGGCTTCGTTCGAAGAGATACACGGGAGGTACCATGAGATTTTTAGGAATCGACCTGCATACGGACTGCTTTACTTGTTGCTATCTCGAAGAAAAAGGGCAAAAGCACATAAGGACATATCAGCTTGGTACAGTGGGGATTGAAGAATTTCGCGCCACCTTAGGTAAAGATACCTACATCCTCATCGAAGCGACCATCAATACTTTTGCCTTTGTTGAGCTTTTGCAGTCTCAACAATAAAGAATCATAAGGAAGAGCAAATGCTTTCAATTTGAGAGATGTTCACAATGTCTGGGGAGAACAAAAAAAGAATGAAAACTAGTTCTATGACACTGGAGTAAATAAGGAGAGGGCCTCAGTAATCGGTAGGCGCTATCCTATCAACCCGCTAGGAATTGGCTCATGCCATAGCATAATTCTAATAAGAATGAAGCCGCGGCAAAAGTTAAGCGCAGAAGTACTGACCTTGTTGTCTTTTATTATGATAATCGCCAACTCAATTAGCGATTATCATAATAAATAACATGTTTCATTGCTACGAAGACTCGCTACAATAAAAACTTCTATGATGAATAGCCAAAGATGATCATGGCGACAATGGTTTTCAAAGAAATGTATTTTCGCATAAGCTCACTAATACCTAAGATCCAGCTTCTCCAGCTCAGCTTTGGTAGCTGAGTCGAAATATGTCAAAGGACTTGGCATATCTGGCTGTTCTCCGGTATCCTGTAAAGAGAACTGTCCACTTAATTGCGTGGCAGGATTCTGTCGTTGATGTTTCATGAGCAAGCCTTCAGTAGTTCGATTGTTTGGTCCTTGAGTCCAAAAGCCTTTTTGAAGCAGTGCAAAGGGGTACAACCACCAAGGATCTTTAGTGGATAGTTATTCATCCAGTCTTGGATCTCTCTAATCCGCGTGTCGCTCACACAGCTAAAATTGGTTCCTTTGGGCAGAAACCTTCGAATAATCCCGTTGTGGTTCTCATTGGTCCCCCGCTCCGAAGAACAATAGGGATGAGCAAAATAGAGCGTTGTCCGCAGTCCTATTGGGGAGTTTGAGTATCATTTCAAGCCTAATCTTTCATTCTACCAGGGTAAGCAGGCACTCCCGTGATTCCTTATGCCCACTGTACACCGTGTCTCCTTCCCAATGCCCTGCTCACCCCAGGAATATCCCCCTGTTCGATCCAGTTGTAGAGTGTCTTCTCACAAATCCTTAAACCTGAAGGCCAGGAGGCTTCTTCATCGAGTTTCTTGAGTACCGCATAGGGACTATAGTGATCCTCACGAATCAAGGTGGCGATTCTCTGTACGAGTGTGTAGTGCTTCCCCGACTTCGGCTGTGGCTCCTTGTACGCCATCTTTTCTTCTGCGTCTAGTTGTGCATGATCCGCATTGTATTCTGTTCGTACAAAAAGTAAGCTGTGTATGTCCGTCCCATGGAATCTCCGTGTCTATTTTGATTTTTTGCAAAACCAATAATAGCACGACTTTTATGAGACTTTTTTCTTTCCCGCTTCTCCCTCTTTTAGGTGGACATTTTATGTTACTGCTCACCCCCGTGCACCCCTAATATTAAACTCTATTGACAGCAAGAATAATAGAGTTACAATAATAGCGATAATTATTTTCCATGGAGGAAATATTATATGAAAAAAGTAATATATTTTTTTATAATTGTTTCATCAATAAGCTTTTCTTTTGGCTGCTCTCCAAGAATTATCTGCTTTTCTGCTGATCCAGAAAGTATTTCTTCAGGTCAAGAATCAACTCTAAGCTGGGAAGTAGAAAATGCTTCAAGCGTACACATCGACGCTAACATCGGGCCGAGTATCGGATTTGTTAATACAACAGGAACTAAACCAGTGTCACCATCATCCACAACGAAGTATACCTTAACAGCAAAAAACAGTTTTGCTAGCGTAAAATCAGACTGTTATATTAATGTAAATTCAGTTAGCAGCTATGGATCATTGCAATTTGAAAATGCAACCGATAGTGTAGATGAAGATGATGGTAGTAAAAGTGTAAGAGTGACCAGAACCAGTGGAAGCAATGGAGCTGTAGGAATATCATACTCTACAAGCAACGGTTCTGCCACGAGTGGCAGCGACTATACTTCAAAGTCAGGTACTTTGAACTGGTCAGATGGCGATACAAGCACAAAGACAATTAGCATTCCTATAACTAATGATTCAGCATATGAAGGAAATGAAACCTTTACAGTAACGCTTTCTAACCCCATAGGAGGAGCAACGTTAGGAAGCCCTTCAAGCACGACAGTAACGATTATAGACAATGAAGGCATGCCCCGTGTATCATTGCAATTTGAAAATGCAACCGATAGTGTAAATGAAGATGATGGTAGTAAAAGTGTAAGAGTGACCAGAACCAATGGAAGCAATGGAGCTGTAGGAATATCATACTCTACAAGCAACGGTTCTGCCACGAGCGGCAGCGACTATACTTCAAAGTCAGGTACTTTGAACTGGTCAGATGGCGATACAAGCACATAGACAATTAGCATTCCTATAACTGATGATTCAGCATATGAAGGAAATGAAACCTTTACAGTAACGCTTTCTAACCCCATAGGAGGAGCAACGTTAGGAAGCCCTTCAAGCACGACAGTAACGATTATAGAC
>Ga0116194_1001137_pt1 | contig 17511 bp, 15 predicted proteins | sample AD_SCU001_MetaG_FD_89887 | JGI IMG/M metagenome (GOLD analysis project Ga0116194, IMG submission 89887) | Active sludge microbial communities of municipal wastewater-treating anaerobic digesters from China - AD_SCU001_MetaG | ecosystem: Engineered > Bioreactor > Anaerobic > Digestate | place...
AGCAAATTAGTGTGTTAAGGTAAAACATGAGTTATTTGGTGAGGTGTAAACTGATGCTAAAGGATTGTATTAAACCTGCAAAAATAACAGGAACCGCCAGAGAAGACAGGGAAAATAAAAGATTTAAGAAAACTTTAACATGGATGGTTATTTATAGCACTTTACTGCTAATAACTACCGGGTGTTCATTTTCCAGGGGAAAAGCTTCGTTAACAGCACCTTCCCTTCAAGAACCTCCGGAAATAAAATTCTATACTTTTGATGTTCAAAAAGGTGATATTAAAAAGGAAATTAAGGATGCAGCAAAAATTGTACCTTCTACTGAAACACTCATATTCTCACATTTTGGAGGATGGCTTAGCGAAATTTGTGTAAAATCAGGGGATATAATACATAAAGGCGATATATTGGTGAAGTTTGATACTGATAGCCTGGAAATTAAACTCAAACAACAGGAATTAGCCCTTGAAAAGGCTGTATTAAACAGTAACCGCCTTATGGAAGATATTCAACGGGACATTGATTTAGCAACGCTGGATCTTAAAAATTTGGAAGAAAAGTTGAATAAATCAAAACAATTGAGACAGGAACTATCTAAAAATAATAGTGCGAGTGATTTAAAACAAATAGATGAAGAAATTGAAAACCTCCAAGGTAGTATTATACGTCAAAAAATGAGTCTTGAAGGCTTGAACGAAAAGTATGAAGCAACTAAGGCCAGTCTAGATATTGATATGAAAAAAAGTGAGCTTCAAATTAAAAATGTACGCAAAGAACTTGAAAATGCCATATTTGTATCCCCTATAGATGGAAAGATTACAAATTTGACAAATAAAGCAGCAGGTGAATATATAGGAGCATATCAGACACTTGCTTCAATAGTAAAAATTGAAGATCTTCATTTAGTATACTCAGGGTCAAATGTTAATAGTTTTGAAGTGGGGATGAAAGTTAAAGTGATTCTTGATAAGGAAGAACTTGATGGAGAGGTTGTTTCTTCTCCCGCTTATTACGGAAAGAATGTACCTGGCAATATTAAGGAATCGGTAATTATAAATATTAAGGGATTGACAATGGAGCATCTTACCAATCTAAAAGGAGATGTTAGAATAAATCTCGTTCTAGAGGAAAAAAATGATGTGGTAGTTGTACCTAAAAGAGTTCTTAATAACCATTTGGGCAATAAATATGTATATGTAGTAGAAAACGGTATAAAGAAGAAACGATTTGTGGAAACAGGAACAGAGACGAATATGGATGTGGAAATTACCAAAGGCCTCAACCCGGGAGACAAGGTTATAGATAGCTAATTGTGTGGCTGGGAAGGGAAAAACTTAGAGGTGAGAAGTGGAGGTGAGAGTGAGAAATTGGGCAGACAAAGCAAGTTTCTTGTTTTATTATTAATTCTCACAACTCACAACTCACAACTCACAACTTATCCTTAACTTCAAACATCTAATTTCTAACCTCTAACCTCTAAACTGTTTTGATTAGCGTTTTTTTTGCCTTAGAGCTTTGGGTTTGCCCAATATTTCAGAATAAATTATACCTTGCAGAATATCTTCAGATTTAAATTCAATAATTTTCTTCAACATTCCTGTGTTATACTCTAATTCTGTATTATGGTTCTCAATATTCTCACTTGAATTATTTAAACTCCTATTATCAATATTCTGATATGGTGTTTCATTATTTTTACTGCTATTAATTGTACCTGTAAATGAATCAGTTTCAGGTTTTAATGGTTGCTTTCCCTGCTTTGGATAGTATGAATAAATAGCCGCCACCTAATGTCAACTCCTTTATTTTTTATCCTGGTAGCCTGATTCAGGCTTTGCCGCTGAAGAAATTGAGGATCTCATTTGAGTATCAGACATAATGTTTTGCATATTATAATAGTCCATAACTCCTAATTTCCCCTGCCTCAGGGCTTCTGATAAAGCTTTGGGAACCTCAGCCTCTGCTTCTACAACCTTTGCTCTCATTTCCTGAACCTGAGCTTTCATTTCCTGTTCCATAGCTACAGCCATAGCTCTTCTTTCTTCGGCTTTAGCCTGGGCAATACGCTTGTCGGCCTCAGCCTGGTCAGTTTGCAATTGAGCCCCGATATTTCTGCCAACATCTATATCGGCAATATCAATAGAAAGAATTTCAAAAGCCGTTCCGGAGTCAAGACCTTTTTCAAGAACTGTTTTAGATATAAGGTCAGGGTTTTCCAGTACTTCCTTATGAGAGTTTGCTGAGCCAACAGTTGTAACAATTCCTTCACCAACACGGGCAATTATTGTCTGTTCACCTGCACCCCCAACAAGACGGTCAATATTTGCGCGGACAGTAACCCTTGCTTTGGCTTTAAGTTCAATACCATCCTTGGCAATTGCAGCAATTATGGGTGTCTCTATAACCTTAGGATTTACACTCATCTGAACAGCTTCCAGAACATCACGGCCTGCAAGATCAATAGCTGCAGCCCTTTCAAACTCAAGGGGAATATTAGCTCTTTGTGCAGCAATAAGAGCATTTACAACCTTATCAACATTTCCACCAGCAAGATAATGGGCTTCAAGCTTATTTATTGATGCAGGCAGACCAGCCTTTACTGCTTTAATCATAGGATTAACTATCCTGGAAGGTATTACTCTTCTTAAACGCATACCTACGAGGGTAAAGATACCTACCTTCACTCCTGCTGCATATGCGGAAATCCAGAGCCCTACAGGCACTAAGGAAAAAAATGATGAAATAAGGAAAATCACAACTCCAACAATTAAAATAAAGCTTAATATATCAGGCATTTAAAAAACCCCTTTCAAAAATTATATATTATTGCCATACACATATACATAATGACTTTTGCATTAAAAGTATAGGCGTATTTTAAAGTTAAAAGAACCTAACTGATATCATCAGTCCTTTTTACAACTACTCGTATGCCTTCAACTTTTACAACCTTAATTTTTGTACCTTTAGGTATAAATTCTCCTTCTGTAACAATATCAAGTTTTATACCGTCGAAGTCACCTGTTCCTGAAGGACGTAAGATAGTAGTTGCAGTGCCTGTCTTATCCATAAATGATTCTAGATTTTCTCTTCCTGCAAAACCGGATTCTACATTCGACGAATCCGACAGGATCAGCTTTTTAGCCAGACGTCCTTTTGATGCTGATCGTATAACCAGTAAAAGTATTATGCCAATGATAACTAATACAAGAATTACCATCACAATTGCATCTAAAAAGCTACGAGCGGTAAACATTATACCCAAAATAAGGAGTATAATCCCTGAAATTCCCGGAGCACCAAAACCCGGATGAAAAAGCTCAAAAGTTATAAATGCAAATCCAAAAATAAAGCAAAGTGCAGGAAACCAAGTCATTCTATAAACAAAACCGAACAATTCATACAACCACATTAAAAATCACCCCCTCATAAGAGAAAAATAAATATAGTAAAAAATATGGGAAATTAATACTGCTTTGTCAAGTTTCCAATGGAAATCGCTTTCCAAATTGGCGTAGCAGTATTAAATATTTATTTATACATTAATTATATATGATTTTCAAAAATAATAAAACACCTAAATGAAAATTAAACAAGAAATTTTATAAGTGGGAAATATTTGTAGTGTAAAAGCTTTATTGTTACTATTTAATTAGAAGATAGAAGATAGAAGATAGAAGATAGAAGCCAGATATTATGTTCCTTAATTTAACAATTTTAATGGGAGGATAAATAATGAAAAGGCAATTAAAATGCACATATTTTAAAAAAACTGGATACCCGCAGTTGATCTCAGAGCGGTCTTGCATCTTATTGACTTTTATTATTTATCTTTTACCAATTTTTTTATCAGGATGTGGGGCTTGCAAAAAGGTTACAGGCCATATAAAAGAAAGTATTTCATATGATGAAAAAATAATTATTTTTGAACGATCTCCGGAAATAGAAATATCAGGAGATGCAGGTAACATCGAGGTATTTAATCATGAAGAAAAATCTGTTAAGTTTGAGATCCTCAAAAAGATAAAAAGAGTATATACTTCACAAGAAGAATTGGAATCAGATTTTAAGAAATTTAATATTACTACTGAATATAAAGCTGATAAAATTTTGCTCAAATTTAAATATGATACAAATAAATTAAACCCTGAAAATCAGAGTATAGATATTAGAATGTATATCCCCAAAAACATAAAGTCAATAAATTTTAAACTTAGTTCAGGAAAAATCAAGATATATGATGATCTAAACTGTAATATTTTTGCAGATTTAAATATGGCAAGCATGGATATAAAAAAGATGAATGGCATACTTAATTTCAAGGGTGAGATGAGTAATATTAAAATATCATGTGGAACGATTAAAAATGGTTCTATTGTAAAGGTAGGTACTGGGAATATTGACATTAAATCAGAATATGAAGAAGGTGGGTATTATGAATTCGAAACTAATACCGGGAACATAGATTTATCAATATCCTCAAATTTTAATATAAGCTTTGAAAGCACAGGTTTTGTTCAAATGAATGAATTTAAAATGGGTGAATTTCCGACAAAAATAAAAGTCAAAAGCGATATAGGAAGAATATGCATAAATAAGTATTAAAAGCTCTAGAATTTAATGTATATCCTTTGCTATCAACTATAATCTTTAGCTTTTAATATTTGTTTATTTGTGATAGTATTTTAACGGGGTGAATTAAATGTGGAGGAACAAACAGATTATATTTTCACTTATATTATTAGTCATAATGTTAATAGGTATAAAATTAACAAATATTTTAAAATCTACTGATAAAAATACTGAGACCAGCGAAAGCTTAAGAACTCAAGAATCAGATAATGAGGTTTTAAATGCTCAGGTGCAGTTAAGTAAAGAAAGTGAACAGCAAAACTCATCAAATACAGGTAGTGCTTTACTGCAAAAACATACTGAAAATATTAGTGATTCAACTAATAATCCAGTTAGTAGACAGCTTCGCGAAAATCACGAAAACAACAAGATCCTGAAGGAACCCGTAAGAATAGTAGCTGTGGGTGATATTATGCTTGGAAGAGGTGTGGAATATCATTTGAATAGATTGGGCAAAGACTATACATATCCTTTCCAGTATGCGGTTGACATTTTGCGTTCAGGTGATATGGTTTTTGGTGATCTGGAAGCTCCGTTGACAGAAAGCAACCATGGCCTTGATCCAAGTGGTAAAATTGTGCTTAAAAGTAGTGAGAAAGCAGCAGAAGGTTTGAAGTATGCAGGGTTTAATATTTTAAATCTGGCCAACAATCATATTATGGATTATTACGAAAAAGGTCTACTTGATACTATTTCCGTACTCGACAAACATGAGATTGCTTATTCAGGTGCAGGTAAAACAATTGATGAAGCCCGTAAACCTGCAATTATTGAAAAAAAGGGAGTTAAAATTGGAGTAATATCCTATACAGATATGGCAGAGTTAATATTTAAAGGTAATCCAATGATAAGTTTTGCTGCAGAAAAAGAGAAAAGTGGAGTCGCCCCAAGAAAATATGAATTGATAAAGGAAGATATTGAATCTGTAAGGGAAAATGTTGATATTTTAATTGTATCACTTCATTGGGGTGTGGAAGATAGCTTCCATGCAACGGAAGAGCAGAGAGAGTTTGCACGCAAGTTAATCGATGACGGTGCTGATATTATTCTAGGACATCATCCTCACAGATTTCAAGGTGTAGAAATATATAATGATAAGCCTATTGTATACAGCCTTGGGAACTTTATTTTTGACCAAAATGATCCCAATAATCAGGAATCATTTATAGTAAATATGGAAATTACGGATGATAAATTAAGTTCACTTGAGTTGATACCTATAAGAACCATTGAAAAAACTCATGTTATTATACCGAAAGGTGAAGAGCCTTTTGAAATGCTTAAAAGAGAGCTGGAACTGTGTGGCAGGCTTGACTCTAAATGTGCTATTGTAGATAATGTTATAAAGTTTAATATTAAGTGTCCGGAATAGTATTATGTAAAACCTGAATAATGATGATAAAAAGTGGACATTCCGTTAATAAGATAAATGAAAACAACGGAGTGTCTATTTTTTTTGGAAATAATTCTTAGAAAACACTTGATTATTTTAACAATATGCAATAAAATAACTTATAGGTGGAGCGAAGTGGTGAGAAGTGGTTGAAAGTGGTATAGATATGAGGTGAATTAATTGTTTTATGGTGAATATCAGCATTCACTGGATTCAAAAGGTCGTATAATAATGCCTTCTAAATTTAGAGAAGAACTGGGAGACAAATTTATTCTTACAAAAGGCCTGGATGAGTGTCTGTTTGTGTATTCATCACAAGAATGGAGTAACCTTGAATCAAAACTGAAAGCCCTTCCCTTTACTGATAAGGATGTAAGAGCATTTGTCAGGTTTTTCTTTGCAGGTGCTACCGAATGCGAATTGGACAAGCAGGGTAGAATATTGGTACCGCAGAATCTGAGGGAGTATGCAAAACTTGAGAAAGATCTTTATGTAATAGGTGTTTCTACCAGAGTGGAAATTTGGGATAAGGGCAAATGGGAGAAATACTGCAGTGAAGATAACATCAGCCCGGATAAAATCGCTGAAAAAATGGCAATGCTTGGAATATGACATTATTATTAGTTTATGAGGTGTTGAATTGGAGTTTTATCATTTACCGGTATTACTGGATGAATGCATTAAAATGTTAAGTATAAAACCTGACGGAACGTATTTAGATGGTACAATAGGCGGTGCAGGACATTCATCGGAAATCCTGAAAAGGCTTGGTAAAGATGGTACGCTACTAGGACTTGATAGGGATGAATATGCTTTGGAAAGTTCCCGTAAGAGGTTGGACACAATTGAAACTAAAGCAAAGGTAATACTGGTTAACAGCAATTTCATGTATATCAAAAAAGTTTGTTCTGAAAATGGAATTGATGAGGCAGATGGCGTACTTCTAGACCTTGGAGTATCATCTCATCAGTTCGATGAAGCTGAAAGAGGTTTCAGCTACCAGAAAGATGCACCCCTTGATATGCGAATGGATAGGACTCAACCTTTAACTGCAGAAGTTGTAGTAAATGAATATAGTGAAAGCGATTTATACAGGATTATAAGGGACTATGGTGAAGAAAAATGGGCATCAAGGATAGCTTCCTTTATTATAAATGCAAGGGCTGAAAGACGAGTAAGTACAACGCTGGAGCTTGTAGAAATTATTAAAGCTGCAATACCGGCAGCAGCAAGGCGTGAAGGCCCGCATCCGGCTAAAAGGACTTTCCAGGCAATCAGAATTGAAGTTAACAATGAGCTGGGAATTCTGAGAGACACAATTGATGATGCAGTTTCAGTTTTAAAGACCGGGGGCAGATTATGTATAATCAGTTTCCATTCCCTTGAGGACAGGATAGTGAAGACAGAGTTCCAGAGACTTGTAAATCCTTGCAGTTGCCCTGTAGACTTTCCCATATGTGTATGTGGTAAAAGGCCGGTTGCTATACTTACTGTGAAGAAACCCATTTTACCTTCAGAGAGGGAAATATGCAGCAATCCTAGAGCAAGAAGTGCAAAACTAAGAGTAATAGAGAAATTATAGAAACTAAAGACAAAAATAAGTATGAAATACAAAAGATAAAACGTTCGTAAAGAATGCAAAAGAAAAAATACAAGTAAAGATTACAAAAGAAAAAACATAAGCAAAGAATGTTAATACAAAAAATAAGCAAATATACAGAAGATAAAATACCAGTAAGGAATACGAAAGATAAGACTGTAGAAAAGATATGACTATAGAAAAGATACTAAAGATAAGGAGTTATGCTAAATTACACGAGGCCGGATTTCGAATGAGATCCGGCTATATCTTCCTGGAATAAGTTAATAATAAGCAAATAATGAATGTAATAAATTGCCGTAGAGGTGAATACATTGGTACAAAAGAATAATAAATATGTGTATGGTACAGCAGCTGAAAAAATTCAATATGATGTATATGAGAAAAATAAGGTCCTTAAAGAAAAGAAGCAATACAAAGCAAATAATGCTATAAAACTGAAAATGGTAGCATCTATTTTATTAGCTTTCCTTATTGGATTTGCTGTTATGTACAGGTATGCTCTGATAGCTGACATGAATTACAAAATCAGCAATATGGAAAGACAATATGAAAAGCTGAAGAATGAAAATTCCAGGCTTAAAGTTGCAATAGAAAATGAAACCAACCTTTCAAGGATTTCTGAAATTGCACAGAATGAGCTTGGAATGCAAAAACCTGATAAGTATCAGATAGTACATATAAGAGTTCCAAAAACCAGTTATACAGTAATTTCTGATGCATATAAAAATACTACAGCAAAAGAAAACCTTTTCGTTGAATTAGTTCGAAAGGGAGTAGCAATTAAAAAGCTATTTAACTAAAATAAAAGTCTGCTATTTTATACAATTATATGAAACTCATTATAATTTCAGGCTGTGATATGTTTTCACTGCCTTTAATTTTAAGCAGGTTTGGGGGGACATTCTGTGGCAGGACCAGGCTTACAGGCAAAAAAAAGGTTATTAATTGTTTTGATAGGATTCTTTTTGATATTCGTTATTCTATTGGGACATGTAGGATATATCCAGATAGTACAGGGTCAGATATTAAAAAGTATGGCCTATGAACAACAAACAAGAGGAAGAGTCATAACTCCCAAAAGAGGGACGATATATGACAGAAATGGTAAGCAACTTGCAGTGAGTGCATCAGTTGATACTATTGCAGTAAATCCAAAGGATGTAGCGAAATCAGGTATTTCAAAGGAAATAATAGCAAAGAAGCTCAGTGAAATACTTGAAATTGATGAGGAGAAAATAATAGCCAAGCTTGAAAAAAATACATGGTATGAAGAGATAAAGGAAAAAGTTGACAAGAATATTGGTGATGAAGTAAGAAAATGGATAAAGGATGAAAAAATTGAAGGTGTACGTGTTGATGAAGATTCAAAAAGGTACTATCCACATAGGAATCTGGCATCTCACATTATTGGATTTATTGGTAAGGATCAGGGGCTGGATGGCATTGAAGCTATAATGGAAAAGTATCTGAAAGGAGTTCCCGGTAAAATATTAAGTGAGATGGATGCAGGGGGGCGAACAATGCCTTATACTCCGGAGAGAAGGGTTGATACTCAGGATGGTCTTGATGTTGTACTGACCATAGATGAAACCATACAATATCTTGCAGAAAAAGCAATAGAGAAAGCAATTGATGACAATAAAGTGCTAAATGGTGCCGTAGTAATAGTTATGGCCCCTAGAACCGGTGATATTCTGGCATTGGTATCCAAACCGGATTATGACCTTAATAATCCCTTTGCAGCACCCCCTGGAGTTGACCCTGAAAAATGGAAGGGTTATACTAATGAAGATGTTACAAAACTCCAGGAGACAGTATGGCGGAACAAGGCTGTATCAGATACTTATGAGCCGGGTTCAACTTTTAAAGCGATAACTGCTGCAGCAGCTCTGGAAGAGGGAGTAATAAAACCCGATTCTCCTGTAAATGATTTCCCGGTAAAGGTGGGAGGCTGGAACATCGGATGCTGGAGGGCAGCTCCTCATGGGCAGGAAACCTTCAGGGAAGGCGTCTATAATTCATGCAACCCTGTGTTTGTAAGAGTTGCTCAGGATTTAGGAATCAAAACTTTTTATGATTATGTCAGGGGGTTTGGTTTTTTTGAACCAACGGGTGTAGAATTACCAGGGGAATCTAATTCTATATTTCACAAACCTCCTGTAGAGATAGATATGGCAGTTGCATCATTTGGCCAGAGATTTCAAATTACACCAATACAGCTTATAACTGCTTATTGCGCAATAGCAAATGGCGGTTACCTTATGAAACCGAGACTGATAAAAGAACTAAGAGATTCCCAGGGAAATATTGTAAAAAAATTTGAACCAGAAGTAGTAAGACAGGTTATTTCCAGTGAAACATCAGATACATTAAGGGATATTTTGGAGGGTGTTGTTTCTGATGGTACCGGAAGAAATGCCTATATAAAAGGTTATAGAGTTGCAGGTAAGACTGGTACTTCAGAAACTACAGAAACTAAATCAGAGGGAAGATATATTGCATCTTTCTCATCCTTCGCTCCTGCAGATAATCCTGTAGTAAATGTCCTCATAGTGCTTGATCATCCTGCAGGGGATTCCTATATGGGTGGAGTTATTGCTGCACCGGTAGCACAAAAACTACTTGATGATGTTCTGAATTATCTGGGTGTAGAAAAAAGATATACTGAAAAAGATAAAGAAACTATAAGATTACCTGTTTATGTGCCTGAAGTAAGAAATATATCACTTAATGATGCAAAATCTACATTAGCGAAATATGGTTTGGAATATAGAGTGGAAGGTGATGGCAATAATAAAGATGCGATTATTTTGGAGCAGATGCCGAAACCTGGCGCAAGTATACCTGAGAAATCAGTTGTGATATTATATACATATAAACCTGATACTGAAGTTATGGCTAAAGTTCCGAATCTTTTAAACAAAACCGTATATGAAGCAACCCAGGCATTAAAGAATGCAGGCTTAAATATTAAAGTGAATGGCGATGGAACTGCTGTGAAGCAGGAAATTGTCCCTGGGTCTGAAGTGCCTGTTGGGAAGGTAATAGAAGTTGATTTTAGGCATCTGGACAATGTAGAGTAGAGATGTGTATAAGATACCCTTGATAACGCAGCATACTATAATTAATTTTAAAATTGGAGGTAGCCTATGAAACTGCATGAATTAATTGAAGGACTAAACCCTAATGTAATCTCAGGAGATTGTGATTTGGATATAAGAGATATAGTATATGATTCCAGAAAAGCAGGAAAAAATTCTTTATTTGTATGTATAGACGGCTCTGTCGTTGATGGGCATGCATTTATCCCGGAAGCAATTGAAAATGGAGCAGGAGCACTGCTGGTAGAAAAAGAGGTAAATGTTCCCCCCAATATTACCGTAATAAAAGTAAAAGACACAAGATATGGACTTGCTTTTGTTTCAGATAAAATTTATGACCATCCCTCAAGAAAACTAAATTTAATTGGTATTACAGGTACAAAGGGGAAGACTACAACTACATACATGATTAAGCATATTCTTGAAGACGCGGGTCTAAAAACAGGACTTATAGGTACAATACAGAATATGATAGGCGATGAGGTGCTGTACGCAGAAAGAACAACACCGGAATCTTACGACTTACAGGCTCTGTTTTCTGAAATGTGTGAAAAAGACGTAAAAAGTGTTGTTATGGAAGTGTCTTCTCAAGGACTTCAACTCAACAGAGTAAGTTGCAGCCATTTTGAAATAGGAGTATTTACCAATCTTTATAAAGACCATATCTCACCTACAGAGCATAAAGATATGGAGGAGTATCTTAACGCAAAAATAAAGCTGTTTAAAATGTGTGAAAAAGGGCTGGTTAATATAGATAGTCCATATGCAGCAAAAGTTTTAGCTGAGGCTGAATGTCCCATATATACTTTTGGTATAGAAAATGATTGTGATATAAGAGCTTATGATATTATAAAGCATCCACACAGTGTGGAATTCCAAGTTTGTTCACCATGGGTGAATGGTCACATTCTTGTTAATATACCTGGTAAATTTTCTGTATATAATGCGTTAGCAGCAATAGGAGTTTGCTGTTTATCCGGAGTATCCTTCGATAATATTAAAAATGGTCTTAAAAGTATTAGTGTGCCTGGAAGAGCTGAAACAATTCATACGGGGAGGAACTTTACTGTTATTGTAGATTATGCTCATACGGCGGATAGCCTTGAAAACATTCTGAGTACTGTTAAGGATTTCTCAAAGGGTAGAGTTGTCAGTATATTTGGATGTGGAGGGAACAAAGATAAGGGAAGAAGATTCGGCATGGGAGAAGTATCAGGCAAAATAGCAGATTTTACTGTAATTACTTCAGATAATCCAAGATCTGAAGACCCTGCAGCTATAATCAATGATATAGAAACAGGAATAAAAAAGACAGAAGGTAAATATATAAAAATAGTGGATCGCCGAGAAGCAATAAGGTATGCAATTGAAAGTGCCAAACCCGAGGACATAATAGTAATAGCAGGTAAGGGTCATGAAACATATCAGATATTCAAAGACAAAACAATACATTTTGATGACAGGGAAGTAGTAAGGGAAATATTGAGTGAAACCGCTTCAGAAAAAAGTGAAGAAATAGTTTTACAGAAAGAGTGAAGAAACTATTTCTGAGAAGTATTCAGGGAATAGCTTCGATACGATAGCGGAGGTATATTATGAAAATATTAAGATGCGGGGAAATTGTAGAAGCTACAGAAGGTATTTTATTATATGGCAGCAGTGAGCAGGAAATAATGAGAATTTCTACCGACTCCAGGTCGGTACAGCCAGGAAGCCTTTTTGTCCCAATAAAAGGAGAAAGGTTTGATGGTCACAATTTCATTAAAGACGCTTTAGCAGCTGGTGCTGCAGGTACTTTAACCCAATACGATTTACAGGAATTAAAGTGCTGTCCTGAGCATGAGGGCTCTTTTGATGGAAAACTAATTATCAAAGTTAATGACACTTTAAAAGCACTAAGAGATATTGCTGCATATTACAGACAAATGTTCCGTATTCCCTTCACAGGTATTACCGGAAGTGTCGGAAAGACAAGTACCAAGGATATGATAGCTTGTGTCCTTGAGCAGGAATATAATGTACTTAAGACTATGGGAAATTTTAATAATGAGATTGGTGTTCCGTTAACTATATTCAACTTGAATGATAGTTATGAAGCAGCAGTTGTTGAAATGGGAATGAGCGGTTTTGGAGAAATAAGCAGGCTTACTTCCATTGTCAAACCCAAAATAGCGGTAATAACAAATATTGGCATGTCCCATATGGAAAAACTAGGATCAAGGCAGAATATTCTAAAAGCAAAAATGGAGATATTTGAAGGCTTACCCCGAGACGGACTGGTTGTAATGAATGGAGATGATACTTTTTTATACGGCTTGAAGGGTTTTTTAAACTTTCGCACATTATATTATGGCATGGATGAGGGGTTGGATTATCAGGCTTATAATGTCCAGAGTGCAGGGGAAACAGGCATTTATTTTGATATTAATGTAAAAAATGTGGAATACAAGGTTCATGTTCCTGTTCCAGGTATACATAACGTATATAATGCACTGGCAGCAATAGCTGTAGGAGTTGAATCCGGCATTTCAATGAAAAATATAATACAAGGAATCCGTAATTTCATACCTGGCAAAATGAGGTTAAACATTGTTAAAAACAATGGAATCAAGGTTATTAACGATGCATACAATGCAAGTCCCCAATCAATAGATGCAGCTTTAAAAGTGTTAATTGATCTTGAAGATGTAAACAGGCGTATTGCTGTTTTAGGTGATGTCCTGGAACTAGGTGAATGGGCTCGGCAGGCTCATCTAGATATAGGGAAACTTGCATTTAATATGGGAATAGATTACATTATAACTGTAGGGGAAAATGGAAGATATATCGCAGAAGGTGCCCTGGAGTCAGGTGCTTCTGTTAAAAATGTAAATCATTTTTCCGATAACAAAGAAGTAACAAGATTTTTGGAAGACTTTATTACTGATGGTGATGCCATACTTGTAAAAGGATCCAGGGGAATGAAAATGGAAGAAATAGTTGAACAACTGATAAGAGGTGAAAATGCTTGAATGAATACTTTAAAGTATCTATACAGGTTGTTGCATTTATATTAACTTTTATATTATCTTTGATTGCGGGACCAATAATTATACCTATGCTAAGAAGGCTTAAATTTGGTCAGACTGTAAGAGATGATGGACCATCTACGCATATTAAGAAAACGGGTACACCAACAATAGGCGGGGTTATATTTATTATACCAATAACTCTTGTATCTGTTTATTTTTCTGCAAAATATCCTGATATTATACCATTAATAATAGTAACTCTGGGGTTTGGAGCAGTTGGTTTTATTGATGACTTCCTTAAAGTTGTAAAAAAAAGCAAGGATGGATTATTTTGGAAACAGAAAATGTTTGCTTTGCTTGTTATTGCAGTAGCATTTACTATGTATGGTATTAACAAAGGAATATTAAATACTGAAATGATAGTACCTTTCATGGGCATGGATTATACAGTAGCGTTGCCAATGTGGTTTTTCATACCATTTACGATTTTTGTCCTACTCGCCATTACCAACGCTGTCAATCTGACTGATGGAGTTGATGGTTTGGCAACAGGTGTAACATTAATAGTTGTGGTATTATTCACCATTATTGCCATGACCCGCAGTGACTGGGATTACTTGAAAATATTTTCTTCAACTGTTGCCGGAGGATGCCTTGGATTTTTAGCATTTAATGCCTATCCTGCCAGAGTCTTTATGGGCGATACGGGATCCCTTGCTCTTGGAGGTGCGGTTGGAGCTATATCGATTTTAATGAAAATGCCATGGATTATACTTGTTGCAGGTTTTATTTATGTAATAGAAGCATTATCTGTTATCATACAGGTTTCATATTTTAAACTTAAAGGCAAAAGAGTATTTAGAATGGCACCTATACATCATCATTTTGAGCTTTTAGGATGGAAAGAAACAAAGGTGGTATCAGTATTTTGGGTGATTACTTTTGTTTCCTGTATAATAGGATTATTGACCTTAAGGCTAAAGTTCTTTTAAAAAAAACTATTGGGGGTAGCATATATGAAAGGAAGAAAACCTTTTGATTTTTGGATCTTTATGACAGTGCTTATATTGCTATCTATTGGCATAATAACAGTTTTCAGCGCAAGTGCACCGTTTTCCTACAGCAACTTTCGCGATATATATTATATACTTAAAAAACAGCTGTTATATGGGGCGATAGGGCTTGTTGCAATGTTTGTTGCCATGAATATAGATTACAGAATATTAGCGAAATATTCATCCTTACTTCTTATTATAAGTATAGTTATGTTAATAGCTGTACTTATTCCAGGCATAGGGAAAGAAGAAAATGGATCAACAAGATGGATTGAGTTTGGTTCTTTGCGTTTTCAGCCTTCAGAAATCGCAAAGATAGCAATAATACTATATTTTTCCTCTAGTTTATCTAAAAGAAAATCCCCTTTAAATTCATTTTTCAAGGATCTTTTACCTTATCTTATACTAATAGGTGTTATTTCCGGACTCTTACTTCTTGAACCACATTTGAGCTGCACTATAATTATATTAATAGTGGCTATGATCATTCTCTTTTCAGCAGGTGCAAAAATAAAGCATTTCATGATATTATTTGTTCCAGCTGCTTCTGCTTTTGCAGCTCTAGTAGCTTTTGTACCATATATGAATAGAAGAGTTCTTTCTTTTCTAGATCCATGGAAAGATATGCAGGGAGATGGTTATCATGCAGTTCAATCTCTATATGCCATAGGTTCAGGCGGGCTGTTTGGAAGAGGTTTAGGAAAGAGTATGCAGAAATTTCTTTATCTGCCATATCCCCATAATGATTTTATTTTTTCAGTGTTGGCAGAAGAGTTGGGCTTTTTAGGAGTGCTAACCGTTATGGTTTTGTTTTTAATGTTTACATGGAGAGGAATAAAAGTAGCCATGAGTGCACCGGATCTATTTGGAAGCTATACTGCTGTAGGAATAACATCACTAATAAGTGTGCAGACAGTACTTAATATTGCTGTTGTATCTTCAGCAATACCTCCTACAGGTGTATCTCTTCCTCTGTTTAGCTATGGTGGAACATCACTTGTTTTGATAATGGGGGCTATAGGTATACTCTTAAGTATATCACGGTATACGAGTTATGGGAGGATATAAGACTAGAAGGGGTGCATATTTGCTTATCCTACGCTCAGATTAAAAGGCTCTACGGCAGCTTCACTTATGCTCCTTTTGATACTTTGTTAAATCTGCTCAATTTCCCACCTCCCACTTCTCACCTCTAAACTGAGTAACACCTTTTAAACACAGCGCATAATATGGTAATGTATGCGAGGTGTTTAAAATGAGCAAGATCATAATAAATGGTGGTAGAAAATTAAAGGGCGAAATATCTGTAGAAGGCTCAAAAAATGCGATTTTACCAATATTGGCTGCAACACTTTTAAATAGCGGAAGAAGTGTGATAAGGAATTGTCCGAAACTGAAGGATGTTGAAGTAACTCTTAGGATACTAATGAAATTGGGTTGCAAAGTTGAAGTTGATAAAGATACTGTTATGGTAGATTCCTCCAATATTACCAGCACAGAAATACCCGTAGATCTGGCTGCGGAAATGAGATCATCCATAATTTTTATGGGACCTATGCTTGCAAGGTGCGGGAGGGTTGTAATAAGCTTTCCGGGAGGATGCGAGATTGGCCCGAGGCCCATTGATTTGCATCTTAAAGGATTAAGAAGTATGGGGGCCAATATACTTGATGTTCAAGGGGGATTTATTTATTGCAATGCTGACCATCTTAAAGGTACTGAAATCCATTTAAGCTATCCAAGTGTTGGTGCTACAGAAAATATAATGTTAGCCTCAGTATTTGCAGAAGGAGAAACATACATACATAATGCGGCCAAAGAACCGGAAATAACAGATCTTCAGAATTTCCTGAGAGCTATGGGAGCTGATGTTTCAGGAGCTGGTTCAGGAATAATCTGCGTAAAGGGTACGGCACAAAAGCTTAAGGATGTGGAATACACTATAATGCCGGATAGAATTGTAGCAGGAACATATATGGTTGCTGCTGCGATAACGGGAGGAGAAGTAACTTTAAATAATGTCATGCCTGAGCATCTTAGTGCGGTAATTTCCGCTTTAAGCGAAGCGGGATGTACTATCAAAAATGATGAAAACCATATTTATATATGCGGGCCGGATAGAAATGAAGCAGTTGATATTATAAGAACACTCCCCTACCCGGGTTTTCCTACTGATATGCAGGCTCCCTTTGTTTCGCTGTTAACTGTTTGCAGAGGTACAAGTATAGTTGTTGAGACAGTTTTCGAAAACAGATACAAGCATGTTGATGAATTAATGAGAATGGGTGCAAATATAACATTGGAAGGCCGGATTGCAGTTATCAAGGGAGTTGATAAATTAAATGGAGCGGTTGTATATGCAAGAGATTTGCGTGGAGCTGCAGCATTGGCAATTGCAGGGCTAGCTGCGAAAGGAGAAACTGTTGTGTTAGATATTAAGCATCTTGATAGAGGCTATGAAAATATGGAAGTTAAACTAGCACAATTAGGAGCATTAATTAGGAGACAAGATTAAGAGATTAGGAAGTCATATTATGCATCAGGATAAAAAGTATAAAATAAATACGAATACGGGAAATCTAAAATATAAAGATAAAAGCATCAGGCACATAAGAAAGAAATTGGAGTATATTACAATTCTTTTTCTAATTGTTGCAGGTCTCATAGTGCTTATAATGTCGCCAATATTTAATATTTCTAATGTATATATATATGG
>Ga0116194_1001138_pt1 | contig 17488 bp, 16 predicted proteins | sample AD_SCU001_MetaG_FD_89887 | JGI IMG/M metagenome (GOLD analysis project Ga0116194, IMG submission 89887) | Active sludge microbial communities of municipal wastewater-treating anaerobic digesters from China - AD_SCU001_MetaG | ecosystem: Engineered > Bioreactor > Anaerobic > Digestate | place...
ACCCGGCGAAAGGAGGTGATGCGGATGTTCATCTACGAGGCGCTCATCCTGGGGCTTGTTGGCGCCGCCATAGGTGGGGTGCTCAGTTTCTGTGCCGGGTATGTGACGACGGCAGTCTTTGTCGGAAACCCCGATTACCTCTTCCATCCCAAAAGCCTCCTCTACATTCTCTTTGGGATGGCGTTCGGGGTCTTCACAAGCGTGGCCTCCGGTCTCTATCCGGCCTGGAAGGCGGCGCAACTAAACCCGATCGAAGCGCTGCGCTACGAGTGATTACTTATCCGGCGCACTCCTCTTTTTGACGCTCGATATCGTCGCGGAGCGTGTCGATAACGTCCCTGACGTCCGGTGCCACGCCGGGGAGAAGGGCGAGATACTCGTTCTCCCCTTCGGCGACGATCAGGGCGACCGGGGTCAGACTGACCACGGCGCTCTCTCGCCCGTGGATGGCGACGGCCCTGACGATGGGGATGATGCATCGCCCTTCGACCCTGCGGCCTCCTCCGACGATGAGATCGCTACCCTCAGACACCTGGAGCCCCTCTTACAGACTTCTGGCAGAGCTGCTCTCGCACCGGTTTTTTTAGAAGAGCCCCTGTGACCGCGATGAGGATCAGGAGGGGGCGGTATAGTCGCATCCGGAGTGTGAGGGTGCCTTCGAAGACCTCGCGGTCGAAGACCGGGGTCACCACGAACTCGACTTCCTCCGCCGGCCAGAGTGCGTAGCGGACGGCGGTGCAGTAACCGTAAACGACACCCGTGTCAGCGGGGCTCTCGAGGCCGAGGGTGATATCTCCCTGGAGAGTCTCAATGTGGATAGATCTGTAGATGGTTTCGAGAATCCTCCTGAGATGTGGCCAGAGGTCTTCGGTGATCTCGATGTAATCTCGCAACTCTCGGGCCGATTTTTGTCCCTCTCCTCTCTCCCCCGACCGGGGGTTTGCCGCTATCATATCCCGGAGATCCCGGGTAACGACGCGGTGGCCGGCGAGGAAGACCTCAAGCACCTGCACCCCGTCGGAGACTCTGACCCCAACCACCGCGAAGCCCCGGGTCAGGGTTGCGGTCGCCCATGCTCTTTCCCGACTGAAGATGGCAACCATCTCGATGGTTGCCGGCGCCAGGTAGAGGGCAAGCAGGATAAGCAGGAGGAGATGGGCGACGGCGAGCAGGATCAAAAAGAGGGGTGTCGCGGTCATGGAGGGGGGCGAAGAGAGGTTTAGGTCTCCTCTTCGGCACTGACCGGGATATCGGTCCCCTCTGCTGTTGCCTGCGGCTCTTTGCTTTTGCGCTGTATCATCATATCCGTGCCCTTCTCGAAAGCATGTGCGACGTGTGGGCCAACCGTCTCCCCGAGGGTCGTGATGACCTCTGCCAGCTGGCTCTTCTTATTCAGCGAGACCACATGGATACCGTCGGGACCCGGGACGTCTTTTGTGATGATGATCACAGCAACAGCCGATACGCCACCGCCGCCGCCGGTCCCGGCACCACCATGCTGGCTGCCCCCCTCTTTATCCCCTCTGGCACCTTCCGCGCCACCGAACCCGAATCCAAACTCGGCGACTGGTATGATGACCCGGTCGCCGACATCGACAGGGGAACCGAGGACGGCGTTCGCGCATAGTGTTCGTGCAAGTTGTTCGACGGTTAGCTTAAGCATTGTTTCTCCTGACAAAAGGTTCACCAGGTCATCCTCTATCGAGGCTCTGTATATAATGATTGGTTTTCGGTAGCCTAAAAACAGGATACAACTGTTCATGACCATCCAGCAAAGGAAGGTAGAGCGCTGGGACGGGTGCCGTAATGGGTATAGGTCTTCTGTCTTCTGCCACTCTGGTCAGTTTCAGGATAATATTGGATCATTGCAGATCAATAATGTATAATAATGTATATATGTGTGCAAAGACCATGTTCATCTATGCAGACCAAGATCCTCCTTGACGAAGGAGAGATGCCTAAGCGGTGGTACAACATCCAGGCGGATCTCCCGACGCCGATGGACCCGCCCCTTCACCCGGTTACGGGAAAACCGGCGACCCCGGACGACCTCCGTCACATCTTCCCCATGGAACTGATCCGGCAGGAGATGAGCACGGAGCGCTACATCGACATCCCTGGCGAGGTCCGGGACATCCTCACCCTCTGGAGGCCGAGCCCTCTCTACCGGGCAAGAAGGCTTGAGGTGGCTTTGAAAACACCGGCGAAGATATACTACAAGTGGGAGGGCGTGAGCCCGCCGGGTTCGCACAAGCCCAACACCGCCATCGCCCAGGCCTATTATAACCGGGAGGAGGGGATCGAGCGGCTTGCAACCGAGACCGGTGCGGGGCAGTGGGGTTCGGCACTTGCGTTCGCAACGAGTCTCTTTGACATGGAGTGCACCGTCTACATGGTCCGGGCCTCCTACGACCAGAAACCTTACCGCAAGAGCATGATGCAGGTCTACGGTGCAGAGTGCATCCCGAGCCCTTCTGACAGGACACAATCCGGTAGAGCGGTGCTCGCCCGCGACCCGGAGACGCCTGGTTCCCTTGGTATCGCCATATCCGAGGCGGTCGAGGACGCCGCAAACCACGATAACACCAACTACTCGCTAGGTTCCGTCCTCAACCATGTCTGCCTCCACCAGACGGTCATCGGTCAGGAGGCAGAGGAGCAGCTAGCGGTTGCAGACGCTTACCCGGACGTGGTGATCGCCTGTGTCGGTGGCGGATCCAACTTTGCGGGGCTTTCTTTCCCATTCGCGGGCGAGAAGTTGACCGGGAAGCACCCGGATACCGATATTATTGCGGTGGAGCCTGCCGCCTGCCCAACCCTGACGAAAGGGCTTTACACCTACGACTTCGGGGACGTTGCAGGGCTGACGCCTCTCATGCGGATGTTCACTCTCGGGCATGACTTCGTCCCGCCGGCGATCCACGCCGGGGGGCTCCGCTACCACGGGGCATCTCCCCTGGTATCGAGGCTCGTCCATGACGGCGTGGTCCGGCCGGTTGCCTACCATCAGAACGAGGTCTTTGAGGCAGCCCTGACGTTCGCCAGGACGGAGGGTATCATCGTCGCGCCCGAGGCCGCCCACGCGGTGAAGGCCGCGATCGACCAGGCGCTCCTCTGTCGTAAGACCGGCGAAGAGAAGGTTATACTCTTCAACAACTCGGGTCACGGCAACTTCGATTTCTCCGCCTACGAGGCCTACCTTACGGGAAAACTTTCCGACTACGAATACCCCCTGGAGTTGATCAAAGAGTCTCTCTCCAGGCTGCCGGTGAGGGGGTGATGCCGGTGGACTGGACTGCGCTCGAAGAGAGCTGACCCTAATTCAGGGATTCGAGGAGGCCGCGACCGACCGGCCTCTCGTGGTCCCGGTATTTGTTGAGGTCCCTCTCCCCTCTTTTTCTCCGGCAGAGATCTACGCCACCATCCGGGACGGCCCGGGTTTCCTGCTGGAGTCGCTTGAGGGGAGCGAGAAGATCGCACGCTACTCTTTTATCTGCACCTCTCCGGCCGCGACGGTCGCCGTGGCCCCGGATGGGACGCTGATCGTCTCCGGCGATCCACGTATCCGCGAGGTTGCCGCCGGAATCGAGGTCAATGACCCGCTCGATGCCGTTCGCAAGTTCATGGGGCGGTTCCGGGTCGTGCCATCCACGCTACCGCGGTTTTCCGGTGGGCTTGCCGGCTACTTCTCATACGACCTGGTCTCGTCTCTCTATCCTGTATCCCCGGTGGAGGAGACCGAAGACCCCGTCGCCCGGTTCATGCTGGCGCAGGATTGCCTTGCCTTCGACCAACGGCGGGGCCGAGTCGCGGTGATCGAGAACCTCCTTCTCACCGACGAGGCCGACCTGGAGGAGGAGTACCTCCGCGCCCGTGCTGCGATAACAACCCGGATCGCCAGGCTCAACCACCTCCCCGACCCGTCTCCTGTCGTGCCTGTCCGTGCCGGTGCCGTGACGTCGTCCTGCACGCAGGAAGAGTTTTCGGCCGCTGTTTTAAGGATCAAGGAGCATATAGCGGCGGGTGACATATTCCAGGCAGTTCTGTCCAGGCGTCTTGCCTGCTGGATCGAGGGCGAACCGTTTGGGGTCTACCGGCGACTCCGTGAGATAAATCCCGGCCCCTACATCTACTACCTGGATTTTGGTGACGTGGTGATTGCCGGGAGCAGTCCCGAGATGCTGTTACGGGTGGAGGACGGCCAGGTTACGACCGTCCCGATCGCCGGCACCAGACCCCGTGGGCGGACTGTGGCAGAGGACGATCGGCTCGCGGCCGAACTCCTGGCAGACGAGAAGGAGCGCGCGGAGCACGTCATGCTCGTTGACCTTGCGAGGAACGATATCGGGGCGGTCTCAGCCTATGGTAGCGTCTCGGTGACTGACTTCATGAGTATCGAGCGGTTCTCGCACGTCCAGCACATCGTCTCGACCGTCTCGGGGAGGCTCCGGGATGGCTACGACCGTTTTGACGCTCTCCGGTCATGCTTCCCGGCTGGAACCGTCTCTGGCGCGCCGAAGGTAAGGGCGATGCAGATCCTCGGCGAGGTGGAGGGCCTCCGGCGCGGGATCTACGCGGGGGCTATCGGGTATCTTGCGTTCTCCGGCACGATGGACCTCGCGATAGCCATTCGGACGGTCGTCGTCCGGGACGGTATAGCCTCCGTTCAGGTTGGGGCGGGTATTGTGGCCGACTCCGACCCCGGTCGCGAGTGGGTTGAGACCGCCAGCAAGGCCAGGGCGATGCTTGCGGCGCTCGGCGCAGAGGAGGAGATGGGCTGATGCGGGTGCTTGTGGTCGATGCCTATGATAGTTTCACCTTCAACCTATGTCAGCAGATCGGGATGCTCGGGGCCGAACCGGTCGTGGTGAAGAGCGACACGCCGTTTGAGAGGATCCGGTCGCTGAGATTCGACCGCGTCGTCCTCTCGCCGGGACCCGGGCACCCGGCCGGCTTTAGCCTCTATCGGGAGGTGATCGAGAGAATCAGCCGGACTGTTCCGACGCTTGGGGTCTGTCTCGGTCACCAGGCGATCGGCCTTGCATTCGGCGCAAATGTAGTCCGGGCGGAGCGGTTGATGCACGGGAAGCGGTCGGTAGTCCACCACGACGGTGCCTGGATCTACGAAGGGGTGCCCGACCCGATCATCGCTACCCGTTACCACTCGCTCCTTATCGATCCCGACACCGTCCCGGACTCCCTTCTTGTGACGGCAAGAAGCGACGATGATGGGGCGATCATGGGTGTCCGGCACCGTGAGTTCCCGATCGAGGGAGTGCAGTTCCACCCGGAGAGTATCCTCACCCCTGAGGGAGACCGGTTGATTGCAAACTTCCTCTATGGGAGAGGTGGTGTGGCATGATCCGCGAGGCGATTGCCTGCGTCTCCTCGGGCAGTGACCTCCCGCCGGTCGAGGCGGAAGGGGTGATGGATGAGATCATGCGTGGCGCCGCAACTCCTGCCCAGATCGGAGGTTTCCTCACAGCGCTAAGGATGAAGGGAGAGACCGTTGCGGAGATCGCGGCTTTTGCCCGTGTGATGCGAGCGGCGGCCGTCCCGATCACCCTCCCCCACACAGGGACGCGGGTGGATACCTGCGGCACGGGGGGCGATGGCGCGGGGACGTTTAACATAAGCACCGCGGCTGCTTTTGTGGCGGCAGGAGCGGGTGTCCCCATCGTGAAGCACGGGAACCGCGGGGTATCGAGCAGGTGCGGTTCGGCCGACGTCCTCGAGGCGCTCGGCGTCGCCGTCGAGATCCCGCCAGACCGGGTGGAGGCCGTCCTCTCTGCCGCGGGGATCGTCTTCCTCTTCGCTCCGGCCTACCACCCGGCGATGCAGTATGCCCGGGCGGCCCGCCAGGAGATCGGGATCCGGACTGTCTTCAACCTCCTTGGTCCTCTAACCAACCCGGCGGGTGCGGGAGGTCAGCTCCTGGGGGTCTACGACCCCCATCTTGTCGTCCCGCTCGCCAGGGTTCTCGGCGACCTCGGGGTTCGGCGGGCGATGGTGGTCCACGGTGAGGGACTCGATGAGATCACCACGACCGGGTCGACGACGGTAGCCGAACTCCGGGACGGGGAGGTGGTCTCGTATACGCTCGACTGCACGAAGTTTGGTATCCCGCACTCGCCACCTGCCGCTATCAGGGGTGGCGGCCCGGAGGAGAACGCCAGGATCCTCCTCTCCGTTCTGTCGGGGGAGAAGGGCGCTGCGAGGGATATCGTCCTCCTGAACGCCGGTGCGGCGATCTACCTTGGCGGGAAGGCCGAAGACCTTGCCGGGGGTATAGAGTGTGCGGAGGCTTCGATCGACTCAGGGGCGGCGCTTGACCGACTCCACAGGCTGGTCAGGGTGAGTGGGAGCGGGGCATGATACTCGATGATATTGTCCGTGCGGCAGGGGAACGCCTGGCAGGTCTCGATCAGGCGAAGGTCATCGATACCAGCGGAATGCCTCACCGGAGCCTCGAAGCGGCCATCCGTTCCTGTCGGGAGCGGCACGCGATCATCGCCGAGGTCAAGTACGCCTCCCCATCACGTGGGAGGATCCACGACGGTGCCGCGCCTGGGGCGATCGCCCGGGAGTTTGCCGACGGCGGGGCTGTAGCGCTCTCGGTGCTCACCGAACCCACCTACTTTGGGGGGAGTATCGAGAACCTTGCCCGGGCGCGGGGTGCGGTCTCACTCCCCATCCTTCGCAAGGACTTCATCATCGACGAGCGTCAGGTCGCCGAGACCCGGGCACTTGGTGCCGACGCTGTCCTCCTGATAGCCCGTCTGCTCCGCGACAGGCTATCTACGTTTGTCGATGCGGCGCTTGAGATCGGGCTTGAGCCCCTTGTCGAGGTTCACAACCGGAATGAGATGGAGCGTGCTCTTGCGACAGATGCAAGCCTGATCGGGATCAACAACCGCAACCTTGAGACTATGACGATCGATCTCTCGACGACCGTCCGACTGGCGGGGATTGCCAGGAATGCCGGGAGACTCGTGGTCTCTGAGAGCGGGATCGCCTGGCCCTGCGACGTCAGGCGTCTATCGCGACACTGTGACGCCTTTCTGATCGGTTCGGCACTTATGTCGGCAAAAGATCGGCAGAAACGGCTGGAGGGGTTTGTATTCGCGTAAAGATCTGCGGGATGACGAACGTTCGCGACGCACTCGTCGCCGTTGAGGCCGGAGCTGACGCGATCGGTGTGGTGCTCGCGAGCCCGTCCCCCCGCTCTGTGACGCCGGAAGATGCCCGTGAGATATTTGCGGCCGTCCAGCCGTCTGTGACCACCGTCGCCGTCACCTCGACCGGGAGAGCAGAAGACCTCCCGGCGATCCTCTCACTGCACCCGGACGCCGTCCAGGTGCCGGTTGACCTGGAGTTGCCCTCCCATGCGGGTGTCCATGTCATCCGGATGCTTGCCCCCGGCGACCCTATGCGGGATGATTGTGACGCTGTGATAATCGATGCAAGCCATGGGAGAGGGCGGGCGTTTGACCTCGATTATGCCCGGAGTTGCGTGGCCACCTCCAGCGTCCCTGTAATCCTGGCGGGCGGCCTGAACCCCGGGAACGTGACAGCGGCCATCCGGGCGGTGCGGCCGTATGCCGTCGACGTCTGTTCGGGTGTCGAGGCGACGCCGGGTATGAAGGACGGGCGGCTTGTGCGGGCGTTTGTGAAGGCATGCAGGATGATGGACCCATGAAAGCAGGACGATACGGTATATACGGTGGGCAGTACGTGCCCGAGACGCTGATGAGTGCGCTGATCGAACTTGAGGAGACCTACACCAGGGTCAGGGAGGATCCGGATTTTTCCAGCCGGTTATCCTGGTATCTTCACGAGTACGCCGGTCGGGAGACGCCGCTCACATTCTGCGAGAACCTCTCCCGCGACCTTGGCTGCCGTGTCTACCTGAAACGGGAAGACCTCCTACATGGGGGTGCCCACAAACTGAACAACACCCTGGGCCAGGCGCTCATGGCAAACTACATGGGAAAGAGCCGGCTTATCGCCGAGACCGGTGCCGGGCAGCACGGTGTCGCGACCGCGATCGCGGGGGCCGTTCTCGGGCTTTCCGTTGATGTCTACATGGGAGAGGTGGATACCCGGCGCCAGGCGCTAAACGTCTTCCGGATGGAACTCCTTGGCGCCAGGGTAATACCTGTCACCGCTGGGACGCGGACGCTCAAAGACGCCATCAACGCGGCGATGCGGGACTGGGTGGCAAACCTCCGGGACACCCACTACCTGCTCGGCTCCTGCGTCGGCCCGCACCCATTCCCCATGATAGTCCGGGACTTCCAGTCGGTGATCGGGGTGGAGACGCGGCGACAGATCCTGGAGCGGGAGGGGAGTCTCCCGGACATGATAGTCGCCTGTGTCGGCGGGGGATCGAACGCAATCGGTATATTCTATCCGTTTGTGGGTGATGCCGGCGTTGCTCTGGTGGGCGTGGAGGCAGGCGGTGAGGGGCCGGAGTCCTGCCAGCACGGTGCCTCGCTCTCGCGGGGTTCGGTAGGGGTCTTTCAGGGTGCTCTCTCCTACCTGCTCCAGGACGACGACGGCCAGACCCTCGAGACACACTCGATCGCCGCCGGGCTCGACCACCCCTCCGTCGGGCCGGAACATGCCATGCTGAAGGATTCCGGCAGGGTAAGGTATGAGATGGTCACCGATGCCGAGGCGCTCCAGGCCTTCCGCTACCTCTCCCGTACCGAGGGGATCATCCCGGCGCTCGAGTCGGCCCACGCCGTAGCCTTTGCCCTCCGCGCGGCGGATGAACTTGACCGTGATGGGATACTGGTGATCAACCTTTCAGGGAGGGGCGACAAGGATGTTGTTGAGGTCGCGAAGCATAACGGGGGTGTGGAATGAGCCGGATTGCAGGGGCCTTTTTCCGGGGTCGTCCGGTCTTCATCGGGTTTACCGTTGCCGGTGACCCGGATATGGGTAGATCGTTCAGTGCGGCAACGGCCATGATCGATGCGGGAGCGGATATACTCGAGATCGCCGTCCCCTATTCTGACCCGGTTGCCGACGGCCCAGTGATTGAGCGGGCGCACCACCGTGCCCTGATGGCCGGGATCAGGCCCGTAGATGTCTTTCTCCTTCTCCGGAAGATCCGGGATTATGCACCCGATCTCCCCTTAATCCTCTTCACCTACTACAACATCGTCTACCGCCGTGGAGTCGACCGTTTCTTCTCTGAGGCAACGGCCGCCGGCGCAGACGGTGTCCTCATAGTCGATCTTCCCGTCGAGGAGTCAGAGGAGGTCGTGCCCTCTGCCCGGCGGCACGGGATCGAGAGGATTCCCCTCATCGCCCCGACGACCTCGCCGGAACGGCAGCGCGCCATACTCCAGGAGGCATCGGGTTTTGCCTACCTGATCTCGCTTGAGGGTGTGACCGGCGAGCGCGACCACCTTCCATCCGGTCTCGCCGGGCTGGTCAGCGCTGTGCGGGAGAAGACCGATCTCCCGATTGCCGTCGGGTTCGGTGTCTCGCGCCCTGAACACGTCCGGACGGTTCTGGATGCGGGGGCGGACGGTGTCATCGTGGGGAGTGCGCTCGTCCGGCTGATAGAGGAGCATATGGACGATGGGCCAGGGATGCGCGAGGCGCTCCGGACAGCAATAGTCTCCCTGCGAGACGGGTTTTCGTCCTCATCCCGAACCTGATATGCCCTGACGTGAAAGACTACATGGATGATGCGGTGTATAGGTCTCCTGGTAAACCCGGTTGCCGGGATGGGCGGGGCGGTTGGTCTCGCGGGGACGGACGGTCAGGTCGATGAAGCGTTCCGCAGGGGTGCAGTTCCGCGTGCTGCAGGCCGGGCAGTCCAGACCCTCTCCAATCTCCGTGGCGAGGAGATCCGGTGGTACACCTCTGCTGCGCCGATGGGCGAGGACGTCCTCGCGGCGGCGGGGATCGAGCGCTACACCGTTCTCTACCACCCCGGCACCCCGACCACTGCCGCCGATACACGGGCGGCGTGCCGGGTGTTTCTTGCGGCCGGGGTCGACCTCATCGTCTTCTGCGGCGGTGACGGGACGGCCAGGGACGTTCTGGATGCCGTTGGCCGGGAGGTTCCGATCCTTGGGATACCGGCCGGTGTGAAGATGTATTCGGCGGTATTTGCGGTCAACCCGGCGGCCGCGGCGGACCTGATCCGGCAGGCAGGGGAGATCCCGTGCCGGGACTCCGAGGTGATGGACGTCGATGAGGAGGCCTACCGTTCTGGTCGTCTCGCCGTCCGTCTATACGGCTACGCCCGCGTTCCTTTCATCCCGGAGCGGACACAGGGCGGGAAACAGGTTTTCGAGCAGCAGGACGAGGGGCGGGCAAAGGACGATATTGCGGCATTTATAAGCGAGGTGATGCTCCCCGAGACGCTCTACATCATCGGCGCGGGGAGCACGACGGCGCGGATCATGGAGCGGCTTGGCCTCTCACCTACGCTGCTCGGTGTCGACGCCGTCAGGAACGGGGAGGTAGTCGCCCGCGACGCCGACGAAAGAACGCTCCTTTCCCTCCTCGACGAATACCCGCGGGCTAAGGTCATCCTCAGCCCCATCGGTGCCCAGGGGTTCGTCCTCGGTCGGGGAAACCAGCAGATCAGCCCGGCCGTCCTCCGGAAAGTCGGGTTATCCAACCTGATCGTGGTGGCCACACCGGGAAAACTTGCCGCCACCCCTCTTCTATACGTTGATTCTGGGGATCTGGCGCTCGATCGTGAGATCGGGGACTCTCTTCTGGTCATCTCCGGTTACCGGATAGCGCAGCGGAAACGGGTTGTCCACCCCGCGTGAGGTGGGGGTCGTTTTTAGACAGGGATGATCTGTTCCAGGGAACCGATTTGTAGACGACAGCTGACCTTTCGTGTGAGGCTACTGCGTCTCGAAGCAGCCGTCTCGCTCAATATTGAGTCCCCTCTCAGTTCTGGTTAGAAGGGATGTTTGCGCAAGATCAGTGAGACGGAGAAATGGATGCTGCCTTCATAATCTCGCCGGGGAGCAACCCCTCTAGAAGTCTTTACTCCGCGCAATTTGCTCAAATCCGAAATACTGTGGGAACAAGCTGGATTCATCCTCCTCTATAACAATCTTTATAGTTAGGTATATACAAACTAACTAAACATCTGATATGTCAGCAGGAACGGACAGTCTGTTTGAGGTGCTTGAACGCCTCTTCGCCATCAGGGATGAATGTTCCTGCGAGATCCTCTCCGAGTGCGGCCTGGGCGATGTGACGGCGAAACAGATTGCTTACCTGAAAGCCATCGACGGGCACGGTGATGTGACTTTCAGCAGGCTTGCTGAGATCACCAGAAATTCAAAGCCCACCGTCTCGGAGATGGTCGACAGGTTCGTCAGGATGGAGTGCGTATACCGGCAGAGGTCACCCGAAGACGGAAGAGTGACCTACATCCGTCTGACCGAGAAGGGGCGGATGCTGGCGAACGCCGACCGTAACGCGCTGTGTAGGTTGGTCGAGAGGATGATGCAGACGCTCGATGAGAACGAGGTGGACCTCCTGGTGGAGATCCTCAGCAAGGTTGGGTAATCTCCAGTCGCCCTCCATGTAAAGTAATTCAGAACCAGATCATCAGGAAAAAATAATCATGTACTCACAGGAAACCAGCAAAGAGCACATTGTCATACCGCTCCCGGATATCGTGGTCTACCCGGAGACTCGGACGAAGGTCCTGGTAGGGAAAACCATTGGGGAGGCTCTTATCAGTGCAGTAAAGAGATATGGGTCGGCATCTGCGGTCGGGCTGACCGCAAAGAGCGACACGGAGGTAGGGAAAAACCCGGCCGATCTGCTCTACACGATCGGGACACTCCTGTCCATCGTGCGCGTGCAGCCTGCAGACGAGGGTTACATCGTCTTTGCGCACGCAACATCCCGTGTGCGGGCCGTGACACTCTCGGAGATCGATGGAGTGTATTACGCTTCCTGCGAGCAGCTCCCGGACATAGATGACCTGGATGTGACAGGCCGAGAAGAGATGCTTCGCGATGTCAGGGCGGCCATCCGCGAGATCAGCAGCAACTTCCAGGGCTCCGAGCAGTTCACCCGCCCCGTTGACAGCATGGAGTCTGTCGACCAGATCATGGCTTTCGTCATGCCCTTTATGCCGATGGACGTTGCGACCAAGCAGTCGCTGCTTGAGACCGTGTCCGTAAGAGAGCGCTACACCGCGTTCCTCCGTTTACTGGTGGACTTTAGCGAGCGGCTTAACCTCCGGATCGAGGTTACAAGGAAGGCTTCCGAGAATGTTGGTAAGGCGAATCGAGAGGCTTTGCTCCGGGAGCAGCTCCGCGTGATCCAGGAAGAACTCAACGAAGGCGAGGGCTCCTCCGGCGATGGGGACTATCGGGAGCGGATCGAGCGCTCGACGATGCCAGATGAGGTGCGGAAGAAGGCACTTGCCGAACTAAAAAAACTGGAGATGGGGGGGAGCCAGCACCATGAGAGCCAGGGGATAAGGAACTACCTTGACCTCCTGCTCGACCTGCCCTGGACTGTTGAGGAGAGAAAGGAGATCGATATCGAGGAGGCTCGCCGCGTCCTGGACAGCAACCACAACGGCCTCGAGAAGGTCAAAGAGCGGATAATCCAGCACCTGGCGGTAATGAAACTCAAAAAGGAGAAACAGGGCTCTATCCTCCTTTTGGTGGGCCCGCCAGGCACGGGCAAGACAAGCCTCGGGCGGAGCATTGCGGACGCGCTGGGCCGGAAGTATGTCAGGATCAGTCTAGGTGGTATAAGGGACGAGGCTGAGATCAGGGGTCACCGGCGGACGTATGTCGGGGCGCTGCCAGGCCGGATCATCCAGGGGATGAAACGGGCCGGGACGAAAAACCCGGTTTTTGTCCTCGACGAGGTCGACAAGGTCAGTTCTTCGTACATGGGAGACCCGGCAAGCGCCCTTCTGGAGGTTCTCGACCCCGAACAGAACAACACGTTCTCAGACCACTACCTGGAGGTTCCTTACGACCTCTCGGATGTCTTCTTCATCGCGACGGCGAACACGCTCTCTACCATCCCGGCACCGCTCCTCGACCGGATGGAGGTGATCGAGATCTCGGGCTACACGAAGAACGAGAAGGTTGCGATTGCGAAGGACCATCTGCTGCCGGAGACGCAGGAGGAGCATGGTCTGGATGAGGACAAACTCCAGATCGATGACGGTGCCATCGAGGCGATCATCGACCGCTACACACGGGAAGCGGGTGTGCGGGGTCTGAAGAAACAGCTGGCCAGGATTGCGCGGTTTGTATCCGCGAAGGTAGTCTCCGGGACGGTCGACCTGCCGATCGTCGTGACACCTGAGAAGTTGCCTGAGATCCTGGGAAGAGAGATCGTCCGACAGGATGCGGCAAGGAAGGAGAACCCGCCTGGCGTTGTGACAGGGCTGGCCTGGACGCCGGTCGGCGGAGAGATCCTCTTCATCGAGGGGACGTTCATGCCCGGAAAGGGGAAATTGACGCTTACCGGCCAGTTAGGGGATGTGATGAAGGAGTCTGCCCAGATCTCGCTCAGCCTGATCCGCTCCAGGCTGGCTGGCATGCCAAGCCGGTTTGACTTCTTCGCAAGCGATATCCACATCCACGTGCCGTCGGGGGCAACCCCGAAGGACGGGCCATCGGCCGGGGTGACCATCTTTACGGCGCTTGCATCCCTCGTGACCGGCAGGGCGGTCGACCCGACGGTCGCGATGACCGGCGAGGTTACACTCTCCGGTGCAGTGTTGCCGGTGGGCGGGATCAAGGAGAAGGTGCTTGCGGCGCACCGGGCCGGGATCAGGACAGTCATCCTGCCGCGGGAGAACGAGCGTGATCTTGAGGATGTACCCGAGGAGGTGCGCAGCGATCTGACGTTTGTGGTCGTGGATACCATCGAAGACGTCCTGCGTGAGGCGCTCGGGATCGATCTCCCTCCAGGACAGGTTGTTACGTATCCGGAGAAGCGTTGCGTGCCTGCGCACGATCTCTGACCGTCTTTTGTGACCCGGGAGGACCGATGCAGGCCGTCGGTCCCCGATCCCTCCTCCGGATACGATCCCGTAAGGAATGGGTAACACCATCTATAGGCCTATGCGGCTGTGACTACAGCAAAATAGAATCCTCCTTCGCAAGGTGACGGAGGGGAGGGGACATATGGTGCGCCATCAGCCTCTCCGGGTGATCATCCGTGATAGCCCCCTCCGCATTTCACCATTCAGCCACCTTCTGAATCTTCGTCTTTTTGTTAACGCCGGCTGAAACGGTCGCCCCTGCCAGAAGTACACTCACAGCAACGATCTTTTGGACAGACACGCGTGAATATCGGTGCAGTTTCCGTAAAGAGACCGATTCTTTGGCCAATTTGAAGAGGTCTTCGATAAGAGATCGGATACCCATAAAATCTTCCCAGCGTTCAAGAGTTCGTAGCAGGGTTCTGACAAGTCGGTCGTAGACCATCTGAGTCTTCCGGTAATCATGCTGTGAGAAGATCCGGAGTGGGTAGTTCATCCTTCGAAGCATCTTTTTGGGCTCGAACCCCTTTTTGGGAAAGATAATTGGAATAACCTTGAAATCCAGTACACACACCGCATAATTGTTGTATGAGTAGTAGCCCTTGTCACAGACGATCCTGTCTGCTGTCAGAAGGAGTCGACGGCGGCTGAGTTCATCAAGCACCTCAGCGAGAAGACGGGCATCGCCCGGCGAACCCCGGTGCAGGAAAAAGGCTACCGGGATCAGGGTTGGATACTCAACAACCAGCGTCAGTTTGTAGCCCAGGTAGTAACCGTTAGTTGTCGAATAGCCCCAGGCGTAATCCTTCTCGACCAGGTCTGATCTGGTGTAGCGTTTCTTGAAGATGTTGAGGTCAAGAGTGATTGCCGTGCTGTCGATGAGGTATGTCCGGTTCTTGTGCCAGCGTGGGTTCATGCACTCCGTCCGCAACAATGCGTTTATCAGCCCGACAAACTGGTCTTCGTTGATACTGCTGATAAACCGATAGACCGTGTCAGCTGAAGGAATATGGACGATGTTTGCAAACCGACGTAGTTCCGCCCGGTTCCGAAGTTCGTCCACCATGTAGGTGATATCCACGGAGAAGAAGAGTGCCATGAGCATCAGTCTTAGTATGGAACCTGTATTCGCTACCGGCGTTAGTCCGGCTTTTGCCATCTCTTGCCTGGCCCGGCGGGAGGTTGTCACCGAAAGAACACGTTCGAGTAGTAACCACTTTTTGTCTTCAGAATCTATTATGAGTGGAGACTTCATTCTCCTATCACTAAAAGAAGGGTTCTCCTTCTCGTACGATCAATTTTACGGTTTTAATCTACCGGAATCAGGGATCGGGCTTAATAGTGAGTGTACTTTTGCGAGGGGAGCGATCTTTGCCCCTCAGAGTGCGAATCCAACGGTAAAATAAGGCTGGAGATCCAGATGGTTTTGGAGGGGGCTAAATCATTTTCTTCGGCAGGTTCTCCCACAAGGCCCGCCGTTTGTATTCGCCGCTGTGCTCCTGAATGAACTCTTAAACCATCCGGATCGTGTCGAGCTGGGGGCTGTGTTTGCTCTGGTTACCTGCTGGCATGAATGACCATTAGTTGTACAAATGTAACTATAAGTTCCGGGCACTTGGAAGTCCTGCTCGCGGGGTTGCTGCAAAGGATACCGGCATGTTCCCGGACGATCCCCCGATTGCCCGGGGTGCCCCCAACTTCGGCCGGGGGAGCAGCCACGAACTTGCTGCCTACACAGAGGAGCGCTACATGCAGGAGTTTGGGTACACCGGCGGGAACACCAGGCCTCTGTCGCAAAGGTCGGCGAGTTCGCACAGGGGTTTGAGGAGGGAAGACCCGGTCTCCCGATCCAGGTCATGAGTTTTCTGCGCGGATGGGCGGAGAACCATATCAAGGGATCGGATAAGAGTTACACCAAATGCTTCCACGAGCACGCTCTCTCCTAGAGCAGCACCGTTGTTATCAGCGGGATCGTGACAAGTGACCCGATCGTCGAGACGAAGACGATCTGTGACGCCAGACGAGCGTTGGCACCGTACTGCTCCGCGAAGATGACGGTGTTCACGGCGGCGGGCATAGCGGCCATTGTGATCATGACGCCGCTCACGAGCGGGTCGGCAAAGACCGGCGAGAAGAGGTAGCCGTAGGCCACCGGGACGACGAGGAGGAGGACAACGCTCGCTGCCCAGATCCGCCAGTCGCCGACAATCTCCCGCGCTGGCAACGTCGCAAGCATCGCTCCTACGATTATCATCGCAAGCGGCGTGGTCACCCCGCCGAGGAGGTCGATCGCGTCGATGAACGGCCCTGGTATCTCTACCGAGCTGAGGAAGAGGAGGAACCCGATCACGGAGGCCGCGATCCCGGGGTTCACAAGCAGTCTCGGGTCAAATCCACCCTCCCGCTCGCCGGTGAGCATCGCTATCCCGACCGAGAAGACCAGGATGTTGAAGACGAGGTTGAAGATCGCGACGTAAAAGAGGGAGTCAGCGCCAAAAAGCATCCGGGCAACGGGGAAACCCATGAACCCGACGTTTCCGAAGACGATCGCGAACTGGAAGACTCCTCTCTCGGAGGAGGTCATCGGCATCGCCCTCGTAACGACCCAGGCGACAACGAACGAGAAGGCGAAGAAGATCCCGGTCGCGAGGAAAAGGGTCTCGGCACCTGCGAGTCGTGCAGGAGTGAAGGGCACCTGCATCGAGGCGATGATCAGCGCCGGGAGTGTGATGTTGACGAGGAGACTGGAGAACCCCCGCGTGGCCCGCGTGTCGAGTATCTTTGTTGAGACGGCAACGTAGCCAGCGGCAATCAGCAACACCAGGATGAAGATCTGGTCGGCGACTACCAGGAAATCAGTGACCATACCGTTCATAAATGGAGGCGCTCCCTCCTGATCCAGCAGTATGGGTTCTGATGACTCTTTACGGTTCTGCCGCAGGAGAGGTATTATCAATCTCGCCGTATGCCCGAAAAACCGTTCTACCTCGCAGTCTCGGCGCTCATCCGGGACGGCGCAGGGAGGGTTCTCCTCTTGAAACGAGCCGCCGCCGACCCCATCAACCCGGGAAAGTGGGCCCTCCCCGGGGAACGCTCGATCCCGGCGAGACCTTTGACCGTGCCCTCCGGCGGGAGGCCAGAGAAGGGACGGGGATGCTGGTCACCCACCGGCACGTCGCCGGTGCCGGGGAACTCGACCTCCCGATGAAGAGGGTCGTCTACCTGGTCATGGCCTGCGATGCCGACGGGACCGAGGTCAGCCTCAGCCCTGAGCACGAGGCCTACGCCTGGGTCGTGCCCGGGGAGGCGGCGGCAATGGATCTTGCGGAGCCGTTCCAGGGGTTGTTTGGGGGCGGGGGTGAGCAGGGGGAAACCCGGCAGTTACCCCCGGCATGGGAAGCTATCCCTCCGGCACCGCACCGCAAGGTACCAGAGCGCGATCGTCACGCCAAGGAGCGCCTCGCCCGC
>Ga0116194_1001155_pt1 | contig 17337 bp, 15 predicted proteins | sample AD_SCU001_MetaG_FD_89887 | JGI IMG/M metagenome (GOLD analysis project Ga0116194, IMG submission 89887) | Active sludge microbial communities of municipal wastewater-treating anaerobic digesters from China - AD_SCU001_MetaG | ecosystem: Engineered > Bioreactor > Anaerobic > Digestate | place...
ATAGCGGTCATACTCGGCATCTTCAAGATAGACGTGAGGCCTGTTATAAACAAGAGACCACGCGGAACGGTTCTGCCGGATATCAAGGAGGGGCTTGCATATCTCGTGAAGAGCCCAATACTGACCACCACGACACTGATGCTGGCGATAGTGAGCACCTTCGGGATGAATTACAGCGTGCTCATACCGGTCTTCGCGCGCAACCAGCTCGGGCTGGACTCTCAGGGGTACGGCTGGCTCATGGCCTCACTCGGAGTGGGCTCGCTGATCGGTGCGCTTATAATCGCCGGAAAGAGCGCGAAAGGCCCCAGCCGCGCGCGACTCTTCGTGGTCCCCTTCATCACCTCGGCGCTCTTTCTGCTGATCGGCTTCAACAGGTCGTATCTCCTCTCCGCCTTCCTTATATGCCTGATGGGCCTGGCCAATATCTTCTTCACAACTTCTGCCAACAGCCTGATGCAAATAAACTCCAGCAACGAACTGAGAGGCAGAGTCATGAGCGTCTATTCGCTCGTCTTCGCCGGCTCGACGCCGCTGGGTAATCTCTTCGTAGGAACGGTCTCCGACAGGTACGGAGGGGCGAGCGCCTTCGTCTGGTCGGGCGCGATCACCTTCACGCTTGTCTCCACGGTAGTTATCGTACACAGCCTCAGAAAAAGGATCAAACGCTTGAGTGCGAGCGGGCAGGTTTGAGTCATTTTCTCCTGAATCTGTAGTATAATTCTTTTATTGTATTCCGGGGTGATAAAATGCCAAAGATTCCCTATGCCCGGATTTCCAGGTTCTGGGGGTTCAAAGACAAGATCAAGCTCGTTTCCGGGCTCAATGGTCGTGCATATATAGTTAGTTCGGGCCGGTCTCTTTACGTCCTCAAGAGGCGGCCGATCGATGTTGCGGGTTTTGCCGTGCAACAGGTTTTTCTCTCCTCTCTGTTTCAAAATGGGATAAACGTCTCGCTCCCGCTCGAGAATCCCGACGGGCTTTTCGAGGTCAAGATCGGAAAGTTCGTTTACTCTCTCTTCACGTACATAGAGGGAAACAAGGCAGATCTGGATATATCCTGCGCCACTCCGGAAATGGCCCGCGAGATCGGCCTCTTCACCGGACGGCTGCACTCGGCGCTCTCCAGACTGAACGACATCACCATCCAGAGAAGGAATCTCTTCACGACGTTATCGAGCTCGCTGCGTTTTCTCTCCTGCCAGGGAGACCGTCTGTCGTATTTAGACCGCGAGAGGATCGAAGAGTTTTTCGGCGAGTTCTTCTCGCTCTACTACAGGCTTCCGGTTCAGGCGATACACGGGGATTACCACCCGGGCAATATAATCGTCAATTCCGGAAGGGTTTCCGGGGTCATAGACTTCGAATACTCCTGCAGGGAAGTCAAGGTTTTAGATCTCTCCTATCTCATATCCAGCGTGTTGACCGAGTTCAAGAGAATGGGCTCTCCCTCGCTGGCGCTCTACCTGATCCCTCACCTTCTGGAGGGGTACTGCCTAAAGAACACGTTGACGATTGAAGAAAGGGAGAGCATCGTGTATCTTCTGGGGGCCGTTCTCCTGAACCAGGTTCATTTCTTTCTCGCCCGCGGCTGTACCGAGGAGGCCGCCTTCGCAGAATCGATTCTGGAATGGGTCGTGGACAACAGGGAGAGAATAAACGACAAGGCTGGCCTGACTTACACTCATTCCACTTCCAGATGAGGCGACTCAGCCGATTCTGAAGACTCCGCCGTGACTCCTGACAACTTTACCGTCTTTTTTTCGCATCTCTGAGGCTCCTTCTGATTTTCCTCCAGATCCTTTCATTTCGCAGACTCTCCAGTTCCCTCTCGATTTCGATCTCCCCGGTCTTGAGATCCTCTATAGTCGGATAGTGGTTGTGTATCATCTACGATCCCTCCCTTCGCTATGAATATATCACCGCCCAGGAACGGCTGTCTTTCCACCGGCAAAGGATTGGAACGATCCATTTCCTCTGCCAGCCTATTCAGCATCAATTGCTGAAAGTCTCTTTGTATAAGCATTTAATAGACAAGAGATAAGTGGTACGCTCTGCTGGCCTGTCAGTGGTATGGTAGAGCGGACCGCAAAAGTTATAATCGTTTCGTAGGGGGTGAGGCCGGTGATAGGTCTGAAAGTATCGATCGAGAGAAATACGAACGTACCTCTTTTCAAACAGCTCACCGAGCAGTTGAGGGCTGCGATTTTAAGGCGGGACATACCGGAAGGAACGAGACTGCCCTCCGAGCGCGAGATGGCCAGACTCCTTAAACTCAACAGGAGCGTGGTGATCAAAGCCTACAACGAGCTGAAGCTGGACGCTCTCCTCGATTCGAAGTCCGGCAGCGGCACTTATGTGGCCGCGGTGACACCGCTCAAGAAAGAGTTCGGCATGATATCCTGGAGCGATCAGCTCAGCACCTGGGCCACATCTTCCTCGGGCGAGGCCCGCTGGTCATCGCTCGCAAAGGGTCGGCCGGCCGACTGCATCAGGCTCGACACGGGAGTTCCCGAGGTGCGGACCGACCAGATGACTCTTCTGAAAAAGATACTGGAAGGTCTAACACAGGAAGAACTGGACGAATCGCTCCAGTACCCCTCGCTGAGGGGCAACCCCGAGCTCCTCAAGTATCTCTCCATAAGGCTGAACGGCTCGGGTATGAAAGTCTCCGCGAAAAACCTTCTCGTAACGATCGGAACCGAGGAGGCGATCTACCTGTTGTTTTCCGCTCTGGCCAGACCGGGAGAGGCCGTCATAATCGAGAACCCCACATATTTGAACGTTATAAAAATCTCCAGGATGTTCCAGCACCGGGTCCTGCCTGTAAACAGGTTCAGTGAGGGCTTCGACATGGCCACGCTGGAAAACACTCTCCAGAGGGGCTCGGTGAAGTACATATACACCATGAGCTGCTCCCACAACCCTACCGGGGCGAACATGCCCGAACGGAAAAAGGAATCGCTCGTCAGGCTTGCCGAAAAGTATTCCGTGCCTGTAATCGACGATACGGTCTTTTCGGAAATCCAGTACCAGAGCCCTATGCCCAGAACCTTGAAATACTACGACACTCACAACTGCGTTATCGAGATCGGCGGTATTTCAAAGTCATACGCGCCGGGTTTGAGGATCGGCTGGATCGTGGCCGACGAGGCGCTCATAGAAAAGCTGATCGAGCCGATGAGAATGATCTCGCTGGGTGTGCCGAACCTGAGCCAGCTGGTGGCCGCGAAGCTCCTCTCCTCGGGTGAGTACGACGCTTACCTGGAGCGCTACATCAAACTATCGCTCAGGAAATGCGAAAAGACCCGGATGGCCTGCTACCGGTACCTGCCGCAGTACGTGAAGGTGAACGAAGCGCAGGGCGGGAACTTCTTCTGGCTGGAGCTCCCCGATTCCATGGATTGCTGGAAAGTCGCCGAAGAATCCCTGAAAGAGGGCGTCGCAGTCTCGCCGGGCAGCCTCTTCACTTTCGATTCCTCCGGAAAGAACTACTTGAGACTGAACCCTCTCGGGGTACCGGAAGAAGAAATCGAAAAAGGTATAGAAAGACTCTCGAAGGCCATCGCGACGGTAGCGTCTCACTACAGGAAGGAGGAGCAGAGCCTCTCGGTTATAGTGTAGCAGCCTCCGGGCCTGCAAGAATGAGATAGGCGCAGTAGAGAAGATAAGAGGAGTGTTCCGTCTTCAGTCTTATCACATCGCGGTCGTAGTTGAACTCGTTCAAACGCTTCAGATAAGTGGAGAAGCCCCTGGCGTTTTCCAGCCGATAGCTCCTCTCTCCGACCTTAAGCTCGAGGCCGTCGATCGAAACCTCGCCTCTGACTTTCACTATAACCTCCGTGAGAGTGTTCAAAATCACGGCCTCTCCCGGGCCGACCTTGAGGGAACCCTCTCTCGAGAGATATGCCGCCAGAAGCTCTCTCTGGACCTTCAAAACCTCAGGCACGCTCTTTCCTGAGATATAGCCATACTCATCGACTATCAGAGCGGCACCGCATTCAGCGCAGACGGCCTCGTCGCCTCTGGCGGCGATTGTGCGAAAGCCCCCGCATTTCTCGCAGAACCATACGATCCTCTCTATGCCGGAGGCCCTTTTCCGCCCTTTGAAAAGTATCCTCTTCTCTCTCTGCCATTCCCAGTCGGAGGAACGCGAAAGAAAATCCAGCGCCTCGCTTCCGCGAAAGACCTCGAAAACGATCTCGATCCTTCCCCAGCGGTGGTGATCGGCCCACCTCGGCCTGGTAAGATAACCCCCGTTCATCCTCGCCGCCACCACGGGAACATCGACCCTGTCGAGAAACTTCTCAGTGCCGGGTGGCACCTCGCCGAACTCGCCGTCCCAGGTTACAGAGCCCTCGGGCATCAGACCGATTATGCCTCCGTCCTTCAACACCCTGAGGATCTTTCTCATCGCGGCGACATCCGGGACTCCCTTCCTCTTTTCGATCGCGCCCGCCGCCTTCAAAATAGAGGCTGCCAGGGGAAGCTTGAAATTGCCGGCCGCGACGGCCCACACGATGGGATACTTCACAAAAGCCTCTATCAGAGCGGCATCTATGAAATAAGCGTGGTTTCCGACCAGAAGGAAGGGCGGATCGGGAAGCTTTTCGGCGTTCACCGCGTGAAGATTGTAGCGTTTCATGAAGGGGCGCCTCAGAATAGGCCGCAAAGCTCGCCAGATAAACCTGTCGCCCGGCATTCTCTCTCTCCGCAAATCCGTCACTTCCCCAAGAGTATAAATATAGTAGATTATACCAGTGGCAAAAGGACTGAAAGCTAATCGAACTGTAGACCGCATGTATAATGTTAACTAATCGGAGTAACGGTACCTGAATGAGTCGGCACAAAAAAGACGATCCGGTCGACTATGCAATGCACTGGAATTGAGCTTCGAATGGGGGTAAGCTTATGAGAGACGATCAACGGAATGAGGTGTCAAAGCAATTGAAAGCGGGAAAAGACAACTTATCCCCCGGAGTGGAAATTAGAAAGAAGAGCCCATCGAAACCAAAAGGCGAGACTTTCAATCTATTTGATTACAATATAGAGGCGCCCCCGGAAAGCGAAAGCAAGATCAGTAATTCACAACTTCGGGAACAAATGAATGCGAGATATATATACCCGAATACCGAACAGGCTCTCGATGAGCTCGCCAATTTAGTAGATTCCACAGTGTTAGCGATAGACACCGAGACGACGGGATTGGATCCCATAACCGACCGCGTAAGACTTGTGCAGCTTGGCGTTCCCGGAAAGCCCGTTCTCCTCCTTGATATGGATACGATAACGTCTGTCTCCGGCCCTTTAAATGAATTACTGGGCAGTGAAAAGACTCTGAAGCTCTTCCACAACGCCAAGTTCGATATCGAGTTCCTTAAAATCGCCGGAATAGACGTGAAGGGACCTCTATTCGACACTATGCTTGCCGAGTTGCTCCTGACCTCCGGGCTTGCCGGCACATCCGCCAAACTGTCTGACATGTCGAAGAAGTACTTGAACGTGGAGCTGCCCAAGGAACAACAGCTGAGCGACTGGACCGGAACACTGACACAGGAACAGCTCGAGTACGCCGCCAGGGATGTTGCAGTACTGCTGGAGCTCTACACACCGTTATCGATAGCGATAGAGGAATCAGGACTGTCCAGAGTGGCGGAGCTCGAATTTGAAGCACTTCCGGCAGTGGTCGCCCTTGAACTGAACGGGATTTTTCTCGACACTCGCAGACTGGAAAAATTGACCGCAGTTCTTCAGAGTGAACTTGAAGAATCGGTTATGGAATGCAGAGAGCTTCTCGATGCCGGTATCAATCTCGACAGCCCCAAACAATTGCTGAGAGCATTGAGCGCTAAAGGTATAAGAGTCGATAACACCAGCGCCTCTACACTCGAGAAGCTGAGAAACAGGCATCCCGAAGTGGCTGCGATATTGCGCTATCGCAGGGCCGCAAAGGCCATCTCGACTTTCTCGAATAAATTGACAGACCACATTCACCCTGTCAGCGGAAGAATCCATCCATCCTACTGGCAAATCGGAGCCTCTACGGGTCGTTTTTCCTGCTCGAACCCGAACCTTCAACAGATTCCCAAAGAGGCCAGATTTCGCGATTGCTTCGTACCGGCGCCGGGAAACAAGTTCGTTATCGCGGACTATTCACAGATCGAATTGAGGGTGGCGGCAGCTATAAGTCGAGACCCTGTAATGATCAAGGCTTACAAAAACAACGAGGATCTCCACCGGGAAACCGCGGCCGTGCTCATCGGAAAGAAACCCTCGGAAATAACGAAAGAGGAGCGCCAGCTAGCAAAAGCCGTGAATTTCGGCCTGCTTTTTGCAATGGGAGCGAGGGGACTTTCGAATTACGCTGAAAGCGGTTATGGTGTGAAAATGAGCGTGAAAGAAGCACAGGAGTTCATTGAGCGATTCTTCAACCACTACACCGGATTGAAATATCTGAAACGAAGAGTAGGTTTGAGTTCACAACACGAAGTCAGAACTCTCAGCGGCAGAAGATATTTATTATCGGAAGACACCGGTCTTTCTGTGAAATTGAATATTCCTGTGCAAGGCACGGCGGCAGATTTGCTGAAAATAGCCCTCGGCAGACTCCCTCGAGCTCTTGAAGACACGGGGGCCATGATAGTGGCGATCGTTCATGACGAGATCATTCTGGAAGTTCCCGAAAGTGCCGCTGAAAAAGCGAAGAGGATACTGGTGGAAGTTATGGAAGGCGCCGGTGATGGTCTCATGGACGTGCCTCTCGTGGCAGAAGCAACCATAGCAGACAGCTGGGCCGGAAAAGCTTAACTGACTTTGACAGCAAAAGAGAATCGGTGGTATAGAAAGCGCATAACATTTAGGACTAACAGATCCATTTGGAAAGAGCCGTCCTTCGGAAGAGAGAGAGGAGGAGAGAGAAGAGAGAGGAGAGACTGAAGAGAGAGGATCCCGTATAGCATTACGGGATGACACGGGATGACAGGCTTCCTCCCTTCCCGTCATGCCGGACCTCGATCCGGCATCCCGCTCTTACCCACAACACACCACGCACAACCAACAACGTTTCTTAAGAGAATTCTCGTCTTCTCGTGAGCGAAGCGAACTCTTGACGCTCTTTCTCTCGTGTTTTTACGAACAACCAACAACCATTCTTATTAGGAACTTTCGGGATGACAATTTCACAGGTGCGTGCGAATGCATGTCAACGGCTATGGATATAGGTTTCAAATTCTCCCTTCCTTACTCTAATTCGAAGCGCATAAATTGAGAAGAAGAGTTTAGATCACTATACGAATTGATAAATTAACCTAACTAATAGTAAAATAGGAGAGCCAGCGTTCTTAAAAACCTTTTTAGTGAAGTCTTCTTTGGTAGTCTCTGCTGAAAGGGAAAGGGTGAACGGCATGCTAACGTTGATTACTTCACTATTATTTTTTGCCGTGGGTACGGTTGTGCTGACCAGCGGGATATTTACGTTACAAAGCAATCATAAGACTCCGGCCAACAGAGCCTTTTTTGCCCTTACGGCCGCGATTGCAATCTGGTCATCTGGCATGGCGATGTCAACCACTGCCAATGACGCTGCGACATGCGAAATCTTTCGGCGTATTTCGGCGGTCGGTTGGAGCACAGTTTACGCGATATTACTCCACTTCATATTGATCATAACGGGTAGAGCCCCTTCGCTCAGAAAGTGGTGGTTCTACTTATGTCTGTATTTGCCAGCCTTCTTTTCCGTTTTCGCTTTCGCTGTTCCCAATCCGATGAACCCTTTCCCATATAATCTTCACCAAACCGCGTTTGGCTGGACCAATACTTCACAACACAATATCTGGGACTGGATGTTCTATGCCTATTACATAGGTTATGCGCTCATAGGGTTACTGCTTTTGTATAGATGGGGCGCAAAATCAGCAGCTCCTGTAACAAAAAAGAACTCCCGCATTGTGAGAGTATCAATCATCGCGGCTCTTTTTCTAGGAACGATTACCGATGTCGTTTTGAGCAGCGTATTTTCTGAGTTGCCTCAGATGGCCCCGGCTATTATGCTGATCCCCATCATCTCCATATATCATGTTCTGCAAAAAGACAGCTTTGGTATAACGAAAGGTATAGACAAAAAAAACGAGCTACATGATTCTATTCGTAAGTGTTCTTGCATACATAATCCTTTCTGCACTGCAAGTGTTGCTTCCAGAGAAAAGCTTTGCCATAGCGTCTGTCGTACTCGACAAATCGGAAATCAGAGGAATCTTTGTTCAAATACAGATGTTCATTTCGATATACCTGGTATTGAAAGGAAACAGGCCGGGGTATATCGCGTCTTTGATAATTAACTCCATCAGTCTCGTAACTGCAATTGGATTCCTGATTCGCAACAAGTCGACCTCATCTTTACCAGGAATCATCTCTTATACCGGAGTCCTTGTGATCATTTCTTTGATAAGAGCTTATAAGGAGAAAAATGATGACTATATCAAGAGAATTAATACCCAGACGGTCCGAGAGAAATTCTATTCCAGTGTATTTAAACAAGCCCCGGTTGGGATAGCTATTATAAGCGGGACTGAATTCACGAGAAATGAAGAATTCGATGACTTGAATATTAACCCGGCGTACGAACGAATTCTCTGTCGAACGAGAGAAGAGCTGCAAAACACCGATTGGACGACGATAACGCATCCGGACGATCTTGCTACCGATCTGGCATACTTCGATCAGTTCAAGAAAGGCAAGATAGATTATTACCCGCGGGAAAAGCGCTATATCAAGCCGGACGGCTCCGTTGTTTGGGTCGATATGCTTATATCTCGTTTTGCCAGTTCAAATGAAAAGCCCGGTGACCACGTTTGCATCATTACGGATATTACAAATCGAAAGAACATCGAGGCAACCTTAAAATACAACAGTGAACACATGCTGCTGACAGGACTTTATAACCGTGGAATACTGGAAAAAACACTGGAAAGCGACGCACTCATACCCTCGTCATACAAGCGCGCTTTGGTGAGTATCAATCTCTCTGCCATGCATGTCTTGAGTCTTCGTTATGGGAATAATTACAACCAGACTCTGCTCAGGAATATCGCTGATTCTCTAAAGGCTTATAGTAATGATAAACGTGTGTTATTCAATACGTACGAGGATCGATTCGTTTTTTATGTGAAAGATTATGAAGATGAAAAAGAACTGACTGCCTTCTCTGAAAGACTATTATATACATTGTCTTCTTATCTGTATATCCACGGAATAGCTGTGGGCATAGGGATACTTCAGATAGATAAATCGACTGCGCACGACACTGACGAGCTGTTGACAAAACTTGTGAATACAAGTGAAATAGCAGCAAAAAACAACGGCAGTGGTTCTAATATTTTGTTCCATAGTACTGAACTGGATATTCAGATTACACGTGAAAACGAGATCGGCCAGGAGATAAGAGAAATAGCCGAGGGAATAAAGATTGACAGACTCTATTTGCATTTTCAACCGATTCTTGATGTTGCTACAAATAAGGTCTGTAAATTCGAAGCTTTAGCCAGGTTTGACAGTGAAAAACATGGTTTTGTTCCCCCTTTGGAGTTCATTCCGGTGGCCGAAAAAACGAACATGCTTGCTCCGTTTGGAGAAAGAATCATTATCCTGGCTCTTCGTTTTCTGAAGAAACTGAAGGAAACTGGCCACGATACGATAGCTGTATCGATCAACATTTCGATAATTCAGATACTGGAAAATGGATTTGCCAGTAGGTTGCTGAACATGATCAACGATATGCACCTGAATCCAGAGAATGTTGAAATTGAACTTACTGAATCGGTATTCTCCATAGAGAGAGAAGAAATAAACACTGTTATTAACGAGCTTAAAGCCGCCGGGATCAAAGTACTGATCGATGATTTTGGGACAGGCTATTCCTCTTTTGCCCGTGTAAGTGAACTGGACATCGATTGCTTGAAGATTGATAAAAGCTTCATTGATAAATTGCTGGTATCGAAGACGGAAGAGGCGATCACCGGAGATATAATATCCATGGCTCATAAGCTGGGCCATTGTGTTGTTGCCGAAGGGGTTGAGTATGAGGAGCAGCTCAGTTACCTGCGGGAACACAACTGTGACATGATACAGGGATATCTGATAAGTAGACCACTTGATGAAGATTCAGCACTCAACCTCTTGAAAAACAACAAGAAGTAGATACAGGGACACCGCGATGCCACATCTGTTTTTGCAAGAGCTATTCTCTCTTTCCTTGCGGTTTATCGTGGCGACAAAAAGCATTTCCGGTAAACATTTCCATGCTGTAAAGTTGAATAGAGTTTCTTGCGAAACAAGGCGCGTCGGTTTCTACATATCGGCAGACATGCCGCAAGGTATCGTGTGAAAAAACCATCTGAATTGAGAGGGTTCATATGTTTTCTTTGTTGCTGGTTATCATTTATATCGCTTTTATAAACAGACACCAAGGAGTCTCCCACCTCTTAGGTGGTGAGTAGTTCAACCGGTGCTCTATCCCCGTCGTTCAACACTTCCAGTCGATTTTCGCAGGGTTTGGCTCGTTTTCAATCGACACTTCACGCAGCGCGTCAAGCATACGCTCGCATTCTTCGGCGACTAGCCGCTCCAGTTGTTCCCGGGGCGCGTCCGTTCCAAGCGCATCGTACGCAACCGCTAACGCTCCATATAGAGCCAGTCCGATACAGTGCCTCGCCGAGTGCACGGTCGATGCGCTCTGACCTATAGCTCTCGCGGCGGTTCGGGCAACGGGATTGTTTTCGGCTTCTCTGGCGGCCGCGTGGCACTGGAGGATTCTCCCTTTCGCCTCCGGCAACTTTATCCTTCCCGACAACCACTCCCGGGCGGCTTTCAATGCGTTTTGTGGACGCGGGTCGTCTGGATAATACTTACCCCAAAGGGGCAATAGAACTCGCCCGGAATAATCGACAGCCCAATTTGCAAGCGTCGATTTGCTCTGCGTTTCTATCAATTTCACGAGCGACTGTATATACGGCGCATCCCAATCGCTCAGCATTTTCCTCGCCTTTGGCATACTCAACCTCCGATAGGCTGTAATTAAACTTTTCACGGGCTCAGCGAACAGTTCCATCCACGTATTCGACTCGTGCCGGCACATCTTTGTTGGCGGTGGGTTGTACGCTGTAGATTGACAAAACTCGAGAAAAAGAGCATCAGCGAAAATAGGGACTGACGGGCTCCTTGCGTCAGTCCCATTTTTCGCGTCTCTCTTCTCTCTCTCCCTCTCTTCCTCTCTCTTCCTCTCTCTCCCTCTCTCCTCTTCCCGCTCTTTCGAAGAGGCGTGAAAAATAGAGTCTGTCCCCATTTTTTCCTCTTCCCGCTCTTTCGAAGAGGCGTGAAAAATAGAGTCTGTCCCCATTTTTTTGCCCATTTTTTTGAGCGTTGTGTAACCGTCTGCGCCCAATATTTAAGCTTATGTACCAATAATACGAAAAGTTCGCTTGTCATACTGTCTCTTGCTATAATAACCACTGGGATGATTCTTCAGGCAGGCGATTCGGCCGTCCTTCGATATCGGATTACAAACGGGGAAGTAATTCTGACTCTTTTTCTGATTCCGACCGGATTTGGCTTGTATAAAGCTGAATAGATTTTTTGTTATCGAAATTGATGGATGCTTTCTTTGCCATCGGCGTTTTTTCAAATGCTTCCCGAAAGCCAGTCTTTTTTAGATTCTTCCCGTCCGATCGATCGGCCTTCAAGCCGGAGAAAAAATGGTTGTTTGTGAATTTAGGCCCCGCATCGGGGTTATTCCATATTCAAGGAGGGGTTTCAATTGCGTAAGATCCTGTTAGTTCTGATAGTTGCTGCCGCAATCGTAAGCGTCGGTTGGGCATGCACGACTATCATAGTTACGAAAGGTGCTTCCGTTGATGGATCGGTTATGACCAGTCATTCATGCGACTGTGGAGCCTGTGACTTCAGGTATGTCTATGTTCCGGCCGCAGACTATGAACCGGGTGCACAGAGAGCCGTTTATCCGTTCCTGGAAGGATATCCCCGTTATGTGGGCAAAGATATGGGACCGACCTACGACGATCCCAACTATCCGCCGACAGAACCTCTCGGTTATATCGATCAGGTCGAGCACACATACGCTTACTACGATGGCGCTTACGGGATCATCAACGAGCACCAGCTCGCAATCGGTGAGTGTACCTGTTCGGCAAAGGTTTATGCGCAGCCAAAAGCTGGCGAGTGTATCTTCGACGTCTCCGCACTCTCGAAAGTGGCTCTCGAGAGGTGCACAACGGCCAGAGAGGCAATAGAACTCATGGGTGCGCTGGCTGTAGAGTACGGCTACTACGGCTGGGGTGAAACTCTCACTGTCGCAGATACAGAAGAGGCATGGGTTTTCGAGATCTGTGCGACGCCAGACCAGAAGAGCGCACTCTGGGCGGCCGTGAAAGTCCCCGACGGTGAGGTATTCGTCGAATCCAACATCTTCAGGATCAGGGAACTCGATCCCGACGATCCCGACACAATGTTCTCCCCGAACCTGATCGAAGTCGCGACGGCGGCCGGCTGGTACGATCCCAGCTCCGGTCCTATCGACTGGATGGCTACCGTCAGCACCGGAGAATATTCCTACCCCTACTACAGTCTCAGAAGAATCTGGAGAGTTCTCGACAGGGTTGCTCCGTCCCTGGAACTTTCCCCGTGGGTGGAAGACAGCTTCTCAAAGGATTATCCATTCTCTGTGGCTCCCGACAAGAAACTCTCGGTGGCCGATGTGATCGACCTATTCAGAGATTTCTACGAAGGCACAGAATTCGACCTGACACAGGGACTCGCCGCAGGACCTTTCGGCAACCCCAACCGCTATTCAGGCTCGAGCAGACTGATCAAGGGCAGCTGGGAAAGGGCTATCTCCATATTCAGATGCGATTACGTGTTCGTATCGCAGTCGAGAGGCTGGTTTCCCGATCCTATCGGTGGAGTGATATGGTGGGGACCGTCGGCGCCGCACGAATCGATAATCATCCCCATGTACTGCGGCATCACCGATATTCCGGATGCGTACGATACGGGAAGTCTTGAAAAGTTCGACTACAACGTTGCCAACTGGGCGTTGAACTTCATGGGCAACTGGGCCGAGTTGAAGTTCAGCTACATGTACCCGGAAATCAAGGCGCTCCAGAAGAAGATCGAAGGCAAGCTCTTCGCGGTGCAGCCGGCGATAGAGGCGGCTGCAGCACAGCTTTACGCGATAGATCCTGAACTCTGTAAGGAATTCCTGACGGATTACGTCGCCGGTGTATCGAACAGAGTAATGGCGGAAGTATGGGAGTTCAACGAATACCTGATAACCAAGTACCGCGACGGCTACATCAACATCCCCAACGTTGGCGCGTCGGCAGGCTATCCAGATGCATGGCTCAAGGAAGTCGGATACGCCGACGGTCACATCTTCGGAGATGACGGTTACAAAGCCAAGTAAATCTTCTCGCCTGCCCCGTCAAAAGGGCAGGCGATTCTTCTTAAATATAGACGACTCTACCGCAAATACGACAATCAAAAGAGATATTGCCGGGCTTTTCTACCGAAGAAGGCAACGGCAGATGGATCAATTTGGAGGCGGTTCCACGGTTCTCTAAGTGGATTTTCGCGAGAGTTCCGTAAAAACCGGCAGCGGATGGTTTCGATATAGATCTATTGGGCGAGTGAAGCCTGGATGATGTTTCTCTTCAGGCCGAGCAAGGGAAGCCTTCTGCCCGTGACCAGCACCTGGTATCTCTTGCCGATCTCTAGAGTCTTGAAGACCTTTGAAGCCGAGTAAATCCCATGGCTCTCCGAGTTTCTCACCGCGAAAACCTCGCCGCCCTCGGCCACAACGGTGAAATCGAACTTCCCTTCGCGCGAATTGTCTATCTTGTCTGTAACGGTGATGTAGGTCATGGTCACCGCGCTGTCTCCCCACGTGAAGACCAGGAAAAAGGCCATAGCCACCAGGAGCGTCCCGGCGACGACGATCAGCTCGCCGGATATAGCCTTGAATCTTCTCATTATTCCAACCTCGCTTTCCCATCGAGAAATATAACATACACAACCGGAAAAGACATGAATGAGATAACGTTGTATTATTTATCGTGAGGAGGCTCCATATGCAGACGGAGATGATAAGGCTCGACCCGGAGAATCCGGGGGTCGATGGCATAGAAAAAGCGGCCGGTCTCATAAAGGCCGGTGAACTCGTCGTCTTTCCGACCGAGACCGTGTACGGCCTGGGAGCCAGCGCGCTCGATCCCGGAGCGGTCGAGAAGATATACCGGGCCAAGGGAAGGCCCCAGGACAACCCGCTCATAGTCCATGTTTCTTCGCTGGAGATGGCAGGAGAATGCACCGTGCAGGACCTGGGGCGGTACTCTTCCATACTGGATGTGCTCTGGCCCGGTCCGGTGACCCTCATATTCAAAAAGAGCGAAGCGATCCCGGCATGTGTGACGGCGGGACTGGACAGCGTCGGACTGAGGTTTCCTTCCCATCCCGTAGCGTTGAGGCTCATCGAGGCGGCCGGGGTACCGATCGCCGCGCCCAGCGCCAATATATCCGGCAGGCCCAGTCCGACCTCCGAGGAACACGTCATAGAGGACATGAACGGCCGCGTGGGCGGGATAATACTCGCCGGAGACACGATCTTCGGCCTGGAATCTACGATAGTGGATCTCTCCAGAGAGAAGCCGACTCTGCTCCGGCCCGGCCCGGTGGATGCCGAAAGACTTGGCGAATTACTGCCCGGACTCGAGATCCCCGGTTTCGTCCGGGCCCGCGACGAGTACAGGGGCGAGGCGCTCTCGCCCGGTTTGAAATACCGCCACTACTCGCCGGAGATTCCACTGATTCTGATCGAAGGGAGTCCGGGCAACGTGGTCTCGAGGGCCGGAATCCTTGCCAGAAGGGATAAATCGGTCGTTCTTTGCTCGCAGGAACTGGCCGATTACTACCCGGTGCACGTTAAAAAGGTCGTTCTCGGCTCGAGAAACGACCTCTACGCAGTCGCGTCTGGCCTCTTCAAAGCCCTGCGCGACCGGGACAACCTTAACTACACACAGATCATCTCGGAGCCCTTCCCGGAAACGGGGATCGGCCTCGCCATAATGAACAGACTGAGAAAAGCGGCCTGGAGAATAGACAGAGTATAAATGAGAGTATTCGACTGATCGGACGGAGGTAAATATGCTGGTTCTGGCGCACAGGGGAATGGGAAAGGGAAGATACGAAAACACTTTGAAATCCTTCAAGGAGGGGCTGGGTCACGGCGCACACGGAATAGAGACCGACGTGAGGCTCACCGGGGACGGAGTGGTGATCCTCAGTCACGACGCGACCCTGAAGCGTACCATGGGACTGGAAACAGTGGTGGCCGAAAAGACTCTCGGGGAGCTCGACTCTATGGGGCTGATCGGCGAAGATGGGCTTACAACGCTGGAGGAGCTTTACAGGACCCTGCCGGGCGATAAATACTTCGACGTCGAAATAAAGGCCCCAGAAGCCGTTCCCGGCGTGATAGACATCGTGAGAAAGTTCGACGCACTCGATAGAACCATGTTCTCATCCTTTCACCACGAATGTCTGGACGCTTTCAGAAAGGCCTTCGGCGACAAAACCATGATCGCACCCATAATAGACAGAGAGGTGCTGAAGGAGGGGGCCGAAGAGTTCCTGGACGAAACGGTGAAAAAATACAGACCCTTCGCGCTCAACCTGAACAAAGAGCTTTTCAACTACATGGGGATCGAAAGGGGAAGGGAAATGCTCGAAAAGTTCCGCGCGGAGGGCGTCAAAATATCGCTCTGGACTCTCAACGATCCGGAGCTGTTCGCGCAGGTGAGGGACGTCTGCGATTACCTGATCACAGACCGTTCAGATATAATGATGCAGTTCTGCCGAAACCATTGATTGGAGGATTGGCTGCGTGAAGAGAATACCCCTGTTTTTCACCGTATTGCTTATGATTTTAGCTATAACTTCCTGTGACAAAAAAGCTCCGGAAAACACCGAGAGCGTCTCGCTATCGAAAGGAGAGATACTCTCGCTATTGGGTATCGAAGAGAAAGAGATCGTCTTCTCGAAGGTAGAGCTCGACCTGTCGGGCAAGCCGCTTCTGACGATAGCGGCTTACGACAAAGAGTCGCGGGAACTTTTCTCCAGAGACTTCTCGCAACGCGAGATCAAGGGGGGTTACATCACGGTCGCGGTTCTGAAATCGCCTGTTATAAACGCCCTCAGGTTTCTCTACGCGATCACCGACAGGAACGGGGTACAGGAAGCGTACGTACAGGACCTCCCTTACTACCAGTACCAGCAGGTCGAAATAGAGAAGGCACAGTTTTCGAAAATAACTTCCAAAGGCGAGTTCAAAATACTGACGGCCAGTTTCGGACAGAATCAACAGAATATATACCTCAAAGTCAAGTGAGAACCTGCTCCTAAAGGAGGTTTCAGATGAGAAAAATCTTACTGGTGGTGATCATTGTGGCTTCATTCACGGCCTTCGGGGCAAGCATCCCGAGAGACAGGATACAAAAGGGACTTGAAGTGATCGTAGAATTATCCGGCACGGAGGACAGCGGCTCCTTTATCGAACTGCTGCGCAAATCCAACGGGATAGTCATATACCCGGATATGGTGAAGGCGGCGCTCGGTTTTGGGGGCCAGTACGGCGAGGGCTTCCTACTGCGCAGGGATGAGGAGGGCAGATGGTACGGTCCGCTCTTCGTCAAACTCTACGGCATAAGCTACGGCTTTCAGGCCGGAGTCCAGAAAAGCGGCCTGGTCCTGGTGATTATGAACAAACAGGGAATCGAAGGCTTCCTGGGAAACAACATAACACTGGGAGGCAGCGCCTCCGTATCGGCCGGCCCGACAGGAAAGACGCTTGCGGCCGACACCGACTACAAGCTCGAAGCGGCCATCTACTCCTATTCGGTCAGCAACGGCCTCTTCGCCGGCATTTCTCTCGGCGGCTCGATCATAAGGCAGGACTCGGACGCGGACAGGGAGTACTTCGGCCAGAGCCTGACACCGCGGGAAATAATAGACACGCCCGCATCGGGAAAGGAGATCGAAGAGCTGATCGCCTACCTCAACGGACTCACAAACCCCGCCGGGGGCGAAAACCCGACCATAGAGTGATAAAGAGGGGTTGTCCGTAATGCCCCCATTTTGTGCTCTTCTCGGAGGACGGTGGACGGCGTGTGGAACAGAGGTAAGAGGTATGAGGTTAGAGGTGTGAAGATCAAGATCTTCTCTCTCCTCTTCTCGTGAAAATGGGGACTGACGATTCACCTCACGTCTGTCCCC
>Ga0116194_1001196_pt1 | contig 16861 bp, 18 predicted proteins | sample AD_SCU001_MetaG_FD_89887 | JGI IMG/M metagenome (GOLD analysis project Ga0116194, IMG submission 89887) | Active sludge microbial communities of municipal wastewater-treating anaerobic digesters from China - AD_SCU001_MetaG | ecosystem: Engineered > Bioreactor > Anaerobic > Digestate | place...
ACTTGTGGGTAGACTAATGCCAACTTCACTAGCACAAGCTCTGAGACTTTTACCTTCTAACATGCATTTTATGTAATCCACTAAAAGATAGTATTTATGTGAATAATAGACAAGTGATTTAGCGGTTTCTCGAAATTGATATTTACAATTTTTGCATTTATATACTTGTCTACCATTGTGAACACCTGCTTTAGTAACATATTCACATCTGCATCGTGGACAAATGGGAGCAGTAGATAGAATCTTTATTCTTTGATAGTCTAATGCTGTCAATCTATTACTATTGAGGAACCCATAGAGGTTATCTAGGAATTCACGCTTACCTTCCTTGGTCAGAGCAAGTATTGCTGCTATGTTTTCTGCTGTATATTCCATAAAATTATATTTTGGGCAAAATTAATAAATTTATTTAATACTTAAATTTAAACATAAATGATGTGTCTACTCCTAATGCCCTGTTTGTGATTGAAATCTTAATTTTATCATTTATTTTTGGATAATTATTAATATTTATCATATATAAAATAATTTATTTAATTTTGAAAAAAATAATTAAAATGTTAGGATTAAATAAAGTTTTATTAATAGGTTATGTAGGCAGAGATCCAGAGATTAAGGTTGATAATCCAGATAATAAAAAAATATCTTTTAGTGTAGGTGTGAGTACTATGCGTAGAGATAATGCTGATAATACTGAATGGTTTAATGTATCTGCTTGGGGTAAACTAGCTGAAATCGTAGAAAAATATGTCAAAAAAGGTATGCCAGTTTATATAGAGGGGAAATTCCGTTCATATGAATTTACTGATAATCAAAATAATCAAAGAAGAGGTTATGAAGTAGTAGCCGATAATGTAATAATGTTATCTAGTAAAGATGATAAATTCACTTCAGAATCTTTTCCTACTAATCAGCCATACAATAATATTCCTATTAATAATGATCTTGAGGCAGATGATAATTTCGAACCTAGTGATGATTTACCATTCTAATAAATTTAAATAATTGTTTATCATAATGGAAGATATACCGCTTATCTCGGGAATATTATTTGCAATATTGTTTTCTCTAACAACTTTAATATATTTTATTATATCATTATTAGAATATTCATTTTTTCAAGTTCCCAGCAATTATTCAGATAATAATCAAAAACCCAAAAATGTCATAGAATTTTATATTAAAAATTTTATCGAGCAGCCAGAATCCCCTTTATTTACTTGGTTTATATTTAGAATATTAATTATTATTTCACAAACAATTCTTTTGTGGCTGTTTTTAATTAATTATTTAACTTTTTTTAACTTAATAATTATTTTGTTATTAGCATTTCTAATTGTCATATTTATAGACTATATATTTGCTGAATGGATTTCTTTTTTTATAATAAAATATGTAGATACTCAAAAAATAATTAAATATTTCTTGTGGATATTTATACCATTTATAGCAATTAATAAGTATTTAATAAATATTTTCCCAATATTAAAAAAAGTATTTTCTCATAGATTTGCTAAAAAAGAAGAGGTAACTATAGATGAGCTGACAGAGGCGATACAAATATCGATAAATAATGAGTCAATAAATACACCTACGACATCTGTTTTATTAAGAGGTGTAATAAACTTGAGTGAGATAGAAGTTAAAGAAATAATGAAGCCTCGTGTAGATGTAGTGGCTATTCCCATTGAATCAAGTTTTAAGGAAATTATAGATTTAATTGTAGAATATGAATATTCTCGTTATCCAGTTTATGAAAAAGACATTGATAATATAAAAGGAGTGCTATACATAAAAGATTTATTACCATACATGACTAATGCTAAAGAAGATTTTTATTGGCAAAATCACATACGTAGTCCATTTTTCATTCCTGAGAATATGCTCGCAAGTAATCTTCTTAAAGAATTTCAAAAAAATCGTATTCATATTGCAATAGTAGTAGATGAGTATGGTGGTACTTCTGGTATAGTTACTCTAGAAGATTTACTCGAGGAGATAGTAGGCGAAATACAAGATGAACATGATAATGATGCTGATGAAATCTTTACTAAAAAAATTGATGATAATACATATCTGGTTGATGCTCGCATTAGTCTTAATGATTTTATTAAATTAATTCACTGCGATGAAGATTATTTCGAAGAATTTGAAGACCAAATAGAGACTGTAGCTGGTGTCATATTAACTCTTTTAGGTAAATTCCCTCAAAAAAATGAAGAAGTTTTTTATAAAAATTGTAAATTTAAAATATTGTCTATAGATGAGCGTAGAATAAAAGTAGTACGTGTAGAACTTTTACCAACAAAACAAGATGATAATGATTAATTTTAAAAATTATTTCTATTTGATTATTATTAGTTGTATAATAATATTTTTTAGTTGTCTGCGAGAGGAACCAGTGCCTACACCCAAGCCATTCGGATATATGAGAGTAGATTTACCACAAAAACAATATGTTTTGTTAGACACTATTTATCCATTTAAGTTTAAATATCCAGTATATACTAAATTGGTACCTTATAATGGCAAAAGTAAAGAAGAAGATGCTAAATTTTGGTTTAACTTATCTATACCAAGTTTTAATGCATATCTTTATTTTACATATAAAGAAATAAAAAATGATTTACCAGATTTGCGGGAAGATTCACGTACATTTGTTATAAAACATATTCCTAAAAGTTCAAATATTCAGGAGATAGAGATTAATGTGCCAGAGCATAAAGTTTATGGCATCTTATATGATATTCAAGGTAGTGAGGTTGCTTCTCCCATTCAATTTTTTGTAACAGATTCTTCTAAACATTATTTACGTGTAGCTCTTTATTTTAATAATATTCCTAATAATGATTCTCTAAAACCAATAATAGATTTTTTAAAAATTGACATTGACACATTGATCTATTCCCTTACTTGGAAATAGTTTTTTGCTTTTCATAATAATTATTTCAAATAATATTTATCATAAGATAATCACTTATGATTTTTTTAAATAATTTTGCTATCATAATTTAATACTACCAAAACATTATTCAAATGAAACTTAAAGAAAATAGATGGTTGCTAATATCGATTGTAATTGGTTCATTTTTTAATAGTTTTATGTCTTCATCACTAAATATCGCTATGCCAGTGATAGACATAGAATATGGCATAGGAGTCGACAAAGTAGCATGGATAACAAAATCCTTCCTTTTGGCATCTGCTATTGGTTTATTATTATCTGGGTGGTTAGCAGATAATTTTGGCAGAAGAAAAATTTTTTTAATTGGTAATATAGTCTTTGGAGCTATATCTTTACTAATAATTTTTTTACACAATTTTTATTTATTAGTAATATTTAGATTTTTACAAGGATTGGGAAGCTCGATGATTATGGCATCTGCTCCAGCACTCATCGCATCGGCTTTTGACACCAATAGACGGGGGTTTGTTTTAGGCATACAAACTACATTTACTTATGTTGGGTTATTATTGGCCCCTTTATTAGGTGGCATTCTAACTCAATATTTTGGATGGAAGAGTTTATTTTTATTTAATTTCTTTTTTACAATATTAGCATTAATAATTATATCCTTTGGTGTAAAAACTGAATGGAAAAACGAAGAAAAAAGCAAGTTCGATTTTTATGGTTATAGCCTTTTTGTGGTAGTAGTTATTGGTATTGTATTAGCCTTAGAATGGTTGAATTGGAACTCATTAATAGCTATTGCTATTAGCTTTTTATTTGGCTATGGTTTCATAATATATGAATTGCAGCATCCACAACCGTTTATCTCTATACCATTTATTCGCAACAATATATTTTTTACACATTCTATTTTAGCAGCTTTGATAAATTATGCGACTACCTTTGCCATTAGCTACATATTAAGTATATATTTACAGAATGTAAGAGGTATGAAACCTATACAAGCTGGTGTAGTTCTTAGTTTCCAACCACTAATGATGGCTTTATTTTCTGCATTTTTTGGTCATTTATCAGATAAACATAATCCAGGTAAAATAGCTTCATATGGCATGGCTATTATATCAGGAGCTTTACTCTTAATTGGATTACTTATTAATGAAACTATTCCAATATTTATTTTAGCAATTCTTTTAGCTATACTTGGGTTTGGCTTTGCACTTTTCTCATCTCCTAATACTAATGCAGTGATGAGCTCTATTAATAAAAATGCTTATGGATTCGCATCTTCGTTTTTAGCCTTCAGTAGGCTTTTTGGACAATTTATCTCTATGGCTTTGGCCTCTAGCTTGATATTACTTGTGAATACTAGAAATATGCAAATCCTTCATTTTAGTTCAATAGTTTTATCTACTAAAATAATTTTCATTATTTTTGCTATTCTGAGTGCTTATGGTGTTCATCTTTCCCTACAAAGAATTAAAAAAAATTAATTACTTTTTGTTTATCACTGATTTTTATCATTTACTATGTTTTATTTTTAAATTGATGTTAATTTTGTAATAACAAAATATATAAAATTATGAAAAAATTAATTGTTATCATTACAATACTATTATCTAGTAGATTAATAGGACAAAATTTCGAATTCAAGCCATTACCTTATACATATGATGCATTAGAGCCATTTATTGATGCTAAAACTATGGAAATACACTATTCTAAACACCATAAAACATATTATGAAAATTTTATTAATAGTATAAAAGGTACTAAAGCTGAAAATATGAGCATCGAAGAAATATTTTCTAATGTAGAGATGCTGCCTACAGCAGTTAGAAATAATGGTGGTGGCTATTGGAATCATCAATTTTTTTGGAATATAATGGCTCCTCAAGGTAAACCACTAACAGATAAAAAACTTAAAAATGCTATCAATAAATCTTTTGGTTCTTTCGATAGCTTTAAAGAACAATTTAAAAAATCTGCACTTAGTCTATTCGGTAGTGGATGGACCTGGTTAATAGTCGATGAAAACAAAAATTTACAAATTATCAATACACCTAATCAAGATAATCCTTTGATGTCTATCGCTCCAACCAAGGGTATACCTATCTTAGCTATTGATATATGGGAACATGCATATTATCTAAAATATCAAAATAGACGTTCTGAATATATTGATAATTGGTTTCAAGTAATTAATTGGGAAGAAGTTGCAAAATTGTACCATCAAGCCATTGATAAACAAAAATAATTTTTTTGTAGTTCATCTTTTAAAAGCTATATTACAAACTTGTTAATTTATTAATTGAATATAATTAATTAGCAGAAATTAATATTTTGTGAGTAGGTATAGTAGAGTTGGATGCTCATTTTATTAATTTTATTTAACAAATGAATTAATTTTCTCTTTAATATCTAAATAATCTTTTTCATTTTTTATAAAATCTATGCCATTAATATCTAGATAGAATATGGGCAACTCTGGATGAGCAGAGAAAAATTGTAAATAACTATTTTGAATATTTTCTAAATATTCAGCAGTGATGCTTTTTTCATATGATCTGCCTCTTTTATTTATATTATTGAGTAATTGATCTATAGAAGCATATAAAAATATTATTAAATCTGGCTTGACAATATGATTAGACATAATTTCATAAATATTTGAGAAAAGCTCGTATTCGTTAGTGTCTTTTAGAGTTTCATTAGCAAAAATAAAAGTTTTATCAAAGATAAAATCAGCTACTTTAATGTCATAGAATATATTTTCTCTCACTTCTATCTTTAATTGTTTATATCTCATTGCCAAAAAACTGAGCTCTAGAGCTAGAGCGTATCTATCTGGTTCTTTATAAAATCTAGGTAAAAAAGCATTCTCTTCGAATTGTTCTAATATTAGTTGTGCATTCCAATCTTTAGCAAGCATACAAGCTAAAGACGTTTTTCCTACTCCTATACAACCTTCTATACATATATATTTCATAAATTCACTTGATCTAATGATGTAACAATACTATCGTCTTTGCATTGTTGTAAAAGATTTTTCACAGTTTCATTCAAAAGCGGATGAACATAATCTGGAGCTATTTCTGATAAAGGCAAAAGTATAAATCTACGATTGTGCAAAAGTGGATGAGGTATGGTAATGATATCTTTGTATTTACAACAAATATTATCATAAAATAAAATATCTATATCTATAGTCCTGTCAGTATAATATTCTTTAGAATGGTTTCCTCTACCTAACAGGTTTTCAATAATTTTTATTTTATCAAGTAATTCTAAAGGTTTTAAAAAAGTTTTTACCTCTATACATTGATTTATAAAATCGTGATGTGAAGCATAACCCCATGGCTCAGACAAATACAAATGACTCTCTTGAGATATGAGTCCTATATCAGATTTAATGAAAATTTTTGCTTGAAAAATATAATCTAATTTATTGCCAAGATTACTACCTAAAGACAAGTAAACTGTATGCACAAAACTTTTTGCAAAATTATAAATTATTTTATGATTTATAACAAAAATGACATTAAATTATGTAATGTCTTCTTAAAATTTATAAAGGGTTAGAACAAATGACAAAACAAGATTTTCGAAATTAAATTTTTAAGGATTTTTAGTTAATAAAAATTTTGCGATTCACTATTACATCTTTTTCTATATGCAGAATATAAATACCAGATTTCAAATTGTCTAAAGAAATTTTATTATTTGTATTGTTTTCAAGATTATATAATAATGCTCCATTCAAATTATAGATTTTAATAATTCTAGGAATCTCATTTACAAAATATAAATTTTTATCAATTAAATAATATTCGAAATCATTGCTATAATAATTTGTAGTATTGTCGATGATAGGATGATACATATAGATTACTTGCCCGAGTGTGGAGTCATCATTTTTATGATAAATCACCTCCTCTATACTTATAGAATCTTGAATAGTTACATTCCAGGTATTACCTTGAGCAAAAATTGTATTTGGAGAGTTATTATATAAATCATACAAAAGACCATTATTCCCATTATTAACAAAAATATTTTGTCCAGGGTTAAAATCTATATCAGTACTATCAACGCATAATTTGCCAATATTAACATTGCCACCACTCACGATAGTAATACCCCATAGATTATCTTCAATTCTATTATTAGTAATCATGGTATTTTGTAAATTATTAGCATCATAAACACTTATGCCACTACCACCTGTCATAGGATTAGGATCATATTTATTGTCGATTATTTGATTATTAGAAATTACAGCATTCATCGACCCATTAGTAGTGATGCCATATCTACAACTATTTATGTAATTATTGCTGATGGTAACATTATTTATGCCAGCTACACCAAGTAAATTAGCCACTCCTATACCACCAACTTTTGATCTTTGTGCTCCTATAATAGTATTATTTGTAATTACAATACTACCATCACCTGCTGGTCCCATATTTATTTGAGGTCTGTTAGAATTGTCTGTATTATTATCAAATAAATAATTATTTGTGAAAGTCAATGAACATGGTATATTAGCACCACTTGCTACTGCTGAACTTTGATTACTAATAAATGAACAATTTTCTATAAGATTATTCCCTTTAACTAAATTAATCGCCGAGCTACTTAATGAGGTATTTACTAAAGTAAATGTGCAATACTTAATTGTTATACCAGATATGCTGCTAGATTTAATGCCTGCATATTCAAATCTAACCTTTTCAATTATAGCACTAGAGCTATCACCTTGTATATAGATACCTTTGGGAGCTGATAAGTCATCAGCTCTAGTAATGACAGCTGTATCTAAAGGTCTGAAATCTGCAAAACCTGCAATGGTAATAGTAATGCCTTCTGCTAATTTAATTGTATCATAGTTCATCAGTCTTAATGTATCTTTTGCTGATATAGTAAAACTAGTATCCACTTTATATGTATGTTGATAAATCTTTTCGACTCCAGAACCTGCTATACTACTCAATGAATCAAAAGTAAAGACCTTGCCATCTCCTGAGGAGATGAACTCTTGAGTAGATAATAAATCCTTATTACTCTCTAAATCAATTATATCCTGAATGAGTGTATTAGTATTTATGGTATTATCATTAATATTGGTAATGTTATTAATTTGTGAAAATAGATTAGTAGAAATTATCACTAATGCATAGAAAAGAACATTTTTAATTTTCATAATTTTATTTTTTTGCAAAGTTAATAATAAAAGTAAATAAAAGGTTCTATAACGTTTATTGTGGGTAATAAAATTTCATTTTGTTACAAAAAAATAATTATATATTTCGTTGATTTATATAATTGGCTAGTTAGTATCTTCTCAAAGCATTTCTATGTATATGCTTTATCGTCTTTACTAGTGAATTTGGTTTTAAAACTTTTACTTCATCACCAAATTGCAAAATCTCCTGAATGAAATCATAAGTGATGAATATGCTAAGTGTGATTACAAACTCATCATCATTATCAATGATTATCTTTTGAGTAGCATGCAATGGTAAAGATTTAATATATTTGCCTTGTTGTGGAGTAAATGATAACTTCACTTCCTCAACGACAGCATTTTCTGGTCTCACTATGCCAAAACAATATTTGAAATACTCGTTAGCATCAAAATCCTTAGGCTCACAAAAACTTATATCTGTTATCTGAAGATTTAATAATCTATCAAGAGCGAAAGTTTTTATTCTATTATCTGCTAAATCTAGAGCAACAAAATACCAACGATTTTTAAATTCTTTTAAAACATAAGGCTCTGCATGGCGTAATGTTATAGAATTATCATAAAACTTTTTGTACTCAAAGGTAATCTGCTTATGCTCTTTCATAGCATCTATCAAATCTAATAAATATTCCGTGCCTAGTGGTGGACGCTTATCTAAATGAACATATTTAGAAATGTTTTCACTAAATCTGAATGTATTGACAAAGTCAAAATATTCCAATAGCCTTTGATACTCATCAGTAGTGTCATCTATATCTATGTAATATTTTTTAGTACTTCTATCAAACTCAATGATAATGCCATAAAGCGATAAAATATCTTGCTTATCTCTCTGAAAAGTCCTTTGAGAAATTGAGAGATTATAATCTGTATCTTCAGCTTTCGCATTAAGGTAATTTACTATTTCATCAAAAGTAGCAGGGCCACGTCTGAGTCTATTAATAATATAATTGTATCGCAATAAGGTTTCTCGAGTTGACATAATGACGATTTTTTAATGATGAATAATTTTTAAAAAAATTTTTAATAATCAGCAGTATTAAATTTATCATTTATCAACTCTATAAATTTTTTAGCTCTTGTTAAAGCATTCCCATTTACTATATCAAGCCAAAATTGTGTTTCTATTTTAATATTCTTATAAAATAATTGCCATAAAGGCCACCATTCTGATGTGTTAAATGTTTCTTGAATTTCATTTTTTAAATATTCTTCAATTTCCGGAAGTTTAGTTTTATTTTTATCAGCTTCCAAACGCTTTATTCCATAAATAATTCCTCCTTGTTCATAGCTAAATGTTATAGTATGCTTTGTCCATTGACTAGGCTTAAAACTAAGGGCACGCTCTGAATATTCTCTCAATTCCATTAAATTTGCTATTTCTTTTAATTTCATTTCAAATTCTCTTTGTAATTGTTTTTTTATTTCTGGCATTGAATTGTATATCAAAAATGATATTCCTAAATTTTTATCATTTTCTTTGATGAAATTAATAATTTCATTTTGAATGTTAATATCTTCTTCTCCCATATACATTCTCCTTAATTTTTTTTCAAAATCTTTTAAAAATGATTTTACTCTATAATTTTGTGTTAGATCTGCAAATTCTTTAATACAATCTATCATATCTTCTTCATAAGTAAGAATTCTTAAATTATTGTCATTAGAATATCTTTCTCGATCCTCCTTACTAATGCTATTTGTTGAAATTTCCTTGCCTCGTGGGCATAAATATATAAGACAATAATTATTATTTGTTGTCTTTATTAAAAAGTTTATATAATCATTTATCTGATTGTTTTGGTCTTCTGTATTTGTGTATATTTTGTTTTCTATAGCTATTACTTGTTTAGTTAATTTATTAGATATAAATATATCAATTCTTCTATTATTATCAATGTTTTTTTCGCATTTAACCTCTATATCATTATTTCTGTCAAATTTGAAAAATTCTAACTTAAATTTTTTTAAAAAATGTTTTAAATATACATCGGCTTGTTCATGTTTTTCATTAGGATTTAAGAAAAAAGCAATAATATTAGATACTTTGTTTTCATCTAAATCCCAAAAATCAAAGGAATTAAAATTAGAAGCTAATTCTTTTCCATAATATTGCCTTACTTGTTTTATAATTGTTATTTTACTGTCAATTATATTAAAAAATTCTCTTATTTCCATTATAAAATTAATTAACTAATTTGCGTTTAATTAAAATATAATCATATAACTTCTTTTTCTTAGTGTATATTTTATATTTTTTTAACAAAGTTACAATATTCTGATATTGAAAGTTTATAATATTTTAAAGTTTCATTTAAAATATGAAAATCAAAAGAAAAATCGTTATAAGCAAAAACATTTTGTCCATTTATTAATGTCTCAATCAAGTGCAAGATTTTATAAAAAATACGAGCATTTACTGCATCTTTAGGCATGATGCCATGAATATTTATAAAGCTGGGGAATGTTTCCCTTTATTGGGACCATTGGGATGTCTGATGCAATTTACTGACGTCATTGAGCTAATAGAATTAAATGTCATACCACAATATTTACAAGTATATTTAGTTTTTTCAGAGCCTTCATAAAGTTTGTGTTTCCCTTTATTAGGACCATTTGGATGTCTAATACAATTTGCTGACGTTAAGCTCGCAACATTTGCAAATTTTTGTCCACAATATTCGCAATAATAATTTGCCATAATTTTTTATTTTTTAATATTAATGCCTACTCTATAAAGTTTTCGGCTGCCCTTTATTTCATTTACAAATATATAAAATAATGTGGACAAAACGTGTCGTTGTAATTTTTTTGTGGCAGCGACGAATTAAATCATCTTTTCAGCTATGATTGGATATAAACTTTTGTTTAATTTATGATTATCAAAAAAATTTTTTCAAAAATATTCTTCATATTTAATAGGATAAATACTTTTTAATAGACGACTACGTAATAGAAAAAATAACCAAATAGTGAATAAAAATTTAAACTTATAATTGGTCGCTTGTGGTCTGGGGAAAAAGTCCGTAGAATAATTTATTTGAAAACGGAAAATTATTTGTGAGACGGTAACTGCTAAGATAAGAGATGGCGGATATTTCGAAGTACTGACCTGTCAAGTTACACAAAAGTTTATTATATGCTGAAACCCGCACTGCACAGGCAATTAACTATACCGCCTGTTAGCGTTTCGTGCTTTCGTTCTAATTTATAAACTCAAAATAAAGATTAATACTCTATTTATACTTTATTACTGCACCGTCTACTGCTGGTAAACTGGAAAGAAACCATGGTATGTAAAAGAAATGGACATCTATAACGGCATCACCACCTAATTCATCAACTTTCTTTTTTAGACCTATCAAAAGTTGTTTTTTTGTAGTGAATATCGTCCCTGATGTTTCGATATATGAAATAATTTCATATTCTTTTACTGGTTTTTGTACATCACGCAAAAAAACTTCAATGTTAGAAATTTTTTTATCAGTAGAACTAAGTGCTACATACTGAGTTGAAGTACAAGCAGACAATGTCAATAAAGCACTTAGGATAATTAAAATAACTTTTGTTTTCATAATACTATAAATTATATGAATTAACATAAGGTCCAGGCAAATGCTGCAATAAATACAATGGCACCTTCAAGTCCACTAACTGTATTACAACATTTCTTTTTTAATATACACCTTAAAGACTTATATACCGGAAATCCAAATATAATTAAAGCAGCAATTAATTTCCATACAGCAATATTGTCCTCAGTACCTCTTGTAGGAGATAAACGAACTTTTTTTAATTCGACAAGTTTATCACGCATAAAAGTTATTACTCCTAATTCACCCTGTCTAGCTGCTTGTGACACAACATCATCAAAAGCACTCATTAATTTTGATACATCAGTAACTTTTAGTGGTGATTCTGCCAAAACTTCAGCAATTCGTATACGCATATCCATGAAATTTTTCTCAGATACTGGGTCTTTACTTAAAATTCCAGATTTAATAAATTCCTCAATTGTATTAATCGCAATATCAAGAGAATTTATTCCTCTTTCATTCCATTCTTTTAATTGGTCGTTACAGTATCTGACAAATTGCGGTGAAAGGTTTAATTCATTAAATCTTTCACCTTTTCTAAAATTAAGTTCTCCTTCGCCAAAATGTAATATTGACATGATGGTCGAATAATAAGTGTTACTTAACAGATTAATTTCTCCGTCAAGTTCAAGAGCTGGTACATAAGCCATTGCAATTTGATTTAATTTACTTATTAACTCTTTGTTGTTTATAAATAGTTCCATAATTTTTTAATTTTTAGTTTAACATATTCTTTATTAACGAGATTATTGTTCCTTTATTTTGAGATATAATAAATTTTTCTTCCATTTCATTATAAGTTGTTTTTTTAAGCATGAACGCTAACATCTGTGTAAACCTACCATTAGATTTATATTTTCATTATCCACAGTAGAGATATCTTGATAAAATGTTGAAAATGTAAGCAATAATATATGTCTCAAATAGTTCATTTTGTAACTACGTAAATAAATTTACACATACAAAGTTATAATTTTTTTTCATTCAACCAAATTATTTTAATTATTAATAATATTTTTTACCACAAAGGACACAATACTTTACACAAAATTTACAAGGTACTACTTGTTATATATGTGTTTCCATCCTTCTCTACGTCCTTTGTGCATTCTTTGAGAACTTTGTGGTTAATATTTAACTGTCCTATTAATTAATAGACCAATTATTTACAAATTCATTTTTTGAAAATTTACTCTTTTTTAATCTTTATAAAACGTTAAAGGACCAAATAAAGTGATTATTTTCCCCCTTATCAAAAGGATAATCTTAAGCTAAAAAATCTTTATATCTTTCGGGTAAGTTTTGATCTATTACATAAAGAGCTATTTTTATCGCACCACGCTCAGAATAATTATATTTCTGCTGCATTACCTTAATCATGTGAATGATATCTTCTTGTATTTTGGCATCATAGTTTGCAAATTTATCAGTGAAATAATCTTTAAGTGCAAATCTAAAAGATTTATTTTTAAGATATGGATCTAGACTAGCTTTTTTGATATTTTCTTTATATAATTCATATAGTTCTTTTACTATTTTAGTATCTTGCCATTTTTTTTGTTTAATTTCTACCTCCTGAGCTAAAGTCTCTGTTATAAATCTATTGAGTAAATTATGTCTAATCATTTCTATGTCATCAGTAGCTGGATATAAATGGCTCTCGATAGCAATTAGAAAATCATTGGTTAGATTATATTTTTTACCAGTAAAAGGATTAGTGATTTCTGTGCCAATATCATAACTAAGTGAATATAAATAATGAATAATATCTTCGAAGATTTTTTGGTCATTATAAGTATACAGGGCATCTTTTAATTCTTGCACAATATTAATCTCATAAATTTTTAATAATGAGTTTATAAATTGAGGAGGAATGAGTTTTTTAATATTATCAGGCTGATCCTCAAAAAAACTTATAATATCTAGCATATCTATTTCATCTTCTTTATCTTCATGAGTAGAAAGTAATTTATTAAAAATAGCGATAGATTGTCTGCCAGATATACCTTTAAATCCTTCGTCCAGAGCCTCATTTAGTAGAGCCAAACGTATGTTTTTTTTAAATCCTTTGATATCTTCATCTTCGAGCCATCTTGGTATTTTGCCATGGTATAATTCCATTTTTAATAGTAATAAATCAGGATCTATATATTTTTCATATTTAGCTCTATATTTTAACCATGTCTTTAAAATATCAGATTCAGTATTTAAGCGAGTACTAATAATAATTTTAGCAAAATTTTGTAATACTCGAGGTAGAAAAAGATTATAAATATTATTACCAAATTTGTTTTCATAAATTTTCACTTCTGTCTGGGCATCTAAAACATAAGGAATAGAAACGAACCTCACTCTATCCTGAAAAGATTTAATATCTATAAAACTTTTTTTATCTTCAGGGTTTACTAAACCTAGGAATAAGGTATTTATTTTTTCTTCGATATGCTCTACCTTGTGTACACCATCACTTATTATACCATGTAATGATAACAACCTCGTGATATTATTGTCTTTAATATCCATCAAAGCATATATACCATTATTGGTTAAAGCCAAATATGAATATTTCAGTTCTATCTCTTCAGAAGAAAATAAATTATTTAAATCTTTTTCTAAAATATTATTAGAATAAATATGTTCAATTAGATTATCAGCTGGATTCCATACAGAAATGCCTTTACCCAATTGTCTATTAAAATCAATTTTTTTAGCATACAGCATATCATAAACCTTTAATGGATCATCTAATATATCAATTAAGGAATTATAAATAGACTTACACAAAGGGCAAGGTTCTGATTTAAATAACCATGCAAATCTTTTAGACTCTATAATTTCGTTATAAACATTGTTATCTTTTATTAGAGTTTTCAAAAATTCTTTTCTTAGCTCTTTAGGAATGATGAGAAAAGGATTATCATTATGTGGGCAAGAATACGTTATAGTTCTGCCATCATCTACATCTTTATTTATTATTTTAGGATCAATTTTCCAAAATATTTTGTACAGAGTACCCTGCTCTGTCAGAGTATACTCTTGCATTTTTTGTAAAAGATTATTTAAAAAAGTAGACTTACCACTACCAGGAGGGCCTTCGAATAGATAAATTTGGTTCACATTAATACCCATATTAATTTCTTCTGCCATCTGCATAAATCTATTAGCAAATAATCTATCACCGAAAAAAGGAGTTTCTACACCTTCAATGAATAATTTAGATAAATCATAATCACGAAAACCAGCATTGTCAATATCATTTTCATACTCGTCTATGCCATATGGTACATGGAAGTGCACCATATCATAAAAAAGCTGGAATATATTTCTTAAGATTTGTTTCGGATTATTTGATAATAAAAATAAAAAATCATTAAAATTAATTGGATATCTTTGCTCTTTTTCTCTGATTTGCTTAGTCAGCTCTAGTATATATTCTAATTCATTAGTTTCATTATCATTAGCATCTATAAATTTATTATTTTCACTAGACATGATTTTATTTATTTTTGTAAAGATAATAAAATTTTGATGTTATAAGATCATTAATTTATTTAAAGATATTACAATTTAACTTTTAAATTTTTATTTCTTCAATTTTTTACTTCAAATTAAAAGCTATAGGTATTTGATATTTTACTTTTACTGGCATGCCTCCTTGACGAGCTGGTTGCCATTTAGGCATAGATTCTACTACTCTAATAGCTTCTTCATCTAAACCTCCACCTATACCCCTTATCACGTGCACATCAGTCAGACTACCATCTTTTTCAACAGTAAATTCCACATATATTGTACCAGTTATATTAGTTTTTTTAGCTAAATCTGTGTATTTCAAATTATCTTTAATATATTTGTACATATTTTCCAAGCCTCCTGGAAATTCTGGAGATATTTCTGGTATTAATACGAAAGTATCTACTCCTGTGATTTTTTCATCAGTAATTTCTACTGGTACGATGATATTTGTGTCATTTATACCTGTTTCGATTTTTATTAAATCAACTATGTCATCTACTTTTGCATCATTTTTTGAAGTAGTTTTGAACTCAGTAACTTTCATTTGTGGTGGTTTAGGCGCTTCTTGTTTGGTATTAATGATTATTTCGCTATCTATTTGACTTGCTGCAGCACTTACGAGCATCATCTCATTATTTTCATACGTTTTCCACTCGAATGCTACTAAAGTTATGGCTAAAGAAATAATAATACCTACTTGAAAAAATATAACCCTAAAATGAGTTATGTCTTTTTTAAAATTCTTTTTTGTTTTCATAACTCTATTATTTTTATAAATATACGTATAAAATTGTTATTTGTTGCATATTTTTATAATTAATTATTATTTTTTTTAAATAAATAATGATTTTATAACGTTTATTGCGGGTAGAGTTAAAAAGAAAAATTTAATCAAATACACAAGTTAGCTTTGTTTGTATTTTTTTTGAAGTTTATAAAGATGTTTCGGACATGCGAATGGGGAGTAAGTTGTGGTAGCTTTATGAATAGTGATATTTAGTAAAATAGGGTTTATCCAAGTGTGAGCGAGGGTTAATGGAACATAATATATGTTATACTTACTGAATTTTTTAATATAAAAATATTTCATTATTTTTGCTAAAATTTTTTATTATGGAAAATTTATTAAAAAATTCAAAAGAATATCTCTCTCTACCTAAAGACCATAAACGTGATTTTCTCGATCAACTTTATCAATTTCTTATAGACGACCATGCTACAGTAGCAGATTATCAAAAGCTAAAAATCAAATCTACAGCAGCCATCTGTCCAAACTGTAAAAGTGAAAACGTAATCAAAGCTGGTACTCGCAAAGGCAGACAGATATATAGATGCAAAAATTGTAGATATCAATTCAGTGAAACAGCGCGCACCTTTGTATATCGCATGCGAAAATATCCATTGATGTTAGATTATTTACGCTGTATGCTCCAGGGTAAAAGCTTAAGAGCTTGTGCTGATGAGGTGGGTATTTGCTTAAAAACAAGTTTTCGATGGAGGCATAGAATATTAGCAGCATTAAGATCTTTTGAAGGTGGTATTAGCTTCTCAGGCATAGTAGAGGCAGATGAATTGCTAATGCAATATTCA